>Ga0123354_10010225_pt1 | contig 14443 bp, 9 predicted proteins | sample TergutLab28metaG_2_FD_97872 | JGI IMG/M metagenome (GOLD analysis project Ga0123354, IMG submission 97872) | Labiotermes labralis P4 segment gut microbial communities from Petit-Saut dam, French Guiana - Lab288 P4 | ecosystem: Host-associated > Arthropoda: Insects > Digestive system > Gut ... | reverse complement strand
GAATTTGCTTTCTCCCGCCCGGCTTTTGCGAACGCAATAGACGACGTTAGCCTGTTCTTCTTCCTGTTTGGCTATCAACTCCGGAATCAATTCCGGCGGGTCTTGCAAGTCGGCGTCAATGATTATCGCCAAATCGCTTTGACAATGGTGAAGTCCTGCCGTTACTGCTTTTTGGTGACCGAAATTTCTGGAAAAATGAATCACTTGCACTGACGGGTCTTCCCTTGCAATGCCGGATAATATCACTCTCGTTTTGTCCTTGCTTCCGTCGTTGATAAACACAATCCTGCCGGAGATATTATTCAATCCGGACAATACGTTTTTAATCCGGCTGTATGTGACGGCGATGACGGTTTCTTCATTGAAACAGGGGACGATGACATTCAATGTTTTCATAAACTATTCCATTTTCCGATTGGGTCGCTTAAAGCCAACATTTATTATTCATTTCTTTTCATCAATTCAAATCGAATTTCTTCTTCCGAAAATACTTTTACGTTCGTAATAATAAATCCTTTATTAATAAAATTGCCGTATTGGTTACATTCTTCTATAGCTTCCTCCAGCATTGTTTTTATGTCCACTTGAATATGAATTAAAAAAAGCAGGGTGAAGTAATTATCTCGAATTTCAAGTTCTTCCAGTTTTCCTTGATGTTTTTCTATAGAGTAGAGTATTTCTTTCTCAATCAAATTTCTTTGATAATCTGTGAAGTTTTCCCCTTCTTTTGATTTGAAAAAAGCGTAGAAGCGGAGTTGATCGCCTTTACCGCCCAATCCGGTGGAAATGAAAATCTGCTTTTCATCGGAAAACTCGGACTCTAATGTGATTTTTGCCTGCATAAAAGCCATAGCCGCCCAATCGTCCGAATGGAGTTCATAGTAGGCTTCAATTGCCCGGTATGCTTTCACATTGCCGGAGACCGCCAAAAAAGCAAGCGCATACTTTATTTCTGCAGAGGACGATTCGGTCGAAGCCAACACTTGCATCTGAGAATCCACTGAACGGTTATTAAAATATTTAGTTCTGATTGCTTCCGAAAAATGAAAATATTCCATTTGTTTTTCAACCGGAACATTAGTCTCAAGTACATGCAGGTTTCCTTTGAGGCTTTCCAGCGAATGTTGCAAATCTTTCAAAGCGTTTCTATCGTTTTTCATATCGGTAAGTATAATTATTTTTCCCTTTGAATATCCGGTATATATAAAAATATGAATCTATCAATGGTTGGAACAAATCATATAATGGAATGGTCAAATAAAACGGATTCAATTGCAATTGCCGGGTGGTTTTATTGGTAACAAAGAATTGAGATGAAAGTTGAACGGCTAAGCAAAAAAAAGCGATTCCCGGCAATAAAAAGTTTGCCGGCGATGAATAAGGCGCTCCGCAAATGAAGCAAGCGATTATTGCGGCAAAAAAACCGATGCGTATGCAGGATTCCAAGCGCCATAAAGCAACCGGTCCCCGTTTGTAAAAATGTTTCGTAATCATCCGGTCGATTTTTTCGTGTTTCCAATCGTAAAAATCTTCCATATCCGCAATAGTAATACTTGCCGGCGAAAGCTCTACCGCCGTATTTTCACCGGTAGCAATTTCATTAACAAACAGATCATCTTCTCCATGCTGTAATATCCGGTATTTGACAAATCCTTTTTTTTCAAGGAAGTGTGTTTTCGTATATGCCAAATTTCGTCCGCTTCCCGCATAAGGATGATTAAACAGCGCCAGAGAAATCATTTGAAGGTTGGAAATAAAATAATCATATATTTTGTACTTTTGAAATAAGTTTGTTGCATGTTTATAAACGGAAAAACCCAAAACGATAGTTTTTCTATTCGAAAAATGGCGAGCCATCAGCGAAATCCAGTATTTTGACCTGACACGGCTGTCGGACTCGGTAAACAAAAGTTTGTCGTATTTAGCCGCTTTGATACCCAGCGTCAGCGCTAATTTTTTCCGGCTTATATTTCTTGTATCATCAGGAATATGGGTAGAATACAGATGATGATAGTCGAGCTTCAGCCGTTCCAGCGTTTCTTCGTCAGCATCTGAAATCCTGTCGGCGACAACGATCACTTCAAACTCCGGATATTCCTGTTCCAATATAGCTGAAAGAAACCGGTGCAGATCATGATTCGACTTCTTAATACAGGTAATGACGGAAACCGGAGGTTGTTCATCATAATCCCAGAAGCTTTCTCTCACATAAGATTGCATGTAATAATAAGGCTTTGCCAAAACTACCCAATAAAAAAGCAGTCGGGCAATAAAGCAAACTATCAGCGCGGAGAGCAGTCCTATGTCAAATGTATTCCAAATCATAATTTATAATAAATCGGAAAAATAAGCATTCGGCAGTTTGCGGCAATTGTATTGCGATGCCATGATTTCTCCATAAGCTCCGGCAGACCGCAAGGCAATCAGGTCGCCGCGTTCCGTTTTATTCAATTGGATCGCTTTGGCAAAGCAATCGGATGATTCACAAATGGGACCTACTACATCATACGTTTCTTTCGACGCTTCGGAAGAAAGATTTTCAATCTGATGATAAGCTCCATAGAAGGCAGGACGAATCAACTCGGTGAATCCGGCATCCAGCACGACAAATTTTTTATATGAACCTTCCTTGACATATAACACTTTGGAAATCAATGAACCACATTGACCGACAATCGATCTTCCGGGTTCAAAATGAATTTGTTGGTATGATTCTGCCTGAAAGAAAGTATGGAAGACTTCAAAATAGGTTTTGAAATCGGGAATTAAATGCAGATCCGGGTTCTCATAATCAATTCCCAATCCGCCGCCAAAATTGATGTGTTCGATTTTCATCCCGCGTTTGGCAAATTGTTCCTGAATTTCTACAGTTTGGTTGCAGAGTTTTTGAAAAGGCTTCAAATCCGTAATTTGCGAACCGATATGATAATGTATTCCAATCAAGCGTATTGCTTCCCAAGCAGGTATATTATTCAATACTTTATCTAACTGGCCGCAGTTGATGCCGAATTTGTCTTCCTTTGTGCCGGTTGTGATATGATGATGCGTATGCGCATCCACTTCAGGATTGATTCGCAACGCTACTGACGCCTGTTTCCCTTTGCTTTCAGCCCATTTGTTGATGACTTCCAATTCGGGAATGGATTCGGCATTGAAGCAAAAAATCTCCTCATCCAATCCGAGATTAATTTCCCAATCCGCTTTTCCAACTCCGGCAAATACGATTTTATCCGCAGGAAATCCTGCTTTCAACGCCGCCTGAATTTCGCCGCCGCTCACGCAATCAGCGCCTAATCCGTAATTGTGAATCAGCGATAATATTCGTGGATTAGCATTCGCTTTGACGGCGTAATGAATATGATAGTTGTATTTACCGGCTTCTTTTGTAAGCGCCTGCAAAGTCTGATTCAAAACGTCGGTATCGTAATAATAAAATGGCGTCGTCAGCGTTTTGAATTTATCCGTTGGAAAATTCTGTTTCATCCTGCAAAAGTAAGAAATTTTTCGGGAACTAAAATAAATTATTACTTAACGCCTGCAATGCGCATTGTTTATCTTCTGTCCGGATAAGAAATGAAATATTATAGTTGCTTCCCCCGTAAGAAATCATCCGCACGCGGACATCTTTCAACGCCTGAACTATCTTGGATTCAAATCCTAAATTATCCCAATCCAAATCTCCCACCACACAGATCATGGTCATGTTCCGGTCGACCGAGACCGTTCCGTAGTTCTTTAAATCTTCGAGTATTCCGGCAAGATGTTTCGTTTGATCGATGGTGACGGAAACGGCGACTTCGGAAGTAACCACCATGTCTATTGCCGTCCGGTATTTTTCGAAGATTTCAAAGACGTTACGCAGGAAACCGTGCGCTGAAAGCATTCGTCCCGATATGATTTTAATAGCCGTTATTCCATCTTTAGCCGCTACCGCTTTGATTTTTCCCTTTTCCATCGGATTGGAAATCGTTGTACCTTGAGCCTCCGGATGCGATATATTCAAAAGTCGAACAGGGATATTGTTCAATTTTGCAGGCAGGATACAGTCCGGATGCAAAATACGGGCTCCAAAATACGCCAATTCGGCTGCTTCTTCAAATTGCAGGCGGCGGATGGAAGAGGTATGTTCCACATAATGCGGATCGTTGTTTTGCATTCCGCCGGCATCTGACCAGATTTGAATTTCTTCGGCATGAACTGCCGCTCCAATCAATGTGGCGGTATAGTCGCTTCCTTCCCGTTCAAGATTATCTATTTCTCCGTAAGCATTTCGGCAAATATAGCCTTGCGTAATATAAATACCAGCGCCGGAGTATTTTTCTAATTGCCTGTGTAATCTTTCTTTAATATAAACCGGATCAGGTTCCGAATTTTTATCGGTACGCATAAAATCCAGCGCCAGAATCAGTACGGCGTCCACTTGTTGTTCTTTCAGCAACAGATGCATCATAGAAGAAGATAGCAATTCTCCTTGCGCCAACATCGTTTTTTCATCGAGCGGCGTAAACAAATCGCCGGGAAAAGACCGGATGACGTTGAAATGGTTATTTAACAGTTCTTTAGCCAAATTTTTATATTCTTGAGTTGAATAAAGTTCAGCGACAAGTTCCGAATATTGTGTCTCTAACCGGTCGATAAGCGCATAAGCTTCCTTCGGATCTTTCATGTAAAAGCACTCGGCAATTTCAAGCAACGTATTTGTCGTTCCTTCAAAAGCCGAAAAAACAATGATATTTTTGCTTTCTTTTTGAATTAATGCAATTACTTTTTTTATTTTAGCAACTGAGCCGATGGATGTTCCTCCAAATTTTAATACTTTCATTTTTCTAATATAAATTAGACATCTATTTTAAAAAACAAAATTACGATTAATTTTTGAATTATGAAACAAGATTCATCGTTGCCGGTTATGAAGCGCTTAGTGATGCCGGAGAATATGCTTAGAGCCGCTTATATTATTGAATAAATCTATCAATCTGTTTTTCAAATGGATACAGACAATAATCACCGCTATTTTTTATGAAATATAAAAAAAACATATAAAAAAGTACATATTTTCCGAAATTATTCATAGCTTTGTGGGATATAAACGCAAATAAGCGTTGTTTTATAAAAATTTGTTGTGCGCTATGAATAAACTTCTTGATGCGGATAATATTGCGAATGAAAATATTTCCGAAGAAAACAAAACCGCTGATAGGGCGGGAGAAATTGATGTCGTTAATAATGAAAATGTTATGAACGAAGAGTTGCAGGAAAAAATTACGCCGGAAGTGCTCGAACCAACTGTCGATGTTTTAGATAACGAGACAATTGCTTCCGAAGTTTTAAATGTTCAAGAACCGGATGAAGAACCGGACACGGAAGAACCGGCTTTGGTTGTTGAAGAACCGGATACGGAAGAATCAACTTCGATTGTTGAAGAACCGGACACAGAAGAACCAAGTTTGGTTATTGAAGAACCGGATACGGAAGAATTAATTTCGGCAAGTGAAGAAATCGACCCGTCTGATTCGCTTGAGGAACCTGTTAACAAAAGGGAGATTGATCAATGGGACAAAAGCCGGATTCTTGAGCGATTAACCGAAATTGTTCATTTAGACATCAATGAAAGTATAAAAAATGAAATAGAAGCCTGCAAACAGGCGTTTTATAAAATTAAGAAGGCTGAAGTAGAGGAAGCTGAAAAAGCGTTTATCGACGGTGGCGGAACAAAAGAAGATTTTAAGCCGGAACCCGATGAGAGTGAAGAAAAATTGAAAGAATTACTGACTGTTTACAGGGACAAAAAAACTTCTTTAGCCGCTGAAACGGAAAAAATAAAAGAGAAAAATTTAGCGGCAAAAAAGCAAATTATTGAAAAGTTGAAAGAACTCATCGAAAGTAAAGACGATTTCTACAAAGTATATAACGAATTTCGAAAATTGCAGCAGCAATGGAAAGAGACGAAACAAGTCCCTCAGGCAGCCGCTAACGACCTGTGGAAAGATTACCAGCATTACAGCGAAAAGTTCTATGATTTGCTGAAGATAAATAATGAAATGCGCGACTACGATTTCAAGAAAAATATGGAATTGAAGCAAACGCTTTGTGAATCGGTAGAAAAATTAGAGAATGAAAAAGATGTTATTTCCGCTTTCTATCAATTGCAGAAATTACATCAGGAATGGAGGGAAATCGGTCCGGTAGCCAAAGAATTACGGGAAGAAGTATGGTCGCGTTTCAAAAAAGCGTCTTCAATTGTCAATAAACGGCATCAGGAACATTTCGAATCCTTACGCTTGCTTGAACAACGCAATCTGGAAGATAAAACTTCACTTTGCGTTGAAGTCGAAACAATTGATTATTCCAAATTATCCACATTCAAAGATTGGGATGAACAAAACAAAAAAGTACTCGACTATCAGGAGAAATGGAAAACCATTGGTTTTGCTCCAAAGAAAAGTAATGTGAAGGTATTTGAACGATTCAGAGCGGCTTGCGATGTATTCTTCCGGAATAAAAGCGAGTTTTATAGAAGCATCAAGGATACGATGGATGTCAACCTTGAAAAGAAAAAAGCGCTTTGTGAAAAAGCGGAAGCGTTGAAGAACAGTGAAGAATGGAAAGAAACAACCGATCAACTGATTGCTTTGCAAAAGGAATGGAAATCCATCGGACCCGTTTCCAGAAAACATTCGGATGCTATCTGGAAGCGTTTTATTAGCGCCTGCGATTATTTCTTTGAACAAAAAAATACCCATTTTTCTTCACAAAAAACGGAAGAAGTGGATAACCTGAAAAAGAAAAAAGATATTATCGAAAAAATAAATGTTATCGATGTCGATCTCCCGACGACAGAAGCGGTCGCTATCATTAGAGATTTAATTACCGAATGGAATAGAATCGGTTTTGTCCCGTTCCGTGAAAAAGATAAAATCCATAAAGAATACCGTAAGGCTGTCGATAAACATTTCGACCGCTTGAAATTGGATGAATCGGAACGCCGCTTGCAAACGTTTAAGTCCAGCTTGAGCGATATTTCATTTGGAGACGAGAAATCGAAAAACAAATTGCTGAACGAACGGGATAAGCTCATGCGTACGTATGAACGGCTCAAAAGCGATATACAGACTTACGAAAACAACATCGGCTTCTTATCTGTGTCTTCCAAAGGCGGAGGCGGTTTAATGAAAGAAATGAATCGTAAAATCAGCAGCCTGAAAGAGGAGTTAAACTTAATCGTTAAAAAAATTGAAGTAATCGACGAGAATTTTGAAAAATGAAAATAGGTATTTTGTCTTCCGGCGGCGACTGTCCGGGAATTAATGCTACCATTCGCGGAGTTGGAAAAACGGCGGTAACCCACTATGGCATGGATGTCATTGGCATTTGCGATGGGTTCCAGGGTTTGCTTAATAGAGAATTTATTACTTTAGACGATAAATCATTATCCGGATTACTAAGTCTGGGAGGAACCATTTTAGGCACTTCGCGTGAAAAACCGTTCAAAAAGTCATTGGATGGCGATGATACAAAACCGCAACTCATCATTGACAATTATAATAAGTTAGGATTAGACTGTCTGGTTTGCATCGGAGGAAATGGTACGCAAAAAACAGCTTACAAAGTAATGCAATTAGGTTTAAATGTAATTGGCATTCCGAAAACCATTGACAACGATGTTTACGGAACTGATGTTACATTCGGATTTCATTCGGCGGTAGATATTGCAACAGAAGCAATTGACCGTTTGCATTCTACGGCTTCTTCCCACAAGCGGGTGATGGTCATTGAATTAATGGGTCACAAAGCAGGATGGATCACGCTATACGCCGGAATGGCAGGAGGAGCGGATGTTATTCTCCTTCCCGAATTAGGTTGTGATATTAATAAGGTGAATAAAGCGATTCTCAATCGGGCAAAAAAAGATAAACCCTATTCGATTGTTGCAGTCGGCGAAGGATTGGAATTGAGCGGGGCTGGAAATAAAAACAGTAATCGGAACCGGAGTTCCCGCTTGTCCAAAATGATTGAAGACGGCACCGGCTTAGAAACCCGTGAGACAATTTTGGGTTATGTACAGCGCGGTGGAAGTCCTTCGGCTTTCGACCGCAATTTAGCGACAAGTTTAGGCGGTCACGCTACCGAATTAATCGCAAAAGGTCAATTCGGACGGATGGTTGCTGTAATCGACGGGAAGACCACATCTGTTCCGTTGGAAAAAGTATCCGGAAAAGTAAAATTGGTTGCTCCCGACCATGATTTAATCGTTCAAGGAAAACGGATGGGAATTTCATTTGGAGTATGACAAAAATAGTTAGTATTTGAATAATTATTTTTATCTTTGCGATCTCAAAAATAAATTAGATTAGTTTGAAATATATATGGAAAGTACATTCACAATCAAGGACAAAGTCATTGTAGTAACAGGCGCCGGAGGCGTATTAGGCGGAAGTATCTCTAAAAGTCTATCTCAAGCCGGAGCGCGAATCGTAGTATTAGATATTCGTCAAGAAAATCTTGACAATCAGGTTCATGAAATAAAAGCCGCCGGAGGAGTTGCTATTGGTTTTCGCTGTAATGTTTTAGATACAAACAGTTTAGAGGAAGTCTCCAAAAAAGTCATTGAAAAATGGGATCGGATCGACGTTCTTATTAATTGCGCAGGAGGAAATGTACCGGGCGCTACCTTGACCGCCGAGCAAACCATTTTTGATATGAAATGGGAAGACTGGGAAAAAGTAGTTCGCTTGAATCAAGACGGAACAATTCTTCCCTGTCTGGCATTCGGAAAGGTTTTCGCTCAACAAAAAAAGGGTTGTATCATTAATATTTCATCGATGTCCACTTATTCAGCTCTCACCCGCGTGCCCGGCTATTCGGTTGCCAAAACGGGAATCAACATTTTCACCCAATGGCTGGCTACTGAAATGGCAATGAAATTCGGCGACGAAATCCGTATCAATGCCGTAGCGCCCGGATTTTTTATCGGCGATCAAAACAGGGCTATGCTGATTAATTCCGACGGCTCATTGACCGACAGAAGTAAAAAAGTATTGGCAAAAACGCCTATGGGACGATTCGGAGATATTTCGGAATTAAACGGTCTTGTTCAGTTCCTTTGTTCCGATGCGGCAAGCTTTATTACGGGAGCCATTATCCCGGTCGATGGCGGATTTTCGGCTTTCAGCGGAGTATAACCCTTGAATGAATTTTGAACTGATATCCGATTATAAACCGACCGGCGATCAACCGGAAGCTATTCGGGAATTGGTGGAAGGGGTGAGGCAAGGATTGCCTTATCAAACGTTATTGGGCGTAACCGGTTCCGGAAAAACATTCACTATTGCCAATGCTATCAAAGAATTAAACAAGCCGGTTTTGGTATTAAGCCACAACAAAACCTTGGCAGCTCAACTATATAGTGAATTTAAAAGCTTTTTCCCGCATAACGCCGTCGAATATTTCGTTTCCTATTATGATTATTATCAACCGGAAGCCTATATTCCATCAACCAATACCTATATTGAAAAAGATTTATCTATCAACGACGAAATTGAAAAACTCCGCCTTTCGGCTACGTCGGCTTTGCTATCGGGAAGAAAAGACGTAATTATTGTATCATCCGTATCTTGTTTGTATGGCATCGGTAATCCGGAAGATTTTAGGGAAAGCGTTGTTTCGGTGAAAACAGGCGAACATTTTTCCCGTAATCATTTCCTGCGTCGATTAGTCGATAGTCTCTATTCGCGTAATCAGGTTGAATTTTCAAGAGGAAATTTTCGTGTACAGGGCGATACGGTCGACGTGTTTCCGGCTTATATGGATGTTGCCCTTCGCGTTTTGTTCTGGGGCGATGAAATTGAAGAAATTCATACTTTTGATCCATTAACAGGAAGTATAATTGAAGCATTTGACGAGTTCCAGATTTATCCCGCCAATATATTTGTGACTACCCGTGAGCGTATCAATCAGGCAATTGGAGAAATTGACGTAGATTTGGGAGAACGGGTGCGATTCTTTAACAACAATGGTCAATTTCAGGAAGCCAAGCGATTGTACGAGCGGGTTACTTATGATTTGGAAATGATTCGGGAATTGGGTTATTGTTCGGGAATAGAAAATTATTCCCGTTATTTCGACGGCAGACCTGCCGGAAGCCGCCCTTTCTGCCTGATAGATTATTTTCCGAAAGATTTCTTAACCGTTATTGATGAAAGTCATGTCTCTGTTCCGCAAATTCGTGGAATGTATGGGGGCGACCATTCCCGTAAAATCAATCTGGTCGAATACGGATTCCGGTTACCGGCAGCAATTGATAACCGTCCGCTGACTTATGACGAATTTGAATCGCTTACGCCGCAAAAAATATTCATTAGCGCAACGCCTGCCGACTTTGAGCTCCAGTTGTGTGAAGGGATAGTCACGGAACAAGTCCTTCGCCCGACCGGATTATTGGATCCGCCGATTGAAGTTCGTCCCAGTTTGAACCAGATAGATGATTTAATGGAAGAAATTCAGTCGCGTACCGAACAGGGAGAACGCACATTAGTCACAACCCTGACCAAGCGGATGGCGGAAGAATTGAATGCTTATTTTCTACGGATGGATTTTAAAACCGCATATATTCATTCGGATGTTGAAACGTTGGAGCGTATTGAAATTATGGAAAAACTGCGTCAAGGATATTTTGATGTGCTCATCGGCGTAAACTTGTTGCGTGAAGGATTGGATTTGCCGGAAGTTTCGTTGGTTGCTATCTTAGACGCCGATAAAGAAGGCTTCCTGCGATCGCATCGTTCGTTGACTCAAACTGCCGGTAGAGCCGCCCGCAACATCAATGGAAAAGTCATTTTTTATGCAGACAAGATTACCGAAAGTATGCAAAAAACCATTGACGAAACGAACCGAAGGAGGGAAAAACAGTTGCTTTACAACGCGGAACACGGAATCACTCCGCAACAAATCGTTAAGAATACGCAATCTACTTTGTTGAGAACGGAACTTAAAGTCGAGCCGGCAGCCTATGTTGAAAAAGAAAATATAAACATTGCAGCAGACCCGATTGTTCAATACATGACGAAAAAAGACTTGGAAAAGCTGATAGCAAAGACCAAAAAAGCCATGTTGGATGCGGCGAAAAAATTAGAATTTTTGGAAGCCGCTCAATATCGCGACGAGTTGATTAAGTTGGAAGAACTGAAAAAGAATAATTTTGCGGAGTGACAGTAAGGTAGAAAGAAATTAAAAAGGACATACCGTCAAATTTGGCAGTATATCCTGTAAGGTGATCCCGACAGGACTCAAACCTGTGACCTACAGAACCGGAATCTGTCGTTCTATTCACTAAACTACGGGACCTGAATTTTTCAAATGCAAAGGTACGCTAATTTTCGAAAACAAACAAATCGAATCTAAATATTGCTCCGCCTTAATGCAATCATTTGAAAGAGCGAGCACAAAAGTTGACGCAATCGGCGACTAATTGTTTTTTTTCTTCAATAATAAAAATTTCTTTTAGAAAACTTTTTATATATTTCAAAATTTTATTTCATTGTATATCAATTATATAATTTTTTTGTTGGAAAACTTTTCTATAAAAACTTTTTATTAAAAAAAAATATTTATTACTTTTGAACCTTAATTTCTCAAAAACAAAATTACAAAAAAAATTAGTTAGCATCTCTTATGAAAAAGAACATTTATACTTTTGATGATGCGTATAAAGCATCGTTGGAATATTTCTGCGGCGACGAATTAGCCGCTAAAGTTTTTATTACAAAATACGCATTGAAAGATGCATTCGGTAATATCTATGAAAAAACGCCGGCGGATATGCATCGCCGCTTAGCAAGTGAAATCGCCCGTATCGAGAATAAATATCCGAATCCTGTTTCGGAGAAAGCGTTGTTTGATTTATTCGACCGGTTTCAATACATCATTCCGCAAGGAAGTCCGATGACCGGCATTGGAAATGATTTTCAAATAGCTTCTTTATCGAATTGCTTTGTTGTCGGTTTGGATGGTCCGTCCGATTCGTATGGAGCAATCATCCGGATTGACGAAGAACAAGTCCAATTGATGAAACGGCGCGGAGGCGTCGGTCACGACTTGTCGCACATTCGCCCCAAAGGTTCTCCTGTAAAAAACTCGGCGCTGACTTCTACCGGTTTAGTGCCTTTTATGGAACGTTTTTCCAATTCGTCTCGCGAAGTAGCGCAAGACGGCAGACGAGGCGCATTGATGCTGACTGTTTCTATTAAACATCCCGATGCAGAAGCTTTTATCGATGCAAAAATGATAGAGGGAAAAGTAACCGGCGCCAACGTTTCTGTCAAAGTGACCGATGAGTTTATGGAAGCGGCAGTCAATGATCAGCCATTCACCCAACAATATCCGATTTACTCGATTTTCCCGCAATACACCCACGAAATTAATGCCAAAGAACTTTGGGATAAAATCATTCACAATGCTTGGAAGTCCGCAGAGCCGGGTATTCTGTTCTGGGATACCATTATCAGAGAATCGCTTCCCGATTGTTATGCCGACTTGGGATTCCGTACCGTTTCCACGAATCCTTGCGGAGAAATTCCTTTGTGCCCTTACGATAGTTGCCGGTTATTGGCAATCAACTTATATTCGTATGTGAAGAATCCGTTTCGACCGGATGCAACTTTTGATTTTGATTTGTTCAAAAAGCATGTGATTTTGGCTCAACGAATCATGGACGATATTATTGATTTGGAAATTGAAAAGATTGACGCGATACTTGGAAAAATTGGTACCGATCCGGAAAATGAAGAAGTGAAACATGCCGAACGTTTGCTTTGGGATAAAATTCGCCGTAAAACTTTGCTTGGCAGACGAACCGGCGTTGGAATTACTGCAGAAGGCGATATGCTGGCTGCAATGGGACTTCGCTACGGAACGGAAGAAGCCACTACGTTTGCAGAAAAAGTTCAAAAACAGTTGGCGTTGGATGCTTACGGTTCATCGGTAGAAATGGCGAAAGAACGCGGCGCTTTTGAAATTTTCGATGCGAAGAGAGAAGAAGCCAATCCGTTCATGAATCGCTTGAAAGAAGCTGATCCGCAGCTAATTGAAGATATGAAAAAATACGGTCGCCGCAACATCGCTTGCCTGACGATAGCCCCTACCGGATCTACTTCGCTGATGACGCAAACTACTTCGGGTATAGAGCCTGTTTTCCTTCCGGTTTACAAACGAAGAAGGAAAGTCAACCCAAATGACGCTTCCGCTAAGGTGGATTTTGTGGACGAAGTAGGAGATTCCTTTGAAGAATATATCGTATTTCACCATAAGTTTGTGAGTTGGATGGAGGCGAACGGATATTCCACCATCAAACGATATTCGCCGGAAGAAGTGGATGCATTAATTGCAAAATCGCCGTACTATAAAGCGACCTCCAATGATGTGGATTGGCTGCAAAAAGTGAAAATGCAGGGAAGAATCCAACAATGGGTGGATCATTCGATCAGTGTCACCATCAATTTACCGAATGATGTGAACGAAGAATTAGTCAACCAATTATATATTGAAGCCTGGAAATCGGGATGCAAAGGCTGCACGGTCTATCGCGATGGCTCGCGAAGCGGAGTTCTGTTATCAACCGATGAAAAAAAGAAAGAACGGGAATGTATTGAACCTCCGGTAATTGTTGCCAAACGTCCGCGCGAGTTGGAAGCGGACATTGTGAAATTCCAGAATAACAAGGATAAGTGGATTGCTTTTGTCGGTTTATTGAACGGTCGTCCTTACGAAATTTTTACGGGTATTAACGATGAAGATGAGGGTATTTTCCTGCCGAAGAATCTTACGAAAGGCGCTATAATTAAAAATGTCGACGAAAACGGCAACAAACGCTACGATTTTCAATATACGAATAAACGAGGGTATAAAACGACCATCGAGGGTTTATCGCAAAAATTCAATCCGGAATACTGGAATTACGCCAAATTGATATCCGGCGTGCTACGCTATTCCATGCCTGTGGAGCAGGTGATCAAATTGGTAGAAGGATTGGATTTGAAAGATGAATCGATCAATACATGGAAAAATGGGGTGGAACGGGCATTGAAAAAATATGTTCAGGACGGCGCTCAAGTCAAAGGGCAAAAATGCCCGAATTGCGATCAGGAATCGTTGGTTTATCAGGAAGGCTGTTTGACCTGTACTTCCTGCGGCGCATCGAAATGCGGATAAATGAGTGTTCAGCGCGTCTTTGGCAAGAATAGTCTGTCACCTTAAATCACCAATCAGCTGTAGCAATTCCTCAACTGCTTCCGCTTCGGGAATATTTTTCTTGACGCATTCTTTGCCTTTGTACAGACTGACGCGTCCCGTTCCGGCGCCCACGTATCCATAGTCGGCGTCCGCCATTTCGCCCGGACCGTTGACAATACATCCCATGACGCCGATTTTCAATCCTTTTAAGTGAGCG
>Ga0123354_10010223_pt1 | contig 14445 bp, 5 predicted proteins | sample TergutLab28metaG_2_FD_97872 | JGI IMG/M metagenome (GOLD analysis project Ga0123354, IMG submission 97872) | Labiotermes labralis P4 segment gut microbial communities from Petit-Saut dam, French Guiana - Lab288 P4 | ecosystem: Host-associated > Arthropoda: Insects > Digestive system > Gut ... | reverse complement strand
GTGTGCTAAAATTAAAAAAAAATAATTCCGGCGCCAAAAGGTTAAACAATTGTTATTAAACTTGCTTGTTAGCAATATGAATTTATAAGCTGTGGGAAATTTCCAGATATATATAATATTCCTTAGTACTATCGCGTGTAGTGGCTGTATTATTTACTCAGAATGCAGCATTCGAAATTGGACGAAATAAACAGCTGTTAACTTGATGTTCCGTAAGCTGTTAACTTGCAGGAAATAATAGAAGAAACATAATCCTGGAGAGAACTAGTCATATAAGATTCTGCTACCAGAACTAGTCATGTAAGATTCTGCTACCAGAACTAGTTACATAAAATTCTGCTACGAGTACTAGTCACATAACATTCTGTTACCAGAACTAGTCACATAAGATTCTGTTACCAGAACTAGTCACATAAGATTCTGTTATCAGAACTAGTCACATAAGATTCTGCTACCAGAACTAATCACATAAGATTCTGCTACCAGAACTAGTCATGTAAGATTCTGCTACCAGAACTAGTCACATAAGATTCTGTTACCAGAACTAGTCACATAAAATTCTGCTACCAGTCACTTGGTTGGGCTGTGCCACAATTAGTGCTTAAAATTATATTAAGAACGTCGTCTGTATGGGATATGCGTCTTCAGGAAAGTGAGAGTGAAGCAACTACTCAGTGCTGTCTACGCGTATAGTCAATCGCAATGTAAAATGTTATAAAGACACAGAGTGCAAAACAAATGTCAGCGGTACGCAGAGGGCCTTCAGATAGTCTCCAGGTCTTAAACGTATCAAGCATAACCAATGAAGATTGATTCCAAACCCATCTATCAGCCCAAATTTATGGAGCAATTACACCGGCTCGCAACAAATCGATGGCAACAGTAAATCATTCCTAAATTCTCCTCGCGTACTTTTAACGACCATATGTAACTCAAAGCAGCAAACTTCCCTCCAGAGGCTGAATGCTGACCACCTTGTCGAAATATTCAGGTTATTTTCCGAAGCCACGAGTTTCATTTCCGTTTCTATAAGATCCCGTCAGTATCCTACCTTAAGACAGACATATTTGCACCACATCCTCACACAATGCACCTTTGATAGTAGAATGTTATACAATACAAGTGTACAGAATTCTGACTATGGCATATTACAATTGGAATGATTCTATGTTTGAACTCTGTCCTTTCATCCGTTTTAAACATAAAATTTCAAAGCTACCTTTCCAGGACAGAATAAATTCCGTTCCTCAAGTAGAAGAGTATGCGAAACACGGATAGATTTGGGCCCGAGAAGCAAAGTTATTTTAAGCTATTCCTAGCTCAGCCATACTTGACGGCCCATTTTATATTATCCTGCTATTAACCTTTTGACGCCTAATGTCAACTATAGTGGTCGTACCGCACCGCTAACCTCTAAAGTTGCACTTTATATATTTATTCAACAAATATAGGTACTGAATATTTTAAGCATGGTATTCACTCTCCGTTTTTTTCTCTTCAAAATGCAGTTTGTTTCATAATTCTAACGTATTTGGCTCCTGTATTGTTCACATTTTATATACAGGGTGTGCTAAAATTAAAAAAAAATAATTCCGGCGCCAAAAGGTTAATGTGCTATCTCCATTATCTAAGGTCGGATGTTAACTCAAAAGTTATATATCACAGAATGGGAAGTTTACTGTATATCATGATCTGGGACTGCTTCACTTCGTGCCTCTCCCAATCCATGCAGTGGCTGAAAGTACTTGTGAATACAGTTTAAAAAAACGCTTCGGCACAGAGGTTCGAATCCAGGACCCACTTAATTATAAGTAGAGAGTGAAAAAACTTTCAGCGACAGCGCTAAGCGTCTAAGTACACGTAGACTATCACACGATTACTCGTCTTTCGAGTTGACGAAAATTTTGCATCAGTGCGGGACTAAGTCCCTTGAGTAGAGTTGTTCTTCAGAAGCTAAAAACCGCTCAGCTAATTAAGCAAGTCCCGCATTACACGGAATCCTAAGACTCATTACCGTACTGACGGTAGGCCGTCACTGCTCCTATTGTGAGGCGAATGAATCCTCTCCACACCATGCCAACCCAGCCTTTACAGTTCATTGTAATATTAACATTCAGTCCAAGCCGAGGTCTCCAAACGTCTCTCTGTCCTTGGGGATTTTGTTGCCGGAATTCTGCAAGAATTTCCCATAACGTTTATGCGTGCTACATGTCTTGCTAATCTCATACGATCTGATTTTACCAACCTAATATTATTTTGCGAGGAACAAAATGTGTGAATTTCCCCACTAAGAAACTCTCATATGCCTCCTACGATTTTATAGCCCTTCGATTCAGCTAACAGTGCCATCATCAACGTCACGCTCGACAACACTTTTGTTAGTGTAATTACCTTTCTAACGTGACACGCCAGGTTCTGCAACCATAAAAAACAACAGACAAAACTTATCCGTAAGGACACAATTAGGACTGCTAATTTTCCACAACTTGTCCAAAATTCCGCACTCCACAATGAACACATGTTACGATCAATTAATTTTTAGAACTAAGAAGGATTTGGTACTTGCACGTACTTTCAAAGAGTCTTGAACTGTTTACCTGTGTGGAGGAATGTCTTTCTTCTTAATACTATGTGAATGCTACAGCTACAAGTAGTAGCATATCTTTCTGTAAGCTCTTTGCTAATAAAGTATATGTGAATCAAGATGGCGTACTGTGGACGAACCCCCTATTAGCTACTCCCAATAACCTGATACGCAGTCCTAAAGAACTTTAAATTTGCCTGCCTAATATGTACTTTTCCTGCAGAATGTCATTTTCAAATCCGTCATTTCCCAGATTGTCTCCATTCACACGTGTCCCTCACATCACAGACACACTTATCGAAACTGCGCCTGCACTGAACTTAACCGAATTTCTACTTCACAAACTTAAGAACTAAGTCTCCGTCGATTCTCTAGCTATATTCAAGTAGCCCTACGGAGTTTTCAAAGAGGCTAATACAGTATATTCTTCTCTGGCGATTATAAAAGTCCGTACGGAATAAAATCCTGACACTTCGACTACTCCCTCTGCATAGTTTCTGGTGATATTTTCACAAATTTCTATTTTATTTTTTATTTTTTTATTTTTTTATTTTTTACAGACGGGGCTCCACGCAACAAAAGACGAAGGTTTTAGGTTCCCCTTATAAGCGAAGATACAGGTCATGATAAAGGTAGGAAATAAAATAAAAAAGAAACTTCGAAAAGGAATTTTACAGGATGGTCCAGTTATTATCAATTCTAAGCCATTAAATATGTTTAAAAAACGCAGGCTTACTTTGTGTCACAATGATAAGTACGTAAAATATAGTACGCAGAAACATTATCGATTCAACCGCAGTTTCCATCTTAGCATATGTCGACAGCGTGTACACACAGCAGTACAAGTGTAAGACTGTCTATGTCCTGAACAAATCAAATTTGTGCTACTAATAACAGCAGATTCAATACCGCTAAACCGAAAGTACTTTACTGGTCATAATACATCAGTTAAATCCACCTTACATCTGCAGTATTTAAATACAGTAATCCACTTCCATTCCATCTTCGAAACTAATGTACTTTTTGTGCCCCCAAAACAGGTAAAGTTTAAAGAAATCCGAATTACGCAGCCAGCGTCATTCTAATAATACTGAATGGAACATAAACTGCGATGATTCCACGAAGACTGTAGTACTCTCTACTCCTCATTTAGTTCAACTTTTTCTTTCTTATTCTGGTGGAAAACACTCGTACATGTTCCACGATGACATTTAATTTCAGTATCTGTCATGCTTTCGAGAATAACCTAGACGTCCGGAACCTTCCTCAGCCAGAACAGTCTGCAAAAGTCCACGGAGGCCAGAACAATTAAAACTTCCAGCGTGAAACCTAATAAAGCAAATGTGTTATGCATCCTTCCCAACGTCAGAGTCTATAATTCTCTGCTTGTAAAGAAATCTCATGCAACAGCAATCTCTTTGCTTTTCCTGTTCTACTCTAGACTGAGCTTACAAGGTGACGTAATTGGACTTCAGAGTTTTAATAGAGGTTGTACTGACATATAATTCAAGAAATCCGTTCCCATAAGTAAATGGAAATCAAATGTTTAAGGAAGGACAGTTCAAACGATTCTAACGCTTGCGTGAACACACCAAAAGCGGTTCAAAACACATTACTTGACTAATTCGATGTAATTGGGGTATGTTCTGGTGTCTATACAAGCTTTGTGTAATTCGTGTTGAAATTTCCTTTTCCTATCAACCGCCACGAACAGCTATCAAATATTATTTTGTATTCCCAACTCGTGTATTATCGTTTACTCTCTAAACATAACTTCCAAACCGCACTTAATATTCGCAATCGTGCTAATCACGGGGTAAACCCTGGAACAGCTCAAACACGAGTGCAGCCGTGCAGGAATGTCGTGATACCAACTGGCCGAGGAGCAACGTGCTCACATTGCAAGTAACCTCGCACATATGTTACTCTTCCTGATTCTGTGAATCTTTTATGACCTACGTAGGAATACGAGTATTTACTCCATTAGTGCAAAATAAAGTCGGTGTCTAATAAATACCAACGACTACTGTCACAATGGGTATCACAAGTATTGTTATTGTCAGGCACGACTTGACTCCTGTGCTGGTGTCATCATCAGTGTCGACAATGCCTCAGTACGCTATTTATACAGGTTCAGTGTATTCCGTAATGCAACTACTAAATTCTGTATTAGGATTTTTTTACGGTTCTGTCTGTTTTGTTGATTGCACTTCTTTGGACCAGTTGTGTTGTTAACGTATCTGTTTTTAATCGTTCAATACTTGCTTCCAGTCTGCTACCATACAATATACTAGTTAGCAAGGTGAAAGAAAGTACCTTACAGCGGGAAAGAGAAGCAATAACACCGCCACTGGTCCAAAGAAGTGTAAATAAAAGTAGAAAAAACCGTAGAAGTACGGCAACAGAATCCAATAATGACACACAACAAATTTTTGTAAATAAATCCTACATTCGTAATATGACCGATAAAGACACCACCACAGGCGTCGAAACGGATATGTCATAAGAAAAGGCCCACTTGTGACACATCGTAACATTGCGTCGCACGACACAATCCGCACCGCACACACGACCCACGCAGCGGCTCTCAAGACCACCACCCATCCAAAAACTCGGTGCAGAAAACCATATGCCGCAACTCAACATCTAATGCTCCTGATGATGGGCGTATGTACCCGAAACATGTCGAGCTAAGAATACATCAATAAAATTACATTGTTGCATCAAGTTGGAATTTCACATTTTTCATAAAATAACCGAAATTTTGTGTGGGTAGATTATGAGTATGTGCGCTAGTATGCGACTGAAATGGGAAGAAAAAGTTCTTGTTTACTGGATTACGAGATGAAACATAATACAGTGAGTTCAGCACGCCGGAAAGAGACTTCAGAGCCATAATCTTTTACCTACTTGCCATGTGAAATGCCACGCCTCCTTATGAAAGTCTTAGAGACCTAAAAAATATGTTGGTTACCATGGCGCTGCAAACATTACGTTCCTCCTTACTCCACGTGCCATGGAAAACTTACGCGCATGCGTACAGGATGTATATACGTTGTTATTTTGTTCAGAGTCTGATGTATGAAGATAATTATTCAAGAATAATCATCATAACTGTAAGAAATGAATTCAGAAGGAAAATACGAGAAAATCAGGGGAAACAAAAATCATCAATGAAGCTAGGTAAATTTAATTACAACATCTCTAATAAATGAACTGAGAATATTGTCAGATTCAGCTGCCGGCGAAAATCACTTACAAATAATTAGGAACAGAATACAATTTGGAAAGACTTGTCATCTTAATGTTTCGAAGTGTTGATTGTAAATATATATAAAACAATAAATGGGACCATTTTTTGTATGGGTATAAGAGGGCTCCCTTACTTAGAGAAACTATAAACCACATGTGTTTGTTTCATAATCATTACGATAATATTTGGACGTAATAGGGCTCGAGTAACTGAGTAACTTAGGACCTTCGCGGTACATGCCAATGACTTTGTGTTATAAAGGATAGTAAACTCGGAAGGGGACGCTATGGGTCAGTTTTTCTCGGTCTATTTTCCTAATGAATCCTCTCACAAAAGAATCATTTAAAAACCCGAGATACAGAACGGATCTTAGGGATACATGCCTCGTAAATTCTGAGTGTCAGAGATGGACAGAACTGGCTCGCGCGGGTTACTAATAATATTACTAACGTTTAACCTTCGTATTCGCCTACTACAGTGTTAAGTTAGTTATTTAGTTAGTAATGTATTAGTAAACTTAACGTACTTCCTGAATTTCATACCATGACCGAGTTGGACGCATGGAGGTGGAGATTCATACTGGTCACGGGGAAGAGATTAGAAATTGGTTTCTTCGCAAATGAGGTAATAGCCAGACCTGGAAATTGTAAACATAATATTTAGGAGATAACTTCACGAAAAAGTCGCTGAACTTTTTCGACAACTCTTAAGATCACATAGACTGATTGTACCCTAAATTCATTGGGCTCTTTAAAGACGAGAATTAAACTGAATGACACTGAATAGTTGACGTCACACAGTCCAGTAAGCACACTGTAACTCCATTACATAAACAAATAGTTAAAGCTGTGTAGAAAAATAATCACCATTTGTTATTATGTCCACATAAACACAGGAGTACACTCTGGGTAACATGTAGAAATGTCAATGTTAAGGGCGGTGGTGCGAACAGCAAACACTAGGCTCTTAATGCGAATATACCTAGGTTGCTTTCACATTCTAAGGGAAGTGAAATTTAAGCCCTTCACTAAAGTAAACATGAAGATTACGGTCTCTGGGCTATAATGCCCCATAGTCCGGTACACACGAACCAAGGTTTAGAACGAAACTGCTGCCCCCATATTCCGGGAAGAACAGAGGGAACTCCTCTCTGTTGAAGACGAGGCAGCAGGCTCTGCCGAACCGTTTCTACAGCTGTACCAAACAATACGACATTGGAAACCAGAAGACAGCATTATAACTTGGACAGCATAGTCTTTGACAGTGAACCTTGGCTCGAGGCATATACTTGTATGTCTGAGCACATATGCCTCGGCAAAAATTCTAACGATTTGGTGTCTTAGGTCTACTCAGTTGTACCATTACACAAATTCCTGTACTGTCCTACATAAAGAAGACCACATAATGGGCAGAACATTACTTTATAAGAGGGCAAGAAGTTGCATAGTTGGTTAAGGCACCGAGCTACAAGCCGGAAGTTCGCGTGTTCAGTTCCCGATCGGGTCATTTGGATTTCTCACTGACTTAATACTGGACCTGACATGTAAAGGCGGCCGATGAGTACGTCTGACAACATTGCCACGTTCTTGTACCGATTTTCATGAAGCCTGTACAAGAACAGCTGTACCTAACTACTTTACTTTATAAGCAAAAAGAGATAAATGTTGTAATTAAGCATATGCAAAGACCAACAGATCCATCCTTCAAGGATTCGAATGAAAATAACTTGTCTTGAACAAGTATTAGAATCAATCCACTTTCGACGAAGTATGCTAGTTTCCAGTTCATAACAAATCGTTAGCTACCCGACAAAATAATTTACGTTGCCTTCAGATTACTTAACAGTTAATGCAAATGAATTACTGTAATTTACAGACGTTACACGGTCGTAATATAATTTTCGTGTCGTGCAACAAAATGGGTACCAAGGTATGAAAGTAGGCCAAACAAGATGAAGAAGAAGGTCTTTATTAACCCAGGGTCATACAGACTCTAAAGGCCAACACTGTATATATGCCTGTAAATCAGCAAAGATAAGGGCAAAGAAACAGACGAAGAGACTAATTAGCTAGAAAATACAGTACGTCTGCTTCAGGTTTGACAGTAGCCCCAATTTTGGGTCTCCAACTGGAAGAATCGATGGTCGAACGTCTGTTGTTTGAAGACGAACGGACAGGGAGGCTTCGTCAGGCCAGCTTCAAATTCAGTAAAGTTAATCACATAGAGTAACAATTTTAGTGTCAACAAAGTAGTATGATAACACTGCTAAACTTTCGTATGGCTGCCTATAAATCCCGCCACTTAACGGACTGGTTTTGTTGAGGCATTAACGGAAAACACATCCATCAACTTTGTGGTTTCAACCCAAGTGAGTAAATTCTAAACCGTGCCATTCTACAAGATTGTGAAATATTTTTATTTAGAGAAGAGCTTGTTTTCTGTTATGTGTATGTGAGAAGTAACCACAGTAATGACATGAAATAAGGAAGAAGAAGGAAAACTGGACGGGAGGAACGAAAATAGAAGGGAGGAAGGAACAAATTTGGTAAGGAAGGCAAAGCTGGAGAAAGAAAAGATAAAAGGTTCATTAGAGGAGCTATAAAGGCGAATAAGGACAGTTAAGAAGGAAAGACTGAAACATAAACAACTCGAAAAATAATAAAGAAATGAAAGAATTAAGGAAGAACTTCAATAAAAGGCAAAGGCCAGAAATAAACAGAAGAACAAGAAAAGGAAACAATGACAGGAGTAAGCATAATAGAGGAACAGTAATTGTAAATGCAAGTCAGGATATCTGTAGAGTCATTGTTGCCTTCAGATACGTTCTGTTCCCAGCAAGCGCTTCGTTCTTACGCCCAGGTCAAGGGTGCCACGTAACCCCACGAGTGATATCTTCCTCGCAACTGTGTTAAGAATGAAGAGCTATGGCAGTCGTTTATTCCTTTATCAAATAATTCACTTCTCCTTTCCAACTTCTGTGCACGTGTCTCAAGCAGCGGGCAGACAGGAGCCGTGCGGCCCAATTACGTGCTACGTGCAGTGCCTTGCTGACAGAGCTCTCCGTCCCGTCTTCCTACACCCCCTGCAAAGAGGTGCGACTGAAAAATCTCTTCACGTATCATTTACTCTTGATGTAGTTGTATTTGCTTCCTACATGGCGATTCATTTATTAAACTTGTATGTTCTGGTCCACTTTTCTTTCTGCTTTAGAGTCAAAAAGTATATTCCATAAATTCTGAATGAAGGCATCACGATGTGCTTGAAAATCAATAAGTATTACACAAATGTACGCCAGCACAATCTATTTATTCTATAGTATGGCTACATGTTTCAACTAGATATTAGTCATCTTCAGGCCCCTACAATTACTTTACCAGATGCTTTGTCCACTTTGGGATCCCATAGTGCTTACATGTGGATTACTTATTTGCTAGAGCTTTTAGAAAAGTTAATAACTACAGAGTTATTGTTATTTGTAGGCTGTGTTTAAGCATGAAACCCCTACAGCATAAAATTCCTTCCTATTTAGTGCGCTGATGTTCACTGGACGTTCAACTGTGGGATGCCGTTGTCACATTACAGTTTGGAGTGTTTGCGCGGTAATGACAAAGGCATCCCACAGTTGAACGTCCAGTGAACATCAGCGCACTAAATAGGAAGGAGTTTTATGCTGTAGTGGTTTCATGCTTAAACACAGCCTACAAATAACAATAACTCTGTAGTTATAACTTTTCTAAAAGCTCTAGCAAATAAGTAATCCACATGTAAACACTATGGGATCACAAAGTGGACAAAGCATCTGGTAAAGTAAGTTTAGGGGCCTGAAGATGACTAACATCTAGTCGAAACATGTAGCCGTACTATAGAATAAATAGATTGTGCTGACTACGTTTGTGTAATACTTATTGATATTCCATAAAATACATTTGAGGCGCGGAGTAGCTTAAATATACAGCAATACTGTATGCTTATTTTTCTTGAATTTAAAGTTTTCCATCCCGAAGTGTTGCAAAGTATGAATAAAATACTACACGTAAGTCGCGTTAACACAACGTTATATATATATATATATATACTGTTCACTATTGAAACTTGTAGGCATTTTGGATCCCATAATGCAGAAAAACTAAACAACGCTTAGATCTGTTTTCTTGGAGGGCCTGAGGATGACTTACTAGTTCGAAACATTTCGCCCTGACATATAAACCTTTGTATATAAATAAAACTTTGTATTAACGACTGATTTGTAGTAATTTATTCATTTTTCTTGCATTCAGGTGAATACTGTACATTGTTCTCTAATTCTTCTTAGATACTTAACACTTAGTAAAGTCATAATATAGCCGGAAATAGTTATCACGTGATTTGAAAAGAGGAATATCAATTTTCTGGCCACTAGATTACGGCCGTAGAGCTGCAGAATTTATTCCTTCTACAAATGTTCTAAATGCTATGACGGAGAGACGAAGTGAAACAATACGACATTATCTGTGATTGTGTGACTGCAATAATTTTTGAATGTTATTAAAAAAGAACGGGCTATGTACGCATAACGTAACATTATGGCGCGTTCGCGTAACCATTGCTGTCTTGGCAAAGCAGTAAGTATTAAATACAACAATTGTATGTCTGTATTCTTGCCTTACTTATCTGGAATGAAAATCGCATTATTCCTCGCCATATTTTGTCATCCGTGGTCAGTTTGGTTACACCATATTTTTCCACATCATCTCATAAACGGCAAGGTTTTCGGAAGTAAGTTAATGAATAATAAACGTGTTCTGATTTTCCCTACAAATTTTGTCTCAAAGATTTCTCATTATGAGAAACATTCAGAGAGATAGTATCATAAATGTACATAAGTCTTCATGTAAAGTTCCCGTTATTCTTGCCAGATTTTAATGACCAGATCCTCAAACATCAAACATCATAAAAAAAAACTGTCCAGTGGAAGCCGACCTGTTCCATGCGGACAGAAAGACGGACGGACGGTGGGACAGACAGACGTGATGAGGCTAATAGCTTTTTGTCGCAGATATCTGAACGTGCCTAACAAGGAATGTTTTACAAAGAGTCGTATTATCGCGGTATTTACTTTTACATCCAATGCATACTAGGAAAGCCACGCTGTGAACGCCATTTTACACGTGAAATTCAGTACTGTCTGACAGAAAAGAACAGGAACCAAACATTAATCATAGCGCAAAATTAAAAAGATCACACGTTTCGTTGATTTCGCCACCAACACTTGTTAGTCCTGCGGTCTGCCCCTTTCCTAACGAGAGGGGCAATAACTCTGGAACGCAGTCACACTAGAAGCTGCAACACAAATCGATGGTGATGGGTTGCTTTCCTACAGGACGTAACTGAAAACGCTTACCCCGAGGCTTCAGTAGAAGCCGCAAATGGACGTTGGGTCTGTACCTCTAATGGCTTGTCCGTGTACTTCTAAGCATTCTTCATCAGCCAATCGTCACAATTACCGTTATCTTCTCTTAATGTTCCATATACATTTTCTTATATTTATTTAACAGCAATATCAGTAGTGGGCTCAACGCCTAGCTATAGGCTGGACGGTCCGCGGTTCGAATTCAGTAAAGGGCACAGGACTTCTCCGAAACAGTTCATACCGGCTGTGCAGCCCACAGAGGCTCCTCTTCAAAGGGTATCGGAGTTCTTTCCCAGGAGTAAGGCGGCTGGGACGTGAAGTTCACCGCCCATCTCCATCTAGTGTCGAGGTAAGAAATGAGATGAGTCACACTTTTTCTCGCCTTTTACGCCTTCGTGGCATGGATATGGAAACTTCACCCTTTTTTACCTTTACCTTTACCTCATTAGTTCAGCCTATATCGAATCAGATAGCTGGATGATGCAAATAATGAATTGGAAATGATCTGGAAGGAAACTCTGAATGTAAAAGTCTACGTTGGAACATCATTAAGGCATATGGGAAATGGAGGTTTTGTTCCACCCACTCTTAAATTAATCTGTCGTGTTTTAATTTAAAGTACTTTCTTGGCCTTTATCTGGATGGACTGACGAGATCAGCTAAAAAGCTGAATCGTAACAGTCGATGTACTGTCCGAGATTCAAAGTAGACACTTCCCGAATACACTCAGAAACAGTACGTCTTGAGCACGATTCTCTGATCGAAGAGCGAGTACCTCTCTATACAGCATTAAATAACTACCATTTATAATGGACAGGAAGTTCTTTCTTTCTGAGGCAATATGTGAATTTTGATTTATAATTTAGATGGACGCCAGTCCTCAAAGAGTTAATCACGTATAAAGCACAATAACTTAACATTTCCACAAAATGTTCCTTCATTCTTTATTTATATGCAGTAGTAGGTTGCTATGGCCTCGTTGTATTACCGGCTACTTTACGTACCAACAGGTTTAACATTAAAAAATTATGATTGATGCTTATATTGCATTTTTGTGTTCATTATGGCTCTCAGAACAAACAGTAACTTTTCCCTTATACATCATTAACACATTAATTTTTATAACCGAAGTGGAAAGTGTTTATTACGCGGTAGGCACTGAGTCCTTATGTAACACAGATATGTTTCGTCCTTAAAGGTTTACAATATAACTGTATAGGCCTAATCTTCCTACTTTACCAAAAGTGAAAGATCGGTAATACGCAACTACAGTCCCTTAATTACACAACAATGCAGTTTGTGTCCATTACCATTATACTTTTTTACCTTGTCCTCTTCGGATTTTAATTACTTGAGTGCCTGACTGCTGAATACGACGATAAGGAATTTGTGCGTTCTGTCGCTACAACATACAGAAATGGGGGACCTGACATTAACCTTTTGAGGCCGGAATAATTTTTTTAATTTTAGCACACCCTGTATATAAAATGTGAATAATACAGGAACCAAATATGTTAGAATTATGAAACAAGCTGCATTTTGAAGAGAAAAAAACGGAGAGTATATACCATATTTAAAATATTCGGTACCTATATTTGCTGAATAAATATATAAAATGCAACTTTAGAGGTTAGCGGCGCGGTACGTCAACTAAAGTTGACGTTAGGCGTCTAAAGGTTAATAAAATTTCTTTCCTCCTTTCTTAGTCTGACCTCTTTCTATATAGTCCTTGTAGGTATAGAGGATTATTGTTGCATACTCAAGGACATGCAGACACTCCACAGAAATTCTCTGGGCAAGGGTTCTTCCCATCGCAAAGAATTCCACTAGACTAAGCACCACACACACAAGAGACAGACGACCATGCCCCCGGCGAGATTCGAACCCGCAATCCCAAAAAGCGGCGGCCGCAGACCCACGCCTTAGACCGCGCTGGCCCCGAGATCGGGAAATTGGAAATCGTGTACATTGTTTATCCCGTGCATTATGCTGAAGTAAATAACTCATATAACACAAAAAAATGCAATATTCTATAATTCATGCGTACAATATTTTACATAGTTCATACATGTTTCGGCATTATTGTCCCACCATCTGCAAGAATATGACACCAGAACGTCTATCAACATAAAGCATACGTATGTTGACAGTACAATATACATATATTTATTGTGTCCCATGCTGTATGTTCAAAGACATTTTGGTGTCAGCTCCCCGAAGATGGCAAGATAATAGCGCCGAAACATGCAGCAGCTACGTAAAAGACTGTACGAATAAATTATAGAATAGTGCATTTGTTCGTGTTACGTGAGTTATTTAGAAATTTTGTGTTTGGAATATTAAATTACTGCGTGATCATTAGTGCAGACATTTCAAAGCAAATACTACATACTGTTTATCATGACGTCTACTCAATTTTAACACTATACAGGATGTTGACTGCTACATAATAAATAAGTTTATACATACCAGCAATAATTACGTATTTGTATGTGCAATGTGGGGCAATTATTTCCATCGAAACAATTTGCATTCAACACACACACACTACTTTTACACTGAAGTTTAGACTATAGTTGAAACAAACTATCAAATATTTGAACCAATTAAGACCTAGTCAATTATTTGAACCAGTTACGATCTAGTAATTGCTTTATACATCGCCAAGTGTAAAACTAAAACTCCGTAATTCTAACCATGCGGTGTAATTACGTAGTTCATAAGCCTTAAAATAAACACTATTTCCCCACACTGCATTCATCCAATGGATTTTCTGATGGAAGAAGAGTGTGTTTTCTGGGCGGTACGAAATTAATCTTCACATAGAGTAGATTTTTATAATCTTCATGCCACGCCAAGGTTTTCGCTGCGAAGACCGGGTTTCGATCTGGTCCCAATCAGGATTTTGGTGGAGAGGTCCCCCCCCCCCAGTTCTTCGACGTTCCTCTGTCAGCACAATTCCATGAATGCTCCGTACTCTACCTTGCCTCAATATCACTCTTATAAGGAGAGAATCTTCTAACAAGTCAGTGTTGTTTCGGATATCTGAGAACACTGGAAGAGATTACTTCCATTTTGGTTTTTTAACATTCAAATACTACCAAAACAAGCACTACAACATAAACCAAAAGGACGAAGGAACATAGGACGACCGAGGAAGAGATGGAGGGACCAACTTCATCTTGAGGATCAAGGAACAGGAAACACACCTAACCCTTC
>Ga0123354_10010222_pt1 | contig 14446 bp, 15 predicted proteins | sample TergutLab28metaG_2_FD_97872 | JGI IMG/M metagenome (GOLD analysis project Ga0123354, IMG submission 97872) | Labiotermes labralis P4 segment gut microbial communities from Petit-Saut dam, French Guiana - Lab288 P4 | ecosystem: Host-associated > Arthropoda: Insects > Digestive system > Gut ... | reverse complement strand
GATAGTAGCGGCAAAGAAGTTCCATTTGAAACATTACAGTCAGAAGAAAATCGCATTTGGGTAGATCTTTCTGATATACCGAACAATTTACAAAAAGGTGTTATTGCTATAGAAGATCAGCGATTTTATCAGCACGGTGGCATAGATTTTCTCTCCAGTTCAAAAGCGGCTGTTCTTTATCTCCTTCATATACCCTCAAAAGGTGGCAGTACTCTAACTCAGCAGCTTATAAAAAATATTACCGGAAATAATCAAAAAACTCCTGCTAGAAAAGTTATGGAAATGGTGCAAGCCTTAGCTCTTGAGCGGCAATTATCCAAAGATCAGATTCTTGAATTATATCTAAATACAATTTACTTAGGACGCGGATGTAACGGCGTTGAGACTGCTGCTAATGTGTATTTTGGCAAAGATGTTAAAGATTTGGACTTAGCTGAATGTGCCCTTATTGCAGGAATCACGCAATATCCGTCTAAATATGACCCATATAATGATTTGCAATCATCCATAGATAAAAGGAATTTAGTCCTCGACGCTATGCTTGCACAAGGTTACATAACCCAAGATGAGCATGATCAGGCTGTGAACGAAGCTGTAACTCTTGCTAAAACAAAAGACACTGCTAATATCAATAGCTATTTCGGTGATCAAGTCTATTCCGATGTTTTGAATGATCTTCAGCTTAGAGATGGCTACTCCTTAGATGATGCTACTAACCTTTTATACACAGGCGGTTTGCAAATTTACTCAACAGTTGATCCAAGCATACAAAAAACAATGGAAGATGTTTTTGCTAATAGTAAAACATTCCCTACAAACAAGAGTAAAGCAGATCAGCCTCAATCTGCAATGGTAGTTTTAGATCCATATACAGGCGAAGTAAAAGGCATTGTCGGTGGTCGAGGAACAAAAACTGCCAATAGAGTTCTAGACCGTGCAACCCAAAGTTTGCGCCAACCGGGTTCTTCTATTAAACCTATCGCAGTTTATGGCCCCGCTATCGACCTTGGGCTTATTAAACCTAATGATATTTTTGTTGATAAACCTGTGACTTTTGGCAATTGGAGCCCGACAAATTCTTATGCTGGTTATAAAGGCGCAATGACGGTTCGTCACGCTCTTGAACAATCCGTAAATACCGTCGCTGCCCAAATTATGAATGAATTAAAGCCATATAATGCTTTCAATTATCTAGTAAATAAATTCGGCATTACTTCTTTAGTCGCTGCAGATAACAATATGGCTTCTATGGCACTAGGCGGCCTTACTAATGGCGTATCTCCACTCCAAATGGCCGCTGCTTATTCTGCGTATGCAAATAATGGTGTTTACACAAAACCATACACATATACAAAAGTTCTTGATAATCAGGGCAAAGTAATCTTAGAAAATAAACCGGTAACAAATGTAGCTGTAAAACCATCTACAGCAGCAACAATGAATAGTATGCTACATAGTGTTGTTACGGAAGGTATCGCAAGTGCGGCTAATTTCCGCAGTGATTTAGATATATGCGGCAAAACGGGAACAACAAATGATGCAAAAGATAGATGGTTTGTGGGCTACACTCCATATTATGCCGGTGCAGTTTGGTTCGGTTATGATCAGCCTGAAGCAATGAATTGGATAGGATCCTCCAACCCTGCTTTAACTGCATGGAAAGCAGTTATGCAGCAAATTAATCAAGGCCTGCCGGGTAAAAGGTTTGACACAAGCGGTGTGCAGGCTTATAATGGTGAGCCTTCTACCTCTCCTGATCCTAATGCAGTTCCCACAGATGAAAATGGCAACCCAATAACTACCGGACTGCCGGATGACTCTGAGCATCCAAACCCAACTAGCAACACTCAATCTACCGCCACTCCTCCTCCCATCAATGTTGACACCCCGCTGCCTCTCCCTTCCCAAACCGCTAAGCCGGCAGCAACTGATGAAGGTGGTATATAATATTGTATAAAATAAAAAAATTATCGATACTTTTTGCGTTCTGCTTTTTGATTTTTACTTGCCTTTCCGGCTGTATGTCGCAAACCGCAATAAATGAGCAAAATCAAAAATTCACAGTCGTCGCTTCCTTTTATCCCGTCTACTCAATAGCAAATTACATTATGCAAGGTTCAACAGGAACAGATCTTATTAATCTTTCAAGCAATAATGAAGGTGTTTGTTTGCATAATTATTCACTATTGCCTAGTGATATGGCTACAATTGATAGTAGCGATGTTTTCCTGACCTGTGGTGACGATATAACATCAAGCGTTGAAATAAGCAACAAAGTTGATGTTTCGCAAGGCTATTCTGACCCTGAACATTTGTGGATGAATCTCGATGGTGCAATGTCAATGGCTAATACTATAGCCAACACTCTTGCTGAAAAAGATTGGAAAAACAAAACAACATATCTAGAAAATGCCGATAAATTCGTTGAACAAGCACGTACTCAAGAAGCGCTGATTAAAACTAAAGTTGATGCTTTATCACAAAAAAATATATTATCACTTGATGGTGCTCTTTCCGTTTTCGCAAGTGGTATAGGGCTAAGCGTGGTTGGTGACACCGGAGATGATCATGAAGTTGACGGAACGGTAGACACCTCTCATGTCAGCGAATATATTGATGCAGTAGATAATAACAATATCAACACAATTATTGTGCCTCAGGAGAATGCTAATAGCCCGCTTCTTTCTATAATTACTAATGAACTTTCAAATGAAAATCGCCAAATGAACGTTTTACCTCTTTCATCTGTTTTAAGTGGTGATAATAGCGCGAATGATTATTTCACCCAAATAAGTAATGATTTTGATAATGTATATAATGCATTAAAAGACGATTCAGCTCCTACAATATTGCCGTAAGCTCAGCTAAATTTCTGATAATATGAGTTATTATAATTTTCAATCCATATTTTTTACCTCAAATAATTAGCTATTATAATCTCCAAAGCAGAATATCCATCTATAATCCCATTTTTTATTTCTTCATCATATTGAGCACACAAATCAACAGTAGACTTCAATTTTTCCATATTCAACTTTGAAGCAGCTCCAGAAAGCTTCCCAGTCAACCACTTCATATTAGGCACCAAAAAATCCGAAGGGTTAGGATATCCCGCTTCTTTCAACTCTTTTATCATCAAAATTGCGTGCAACTGACCAAATAAAAGCGTAATAATAGTCACGGGTTCTTCCTTATTTCTCTTGAAATCTTCAAGCAAATTATAAACTGCCTTTGCGTCGTTTGCAATCAATTTATCACTCATATCATAAATCTTATATTCACTTGAAACGCTAACTAAATTTTCTATAAGCTCTCTTTTTATAACTTCTTCTTCTGTCGCCCACACCAACTTTTCTATTGTATTTGACAGCGCATACATATCTTTATTACATAGTTCAACCAACCAATTTAAATTATTTATCTCAATCTTCTTATTATATTTTGCGAATTCCATATTAGCCCATTTGACTAAATCTGCCTTGCTCTGCTTACTAAAATCCACCACCGCGCCATGCTTTCCGATTATCGAAAGCAGCGGCTTGCTGATTTTTTTTATATTCTCTTCAACAAAAATTAATATCGTTTCATTAGGCACATTCTCAAGCATTTTAGCGATTTTTGCGTCATTCGCTTCCAAATGCTTGCTATATTTTACTATAATTAAAACTTTATCGCTCATCTGTGGCAGCTGCCCCATAGCCATCTCCACATCATCCAAGCTCACAGTAGAATTAGTCCTTGTTCCATCTGAATTTTCATTTTCAAATTCAAATAAATTAAATTCATCAAATAAACCTGTTAAGATGTTTTCCTTTACAAGCTTCACATATTGATTAATAAGAAATTTCTCCTCGCCGGCAAACAAATAAAGCTTCCCCATCTCCTTATTCGCCATTTGAGTTTTAAATTGTTTTAATGTCATTTTAACTTCTTCTTTCATAATATATGTTAGGAGGATACAATGAATAATTATTTACAATTAACCAGCACATACCCATTTAAACTCGAGCCACTTCCATATGCCTACAACGCTATGGAGCCATATATTGACACCGAGACCATGCAGCTCCACCACGATAAACATCTTCAAACATATGTCAATAATTTGAATGCAGCTCTCAAAGATTATCCGGAACTTCAATTATGGACATTAGAAGCATTAATAAAATATAATTCAATGCTTCCAAAAGAAATCCAAACCGCTGTTGCCCACAATGCCGGCGGAGTTTTTAATCACAATCTTTATTTTAATGAACTAGCCAGCGGCGCTTTAAAGCAAAATAGCCCGTTATATAATGAAATAGTAAAAGATTTCGGTAGCTATGATAATTTCAAAAAACAATTTACAGATGCAGCTACAGGCGTTTTCGGCTCAGGTTATGCTTGGCTAGTCCGCGATAATGGTAAACTCCGCATTATCACCACCGCCAATCAAGAAACCCCTCTCCCTCTTGGGTTTACACCAATTCTAAACCTCGATGTTTGGGAGCACGCTTACTACCTTAAACACCATAATCTTCGCCCGGATTATATCACCGATTGGTTCGAGATAATGGAGAAACAATAAAATTAAATAAACTCTTATGCGCCATTTCAACTGGCGCATTTTTTTTATTGTATAAAGTTTTATTACGTTCTATCTTGGTGGTGCCCAATTAACTCCACTTTCTCGTCCTATCTCTTGTTGTTTTTCCAGAACAATCTGTTGATAAGTATATTTTTGATGATAAAAGTCAACAATCTCGTCACCAATTCTTTCAGCGCGCAATTTTTCACCAACAAATTTTTCTCCATCATAAGTAAATTCTTCGCCATGTAACATTATAGCTAACTTTTCGCCCTTAAGGTAAAACCATTTTTCGCCCTCAAAGCCATGATAATTAAATTCTTCCACTTGTTGTTTTAATTCATTCCTTATAGATTGACGTTCAACTACTTCTGTTCCACCTGCTGCAAGTGCACCAATCACACATCCAATAAGAAGACCCTTCCCCAAACTATTCTTAAGCCTTTTAGAAATATTAAATTTGAATCCCATTTTTCACTACCCTCCCATACATTAAAATTTACTGTTATTTATGGTGCGGCTAACAGGACTTGAACCTGCACGATATTGCTATCACTAGCACCTGAAGCTAGCGCGTCTGCCGAATTCCGCCATAGTCGCATATATTTTCACCTTTTAACCAGCATTCCTTTCATCATATCACTTGTATTCTGATAAGCAAAAATCTCCTCCTTTTCCTCTTCTGTGCATCCAATCAATAGTTTTATTTCTATCTCATTTTTTAGTAAATCTGCAATTATAATGTATGCATCACATCTTTTTTCTTCTAAACTGCCCAAATATAAATCTATTCCCTCGCCATCTCCCGAATTCGTTCCCTCCAAATATCCATAATCAACCGGGTAAATATTATGTGGAAATCTCGGATGCGGCGCTCCCTTCGGTCTATCAATAACAACGAGCGTAGCGAAGTTTAGCCGAAGGCGATTTCTTATATGAATTTTGTGCTTCGAAACCTTTTTATCTAATATGATAAAATTTAATACAGTTTAACAAGCTTTGTCAATTTCTTTTAAATTCATTCCGCAGAGAATCAAATTATAATTAATATACAAAAAAACCGTTAAAATCTAACGGTTCTTTTGTAAGATGCAACAATTTACGCTTCTTCGTAACCTACAGCTTCTTCAAAACGTGTCGGAGGTACTCGATTACCTTTTGGCACATTGATTGTACCTAATACGTTGCCTTGTGCGTCAACAGCGTTTAATTGCAAATCGTATTCAGCGTCTTCCCCTGGTTTCCATTGCTTTTTGCTAGACATTTTATTCCTCCTTAATCTTTGTGCTAATCTATAAGCATACTAATATGGTTTCCAGTTCCATTACGTTTTATTCATTTTATTTGCATAATCTTTAATTAACATAAATTACAAAGTAAATTATGGTTCTGCTAACAAAATTAACTTAAATATTTGTTACTGTTTTTTATTAATTATCCTCTTGCCATAGATTTTAGTAAATAATAATCCGCATATAACAGGAGGAAAAAGAATAAGTATTTCAATGCTACCAAATTCATCTCCCGATGACACTCTACTACCAAAAATAATTTCTAATATTATAAAAATAATAAGAATAATTACTTGTATAATATAGGTCATTTTTATATTCAAGTATTCCCTTAAAACAAACCATGAAAAAACTAGCATCCATATTATCTCTGCAAGCATAAGCAAATAAAACTCAGAAGATGATGTTATTTTATCAAATGTGAAAATGTAAAAAATCGCAATAAATCCTAGAAAATAAAATATGATTAAAAGAAGTGCTAGCATAAATTTTTTCATTTAAAGCCCTTTTCTCCATAATTTTTTGGTGCGATCAACAGGAGTCGAACCTGCACGGTATTACTACCACTAGCACCTGAAGCTAGCGCGTCTGCCAATTCCGCCATGATCGCATAAAACTATCTTTTAACTAGCATTCCTTTCATCATATCACTCGTATTCTGAAAAGCAAAAATCTCCTTCTTCTCCTCTTCCGTGCAACCAATCAACAATTTAATTTCTATCTCATTTTTGAGTAAATCAACAATAATTATATAAGCATCACATCTTTTTCCTTCTAAACTGCCAACATAAACATCAATTCCCTCCCCATCTCCCGAATTCGTCCCTTTCAAATATCCATAATCAGCCGGATAAATATTATACGAAAATTTTGGATGCGGTGCTCCCTTTGGCCTGTCAATAATAATTTTATGCTCACTTATAATTTTATCAATGCACTCCCAAAACTCCATAATTTCTCCCTTAGTTAATTTGCTGTTCCCATTATCCATTTCATTTGATCAAGCGGATATGGCACGTTTTCTTTTGCATAGTGCTCTACCGCCACAACTGTTGCCGCAACTCCATTAGGCGCACTACTCGTTGGCACCATAACCTTTTGCCCAATCTCAAAATTATCATTATCCGCCAAATAGTAATAAGTTTTTTGCGAATTTGCAAACGCCACACTAACATAAATGTAATCATTAGCAATCGGTGTTGCCGTAGGCAATGCCTCTGCACCTTCCGCTACACTCTCATATGTACTTTCGGGAATACTAGCAGGGCTAACCCTCCTAAGCCCGTTCCAATCAACATGAAACGTAATCGTCCCCGACTGATCCGTTCTAAGTATCGTCGCCCCGCTCGACGCAATCCTATCCATTGCCTCCTGCGTTGGGTGCCCATAACTATTCTTTCCCACGCTGATTACCGCATAAACAGGCTTAGTTACATTATAAAACTCAGTTGATGAAGAAAATCTAGATCCATGGTGCGCCACTTTCACCACATTTGATTTTAGTTCATCATTTGGTAAATCCGCTATCATTTCATCTTCAGTTAACGTAGTTATATCCCCTGTGTATAAAAACCTATTATCATAGGCTATTGCCTGCATAACAATGCATCTATCATTGCTTGCCGCCGCAGTTGGATCATTCCAAATTACATCTGCCTCAAAATTATCTCCGATCTTTAAATCGTCCCCTTGTTTAGCATAAACAATCTTCGTATTGGAACCGCATTCCGAAATAATATCATTACATTTTGATTGTTCGTCAGCATCCATAGGCTTTGGCAAAATCATTAAATCAGGGGAAAAATAGTATGCCACATACCTCATTCCTCCGGAATGATCAGAATCATAATGCGAAATGGTCGCCACATCAATATGTGTAACTCCATCATTACGTAAAAAATTCACAATTGATGCATCCGAAGTTGCCGTCGCATCATCATTCCCGCTGTCAATAAGCATATGTCGCCCGCTTTGCGTAGTTATTAGCGACGCATCGCCTTGCCCGATATTTATATATTGCACAGTTGCCCCATCTTTAGTACTAAGCTGATTAGCAAAATTTACAACAAAAAATAGCGTGCAAACTATGTAAAACCCTAAGAGTGCTTTCTTGACCATAATTCTATTACCTTTACCTCAACAGTGTATAATAAATATAAAAATGCACAGTAAATAGCAATCTGCAATAAACTTGGCGCTCCCACTTTTAAATTCATAATAGCATAGTTTGCTGAAAGGTCAATTATTTTTTTCATCAGCCAAATAACTATAAAAATAAAATAAGAAGCCAATTGCCCCAATGGTATCCAAATCGCATGCAAAATACACATAATATAACTTCCTACCAATGCGATAGTCGAAATCGGCACCACAATTATATTCGTCCATATTGCAGTGAAATTCACCTGATTAAAGCTTGATGCGGTTACAATTCCAGTCGTAAGCAAAGAGAAGATTGTCGGAATAAGTAATATCACAAATGCTTTTTTTAATATTCTTTCATTATTTGTAAATGGTTTAGAAAATAGCGCCATTCCTAAAACAGCTAAAAATGAAAGCTGCAGCCCTACATCAAATAGTGCAAATGGATTATAAATCAAAATTAGCAGCAAAGAAATAGCCATTGTATTGAAAACTTCACTTCTCCGCCAATTTAAATTTCCCGTCACCGCAACAAGTGCCATAATTACTGCCCTAAGCACCGACGGCGAGTAACCCACAATTATGTAAAATGCAATTATTGCCAACCCTGAAAGTATGTTAATTAGAACTCTCTTCCTCGATAATCGTGATAGTAGAAAGAAAATAATCATACTGATTATGCTGACGTTTGTCCCCGAAAGCGCAGTAATGTGAGTTACACCACTCACACGGAAGTTGCTCTTCATTTCATCTGTAAAAGAAAGTGTATCTCCAAGCATTAGCCCTTGAGAAAATGCCGCCTCATCTGCCGGTAATAATTCTTTCGCAGTACCCCAAAAATATTTCCTTACACCAAAAGCAAGTTTGCTAATAGAAATTTTATTATTATGAGAAATTAATTCTACCGCAGAAGAATCTGTACTTTCAATATATCTAAGCCCTCTTGACATCGCATAATTATATGTATCAAAATCTCCTTTAAATTTTGCTTTTAAAGGATTATTTAGTTGCGTTGTCGCATAAATTTCGTCGCCATATCCATAAATCTCATCAAAATTATAAACATAAAGCTGCATTTGGAAATCAGCATTATTCCCATTAACACTTTCAACATTTATCGTTAGTAATTCATATACATCACTTTGCCCTTGATTTGTGACTATTCCAACAATTCCATATTTCTCGCCATCGTTAAAACTAACCTTCTCATATCTTGCAATTCCTAAGTTAGTTAAAAAAAGTGCTAATGCAAAAAATGCTATACAAAAAAGCGAAATCATAATATTTGATTGTCTTAAAACCAAAAAAAGCACGATGGCAACCAATGCCATCGCACTTACTAAAATTAAATTCCAATCTTGATAAACTGCTAAAACGCCAACAATGAAAAATAATGTTATCCCAAATATTGGACGTCTATTAAACATACTTTTGCAACTCCGCAAACAATATTAATTCAATATCCTTCTTGCTCCTACATAACGTTTTACATAACTAGCGTCGTTCAAATTGCTTATTCCAAGCGGCTGCCCATACGTATGCGCATCCACAAACTGTCCATTGCCAATATAGATTCCTACATGTCCTATTCCACCAGTACCACTAGAAGATGAAGTAAAGAATACTAAATCTCCCGGCTGCAAATCAGCTTTCGCCACGGCCACGCCATACCCATATTGTGCCGCAGCATTATGCGGCAAACTAATGCCAAACTGCGCGTAAACATACATAGTAAACCCGGAGCAATCAAAGCCCGAAAGACTTGCTCCTCCATATTTATAAGGAATACCTAAAAACTTACTGCTGGAAGCATATACCGCCAGCCTTGCTCCGTCAACACTTCCTCCTCCGCTTCTGCTTGAAAGCGTTGGCATTTGTATATCCAAGTATACGGGTAAAACCCATCCGGTGCTTCCATTATAATTTATCTTCGCCCAATCGCCGCTCTTATCCACAACAGTCACAGGAGTAAGGCTTACAAGGCTTCCTATCTTAGAATAGTTTGTCCCGGGCCCGCTTCTAACATTCAACGTCCCCACTTGGCCGCCAACATATCTTGTCCCATAGCTTGTCCCGCTAGATGTCGTGCTTTGCGTTGCTCCAATCTTTACATATTGACTTGCAACATAACCATCGATGCTTCCGGCTTGAATATGTAACCAATCTCCGTCATTTGAAACAATCGTCACACTCGCGCCATTTGCAATACTTCCTACCTTAGCATAGTTAGTTCCTTCTCCGGACCGCACATTAAGCGACCCGCTTGATAAATTAACTATGCCTGCATCACTTGCTGATGCAATCAAACCAAATCCAACAATTCCAAACAAAAATACCATACAAAAAATTAATCTTCTCATCGTTCTCGTCATGCCATCAACTCCTTTAATTAGTACCCTATTAAAAACCATACCCCTTGTCAAACATTGTAACAGTTCTGTAACAATTCAAAAAACACTGAATATAATAGTAATAATTGGAGGTCAAATTGTCATTTCTAATTATTTCCATTTCCTTAATAACTCTGATAGACCTCGGCGTTTGTTTAAGTTTATATTCACAATTTAAAAAAACTTTTTTTGTTGGACAAGTGTAACACTATTTTAAGATTTCCTTATATCATTTTCCCATAGATTCAACCATAAACTTTCATAGGTGATATATAAATGTTTTTTATAATTGAAAAATATAAAATCCTGGTAGTCACAATCTGCTTTATCCTAATAGCCCTAATCCTATTCTTCGTTGCCCGAGGCTATCATACAGCGTTTAGTCAAGAAATCCCACCCGTTGATGTTATTGTTGACCCCGGTCACGGTGGCTTCGACAGCGGCGCAATTGGCGTTAAAGGCAGTTTTGAAAAGGATTTCAATCTCGCAATTTCTCTTAAATTGCGTGACAAACTAGTTGCAGATGGCATAACAGTTGGTATGACACGCGATACCGATACAGCCGTTGGCTCCACCAAAAAAAGCGATATGTATTGGCGGCGCGATTTCACATTTGCAAGCCATCCCAAACTTTTCGTCAGCATCCATCAAAATTCATATCCCGATGGTCAATATCGCGGTGCGCAAGTTTTTTATAGTAAGAATAATCCCGAAAGCCTGGCTTTCGCCACCGCTATGCAAAATATGCTAAAAAGTACTAATTCTCAAAATAAGCGAGAACCTAAAAAAGCAGATAACAGTGTTTTTCTCTTAAAACAATTAACAATGCCGGCAATTCTAATCGAATGTGGCTTCATTAGCAATTATGACGAAGAATGGTTACTATCACAAGATAGTTATCAAGATCAGCTTGCGGAAGCAATAAAGCAAGGAATTGAAGATGAACTTAATAAACTAAATTCCGCAACTCCATCTCCAATTGCCCCTACAACGTCTAATAATCCAACGCCAACCTCACCAAGTCCAATCCCTTCTGCTGTTCCCACCTCATAGTTACAAACCACACTTTTAGGAATCTTATTCTAATTACATTATCAATTGCATAAATACGAAGCAACGCCCAAGCTAATGTTCTTCACGTATCTAGCATAGAATTTATATTTTTTTCGGCTTCCTTTTCTTTGAGATTTTCTTCTAAATTTAAAACATTATATAGATTCATGAATTTTTCAAACCATTGGAATAAACTTAAAATTCTTTTCTGTACTTTCTTTTTCGAATAGAATAGTGGCAATTCTCTGTCTAATATTTTCTTTATATTCATATTTTCAATAAAAATAACGAGTTTATCATCTTCGCGAAAAGCAAAATATTTGGTGTGAGGAAAAATTTTATTTATTTCGTCAACACGATCCATGATAGTAAGCGATAAAATTTTCCGAGCTTCAATTTCATCCGAGCAAAAGATCTTATAATCGTGCATTAATTCAGTATTTTCAAGATGTATTTCATCTCCATAAATGCTTACATATTTGTTCATATGAAACTTGGGAATAAGAAAAATATCTTTTTTAATATCTTTTTCAAAATCTAAACTGAAAAATACACCATTAAATACATCTTTTTTAATTTTTTCATTATTAGAACCTCTTTCCCAAAAGAAAAGTTCTAAATCAGAAAGCGTCATTAAATCTTCATTGTTAAAATTAAAATTTGTGAGATTTGCACCTGAAATTTCTAGTTCATTAAACTTAAATATACAGTTTTCTTCTAGTGAGGATAAGTCAATAAATTCCTTTTCTCGCAAGATATCTGCAGTTTGTTCATCTTTAGATAAAAAACGAACAGTTTCTTCAAAAATATCCGGCATAGTTTTTTTATTCATCTCGGTATTTACTGAAGAAGCAACTATGTATGTAAAAAATAAGAATAGTAAGGCGACAATGCCATAGACGGCATCAGCCATAACACCGGCAACTAAAGTGGCAAAAAAGATTTGGATAATAAAATATAGAATTATAAATAAAGCAAAAACCCAAAACCATCTTCTTAAAAAATGAGATTTTTTTTGCTTATAATGGTCATTAATTTGAGGTTTTAACTTGTCCTCATAAAATTTTTGGAACTCTTGATCTGTGGGCATAGGTGCTCCTTACTATTGCTGAGGTGGATTGTTATCAGAAGAAAACCAATTTTGATCTTCACGTTCGGTAGTTGTAGCTTCAAAAAGTTTATATTTTCTAAATCCCATAAGAAAAGCGAAAATATTAAGAGGGAATAATCCGGTAGTGTTATTATATGATGTTACTGTTGTGTCATAGAGGCGACGAGCGGCATTTATATCATCTTCACATTCTTTTAGAGATACTTGCGCTTGCATAAGGTTAGCGTCTGACTTTAACGCAGGATAATTTTCAGCTAGAGCGTTTATCTGCCCAAGCACTTTTGAGGCATCTTCATTTGCTTGGAGTTTATCATTATTTGAGGTGTTATCATTGAAAACTTTTGATCGGAGTTCAGTAATCTTCTCGAAAAGGTCATTTTCATGCTGCATATACATCTTAACTGCACTGACTAAATTGGGCATTAAATCAAACCTGCGTTTTAGCATAACATCCATAGTGGCAAAAGCATTTTTAACAGCATTTTTCCTTACTAGAAATGTGTTATAAAGAATTGCCAAAACAATAAGAACAATTGCTATAATAATCCAAACTTTATATTCATTCCAAAAATTTAAGTACATTTAAAATCACGCCTTTCTATGTAATTAAAAAATAATATAATTAATTATATTTGTAAAGTTTTGGAAAACATAAAGGGATTCGCCCTCAGCGTCCCAAAATTCATTACCCCTCACATGCCCTCATTGCAAGAATCGTCCTGCTTATCAAATCGTCTAAACTCCACCCCAAATCTTCCGCGCCCTTTATAATAACGTCCCTAGAGCATCCCGCCGCAAACTTCTTGTCCTTAAACTTCTTCTTCACGCTCGAAAGTTCCAAATCCTGAACACTCTTCGACGGCCTCATAATCGCTACCGCGCCAATCAAGCCAGTCAACTCGTCCACTGCAAATAGTATCTTCTCCATAATATGTTCTGGTTTGTATTTGCTCCCCGTCATCCCCCACCCATGCGACATCGTTGCTCTAATAATACTCTCATCAACCCCATTTTCTCTTAATATCTCTTCCCCCTTTACACAATGCTCCTCCGGATACTCCTCAAAATCAATATCATGCAGCAGCCCGCACACTGCCCAAAATTCTTCATTCTTCGAATCATACTCTTTCGCGAAATACCTCATAACGCCGCTGACAACTTTCGCATGATGTAAGTGAAATGGCTCTTTATTATATTTTTCTAATATCTTCTGTGCTTCCTCTATTGTTGGAATCATATTTTTCTCCTTTTCTCTTATCAAAATAATGTAATTACAAATAATTGTCAATTAAAAAATCCTTGACAATCATTGAGAATTATGTTATTGTTTAATTTGTAATCAAGAAAAGGGGAATGAATATGTCATTACTAAATTTGATTAAAAAAGCAGAGAAAAGAGAACAACTTATAGAATTAGCCGTTCAAACGCAAACAATAAATGATAAAATTGCTTTGTTTGACCAATTCGCGAAAATTTACGATTCTCATTGCCATGAAGCGCATCGAAGGTTGGATTTTTACAAACTTATTATTGCTTGTGAAAATAAAGAAATTTTACAAACTGAAGAAATTCAAAAAATGGAAATGAGTATATTCTTTTTAGCAAATAGAGAGCAAATGGATACAACTAAATTCGACAAAATGGCTGCAACTGCCCTAGCAAAAACAGATAATGAAACATATTATGCACATGTTGTAAATGCAATAAAAGCCAATGACCTTTGTTATGTTGTCAATATCTATAACTTATGTTTACCTAAAATTAAATCAGATGCAAATATTGCCTACTTGGCAAGCAAAAAATTTAACGAGGCAGTCGATGCCATGGTTAGGCGAGATGTTAATGGCGAAAAATTGGAAAACGGCCTACTAATTGATGTATGGGGCCACG
>Ga0123354_10010220_pt1 | contig 14447 bp, 5 predicted proteins | sample TergutLab28metaG_2_FD_97872 | JGI IMG/M metagenome (GOLD analysis project Ga0123354, IMG submission 97872) | Labiotermes labralis P4 segment gut microbial communities from Petit-Saut dam, French Guiana - Lab288 P4 | ecosystem: Host-associated > Arthropoda: Insects > Digestive system > Gut ... | reverse complement strand
GAGCCTGGAGTAAACACGCTTCGTTTCACAAGGCAATTCATGTCGCTATTGAATAAGTTAGGCCTATGAAATTGAATGATGTTTTACGTGCAATTTTGCTTCTTAAAATAAGTTGCCGGACTAGATGTATAAAAAGTTCGAGTGTTTGAGGTCTTCTAGGGTCTCACCAATTTCTTGCTTGTGTAGGATCAAGTTATAAGACATAAACGTTTATGCGTACTGTTTAATGTGGTGCTTTGAATTTTACCCACCAGTGGTGCAGATATCCGGCCGTAGGCTCTCACATCGCGATAGCTGGGAGCCTCCTGTATTTATTATTAACAAAGTTGCTTAAAGTTCGCGTAAAGGAAATCCAGAATATTGCCTTCTGCCAGAATAACGGAATCCAGCCCTCAAGACCCAAACAGAGTTTAGCATGCTGTACGATTTGGGCCCACTGATTCACGGAGCCACCCTGCGCTGCGACGTTTGCAGCGACTGCATCTACGCCAATGCTCTGTTCCCTGATCTGTATTACCTGTAATTTTCCTCATACATAATATCATATCGCTCTAAAGGTTATAGGAATGTTTTCCAAAACGATACATATATGTCATATCAGAATTGTATCGTGATGCTGTGCAAAATCTCCCTGGTAACCGACGATCGATTGTACGAAGCCATGTGTTTGTTGACTTGCGTCATTCAATCGCCTACATTTATTGCAACAAACATGCACTGAACCAAGTGAACACGGAGAGACTTCGACGGAAAACTATAATTCTGCCATTAATAACATCTGATTCAGCTAAACAGCTGACAAAACAGGAAATCTGAATTGAATATTTTGAGTTCTTCCTGTACAGTTTCAAATGCGCCGCAGTTTAGTATTGGTTATTTCCCCAGAATTTTACGACAATATTCCATGTAACTGTTCTTTCCGAATCCTAACAATATCGCTAGTTTGAATTTTCCCCGATCACTAGTTTTTCTTCGAACGATATATTTTCTCCAAAGTCAAGAAACATAGTAGGAAAAAAAAATGACTTTAATTTGAATCCTTGCATGTAATAATAATAATAATAGTAGAGTACTTCACTCTGAAAAATACAGCTTTTATATGTAGGCATGTTATTGAAACATAACTGCCGCAGCTACATAAGTCCATTGTTATCCGGGTAGTATGTGAAATGGTGTTGGAATAATTAGTATTGCTATTGCGAACATGTAAACAGAGTTTAAACCACAACAATATCTCTTATTTCCGAAGAATTTTGTTACATTATTGTGTAAGATGTGTGATGAAAGCGTATCTAATGAGACTTTCTTATACCGCGTCATCAGATCTCAAAAAGAAGTCCTCAATTAAATATATTCAAATTTCTTTCAATGACTATACCGCATTGTTGAGGTTTATAGATCACACACATCAGGTGTAACTCGTCCGAACGAGAGACAATCTCATTACATGGACCGCTAACAATACAACACACTACAAACACAAGAGACGAAATTCAATGCCTTTAGCGGAATTCGAACCCGCGATCCCAGCATTCGAGAGGCGGCAGTCCTACGCCTTAGACGTCACGGCCACCGGGATCGACTACTGTTCAAATTACACGCAGTAATTTATAGAGTAAAAATAGGGGACTATAAGTAACTACTTTCTTGCTTATTTGTTTATTTGCTGCTTCTATCCATGAATGTCTTCTTTTTCAGTTTTATCTTCTGCTTTCATGAATTTGACCTGTGTTGTGTTCCGGTTCGGAATTAATTCTGAAACTACAAGTGTTTTGTACGTACGTGGTAAGATTCTTCCATACGAGCGAAACCCATTTCAAGGCCGCTGTGAACACAAAACACAGAAACTTGCGGACATAAATCTTTATCCGTAGCAGGATTTGAACCCTTGATCCGAGTGCTGGAAAAGTCCTCCTGGTAACCTACCACACCAGAAAGTGAAATTACCCGATTTTCTAAGGTAGGATTCACAGATGCAGTTCGCAGTTCTGCACGTTATATGTAGTCACTTAGAGACGAAAATTTCTCTCAAAGATATATTTACTTTCTGTGTATTAGGGCACTTGCATTAGGTAATACATGCTTACCTATGCTAAGCAGGCTTTCAGTTCTCCTGTAAATGCATTGATATCCATCAACATTCTGTATTTTTTGCGAACCTTATCCTTTGCCGAGAGCCCTTTTCATTCCCTTGATTTCATTACCATAGATTTTCAATTCTGGGTTCATTCTATTAACTTGTTCGACATGGACTGGAAATGTAAAATATCACTGGGTTGTACATACATATATACATACACTGGTGTGTGTGTGTGTGTGTGTGTGTATATATATATATACGTGTATGTGTGAGTGTGTGCGTGTGCGTGCGTGCGCATGGTTGTGCAATATAGAATATTAAGCTTCCCGGTAGAAGTAATAATGATTTACTGTGTAATTTGCAGGCATTTCTTGCATACACTGCAACACTTTTGGATAAGATTTTCCGAGGTGTATATGGGGTTATCAACCAAAGTGGGGGGAAGGTTGAGTGAAGGGTGAGCCTGCAGCCTTTTGTGTGAATGCCAAAATTTCCATACTGACAGCAACCACCATTAAGATTAGGGTTGTTGTGGGGAACTTTGTTGCGAAACATTGGCCCGCATTGTAACGAAACTTACTTAACAAAGTTTCGAAACTTCGATTCAGAAACCGTCTTTGGAAACTTTGCAGGTAGGCTTAACAAGAAGTTCTTGCTACTTGGTTACTTAACTTTCGGCTGGAACATTCCACGAATTAAACTCTTTATTCTGAGCTGTTGTGGTAAATTTATTCCCTTATTCTCCTCCGACGATAATAAAGAGCCTGTTTTTTTTAAAAGTAGCACTATCTGCAGTAATAGCGATGGCCTCTACAGCACTCTTAATAGCAGTGGAATGCCGACCTATGAAATTTTTAATACGATAAACGAGTCCTTCTTGAGAGGCTCACGTTTCTCTGTAGGTCAAGAAAGTCTCTACTTTTTTTTTTATCAAACCTGATGGTTCATTGCCAACTGTAGAGAATTAATAGACAGCACTTCATTGGCTGTAAAGTGTAATTGTCAATATATTTCAGATTTTCCGTTAAATGTTTTTGTATTTCTAATGGACTGAATGTTGTGTTTTATACCAAAACAGGTACAAATATTTTTTTGACAGAGGCCAACCCGTTGTGTAGTAACAAATCTGTATAATGTATTATATGCCGTCAGTACACAACAATATATACAGTCAGGTCCCATTACGGCTACATGCTTCGACCTAAACGGTCATCTTCAGGATAATAAAGGACATTTTTAAGGTACAATGAGCACACTGAGTGCTACTTTAATTGTGCCTTAAAATGTTCTTTATTGGCCTGAAGATGACCGTTTACGGTCGAAACATGTAGCCGTAATGTGACCTGACTGTATATATATTATATCACTATACTGATATATTGTTGTGTACTGATGGTATATAATACATTATACAAATAAAATAGCCTATGTTTACAAAGATATTCTAACGTTGTATTGAATTTCAATGGCACGTTAACATCCGAATTGATTTAAGAGATTCTAAACTTTTATAGGGACAATAAAATGAATGTTAACAGGATATCTTTATAACACATCACCTATCATTATGTACTTTGGAAATGAACATAACACATGTATAATATCCTGTAAGCACTAAGACACTTTGTAGCACGGCTGTGTGCACTTCGTTAACCGAGCACTCTGCATGCAGGTAACAAGAAGAATCGTAAGACTTCTCAGTCCCCAGTGTTGGCTAACTTATTATCCCATACAAAATAATTCTCATCATGCCGCGCGATGGCTCGAAACTAGTGCAGTATTGACCTCTCCTCGCTAAATCATGTACAAGGCATAATAAACTTCTACGGCTTGTACGCCGTGCAATTCTTGGACAGCCAGGTAAAAGATTAATGAAGTAAGGAAAATACAGCCACTAAGCCACTACTGTGAACACGAAATAATGTGCACATCTTCAACCACATAAAAGAAGTAGTTTTTGTGAAGCAGCGACTATCAAACTTTGTGTTCACATGATCAAATAAATTAAACAAGAAGTTATTGTGAAGCAATGAGTAAATTCGGCTCAATATAAATATGAGATTTAAGATTCATGCTTCGGATCGGACACCTTTGCATTAAACAAAGTAACGCATTAAATATTGCTTAGGACCTGGTGCGGGCTACGTAAATGTTATTAAAGTGGCCACGCAGAGAAACTCTCTGTATTTTCTTGTAATTCAAACATCGGTCATTGCAGCATCAAAACAGCTGCTTTACTGGTGGGGTACTCCAGCTCGTTGGAATATGGCGTGATCTGATACTTTCTGTTTCATAATTAATGTACTCTTCATGTAATGTGCAATATAATTTAGGTAGCTGCGCAGGCATATAAGCAAATGTTGATTAGCTACGTACACGACACTGTTACATTATGGGTAAATGTAAACAATTTTACCTGCTACTGTAAACAAAGAAAGTACACTGTGCAAATTTATTACGCAGAAATACCAATTAATTTTGGTTAAGCACTACGTAATTGAATTTCCGTTGGAGGATATTTTATTTAACTTCTGTTGGAAATGTATTCAGTTAAAAGTTTCAATATGAATGGTACTATACACTATATTACGTTTACTACACTACATAAGTGCAGTGTAAAGTGATTTTAAAAAATCTGTTTATGATGTTTTTAATTATGGGCTTTGAGCAGAAACGGTGCCCTCACTACCTGCTATTCTAGAAGCATAGAAAACGGCGAATTACAAGCAGATTATAACGTATTTTATTTCACGTAAAGAACTTGTATTATTTAACGGACGGTCGACAAATCCTACGGACAGTATGAGTAATTCATTTCAGAAGTACGCTTTTTAACAAGTTAGAAATATCCGCAAGGAATAAATCTTCTATGGCTTTCGCTTTGTTGTCCTTGCTGGTTCTGTTGTCGCTGTTATCCGCGAACATTTTCAGTGCCGTCTAGACGCAATGACATTCTCTTATTTTCAAGTAGGATGATGTATTTACGTAGCCAACTGTTTCTTCGGCGTCCCTGGCTATGCCTTGTTTCTTCTACCGATTTTTAACAGGCTAGCTGTCGTATTTCTTCTACTGCTGCAGTCGAGGTCCCCCCATGTCGCATTTCTTGGACTTCCCTCGTAAACCGAGGGACATTATGAGTTTTGTGCTTGCACTGTAAATGGGGAGATCACGCGTTTGCTCTACTTCTCTCTTGAGGGCCATACACCCTATTCCCCCTGCTTGTCTCGTACAAACCGAAAAGTTTCGAGTGTCAGTTTTTTTTATAATAATATAAACAGCCAACTAGCTGCATCAACGATAATTTTATTAATAATTACAATCAGCTCAACATGTTTCGGGCGAAATTATCGCCCGAAACATGTTGAGCTGATTGTAATTATCTATAAAATTTGTTATTGTTGCATCTAGTTGGCTGTCTATATTATTATACAGGGACAGTCTCTCGCTAGAGTCCCCAAACTATTGTCTATAAAAAATTATGTTATTGAGATAATGACTTGAAAATTTACGTACACATACCGGGAACGATGCAAAATAGGACCTGCTCATAATCGATGCTGAAACTGGTCTCCTTTCACATCCAAGCACACTTGAATGCTTTTCTCCAAATTCTGGAATACTTTTCCCAAAGTGTCGACGTTGACGACTTAAATCTCTTGGCGTATAGCGTCTTTGAGTTGTTCGATTGTGCGGAGTGTATTTTTGTACACTTTGCCCTTCAGTAGGCCCCAAAGAAAGAAGTCGGCTGGCGTTAGATCGGCTTCCCCTTGTTTCTAACTTTTCAACCAATTTCTGGATGCAACACTTTGATGGTGCACATCTTTCACCAAATTCCGTTCTAAATGCCATCTGGCATGCTTTGAATGAACCTGTTTGCCAGTATGTACGAACGAGAAACCCGCGCTGTTCGACTGTATACATGGACAATAGTTTGGGGCCTCTAGCGAGAGACTCACCCTGTATGAGTGATGCACGGTCACACAAACATCAAATGTCACTTTTTTCTTTGGCCTCAGTTTCGCCTTCACAGATAACACAATCTATCTCCGTTACCAAGACCCACCGTGTAAACTTCCATTGATCTTTATGTAAAGTGCCTTTTCTTTATGTCTGATTTTAAATGAAATCGGAAAGTTTCGAATAATTTAAGTAACAACCGCAAACATGGAATATCTGTTTAATGATGATGTCATAACTTGCCAGCAACGTGAACGACAAATATCTAGTACAACTTTACTCTCATAATCCGAAGTATGTATTCCTAATATGCTGGAATGCAGTTACAATTGGGCTTTCAGTGCTAAAGCTGTACTGTGAGGGACTTCGTTATTCTTGAATTTCAGTGTATTTGGTGTACCAAATTTCTGCATTCTTACATTACATTTTATTCCACTTCTACGTTTAAATACTGACATATAATCTTAATCAGCTTGCGCTATGTCTTTAAAATATTCTGCATTTTATTTTCGTTGTTACACCTTGCATGTTGTCGAGTTACTCAATTATTATACCAACTACTGCACATATATAAAATTTATAATATTTACACATTAAAACATTAAAACTCTCCGGCGTGTCTCGGCCCTAGGACCATCATCAGGGAGCCATATCGTCCTTGCTAAAGTCACACTATAAAAAGTCACATTAATTTCGCTGTACCAGTTGGGTATTGTGGCAGCATGCCTGTAACAAGCCTAATTATTTGTGTACAAAATTATTCTAATATTTATTTTGACGATAATTACTTGGTATAATTTGTATTACAGGCACGCTGCCACAATAGCCAACTAGTACATCGAAATTAATGTGACTTTTTATAGTGTGACTTTAGTAAAGACGATATGGCTCCCTGGTGATGGTCCTAGGACCGAAACATGTTGGAGCGTTTTAATGTTTTAATGTGTAAATATTATAAATTTTATATATGTACAGTATTTGGTATAATAATTTAGTAATTCTCCAGTTTAATTAATTATCAGCCTAATTAAACCGATATATTAGCTGACAGACAACCCCACACAACAATGCGCCTTAATATTTCTACACCAGTGAGTCTGTCGATTATAACGTACAGACAGTTGAGTTTGTGGGACAAACAATAGCTCATTAGACTACACTCCTTGGATAAGGATATTTTGTGACGTGTAATGTCGGGAATTTCACAGCTGTGAGTTAGAGTACTTGTGTTTTATCCAGTAATGTACAAATATTCTGGTTCTCATTCGTAACAGAATTGTTAATGCAACTCATTTAATATAATTCTATGACAGCTTACTCTACCTAGAGAACGGAATAAGAAATTTTAAAATAAAACGCCTGAATTGACAATACAGTTTTGAAGTTCAGGACCAAACTATGGTGTCTATAATCTCAGCATTACATTCTCAGAAGATCGTTTGCCCGAATAATTCATCGAAAGAAAGTGATTGATGGAATCAGTTACGAATACGAGCACTGGTGAATACTAGCTTCCAAGTCTTCGTGTTCCATACCAAAGCACACCAGCACACTCGGACGGTGAGTGACGAATTGTCTGCATGCGCGCTGAGTGCTGAACTGACACAGAGAAAAGCAAGGTTACGTTGCAGCGGGAATCTTGTGGACTTCCTGGGGAAATGATTCAGGAAAGAAGAGCGATCTGTATGTTGTGTAAAAAAACCATTCCGAAACGTGTGCCTCCCATTGAGGTTTCCCATTCAGGAGTGCCTCACTTTATCGCACAAGTTTATTGACTGAGATAAACTATGACTTACAAATATATAATATTTATGTTACGTGTATTGTTGTGATATGAGCTCCTTGGTTGCTTGATTTCGCTTCACCCTATCTAAATCAGTTGTTTCTAAATCCTTGGATGTCTTAAGCTCATCTTGAAGATTCCGAAAATTTTCTTTATCTGAAGTTTATATAGAATAAAAATATACAAGATGGTTTTGAGTTTTTTTAGGCGCGTTCGCAATATTGCGAAAAGTGACTATTATCTTCGTCATGTCCGTCTGTCCGTCCGCCTATGTCCGTCCGCGTCGTACGACATGGCTCCCACTGGACGGATTTTAATGAAATTTGATATTTTTCGAAAATCTGTCGAAATAATGTCAAGTTCTAACAAAATGTGACGAGTATAATGACTAGTTTACATGAAGACTAACACACATTTTTGTTCACATTTCGCTCATTTCTTACAGTGAAAAATGTTTCAGACAAAAGTTGTAAAGAAAAATCGAAACACACCTTTTGTGTTCGTAACTTTTTTTTTGGTATGAGATAACGTGAAAAAATATTGTACAGCCGGCAGGCCACAGATGAAAATATGGCGCATGCGCAGTGCATGCTGGGAACGCCCATTCAGAATATGTAATACTTATTGTTTGCTACTGGGGCAATGTTTGCACGAACGGGCAATGTCACATTTGTACGTGCATTCCCTGCCTTGTTTCTTATTAATTAGGCTTTCGAGCTGAGGCTGCTTCAATCTGGAAGTGTTAAATATTATATGATTATAAACTATAAACCTACCTGCGTCTGAAGTATTGTGCAAAGCTTTCAGATTTTACGTAATAAATTAAAAGTTTAGACTCTGCCTTCCGTAGCAAGCTGTTGCCAGTTACAATAATGAACTAGTTTAAGTATTAAATTGCTCACATAATCCGTAAAGGAAAGAGATAATCACTGCAAACGCGTCACGTACGAAGAAAATTCAAATATATGTTAAATGAAACGTGATCTCAACTGATAAGATTAATGACTAACAGTAAATGAGGTCCAAAATTGAAGTATAGAAACTAAAACAGTAAAATTATAAAGTATTGGGTTGGGAAATGATATCTGTTGTAACCATAAATGCCAGTGTTACAATACCTATATGGTAGGTAAAAGATAAAGTGGTCCCGTTACAGGCCCGGTGTGGCCCAGAGGGTGGGTAGACGTACAGCTCTACTCTTCCATGACCGCGGCACTAGAAAGGTGTGAGTGGTCTGCAGCACGCCTCGGCCGCACTTCACCTCCGGGAAAGACCCGGTACCCATTTTACAGGAGGCTTGGTGGACCCCAGGGCCGGTCTGAACGGGCGGAAAATCTCGTCCCCACCGGGATTCGATCCCGGACCGTCCAACCCGTAGTCAGTCGCTTTACTGACTGAGCTACCCGGCCCACACAATACGTATATAATAGGCCTAATTATGAAGATAATATTGGTGATGATGATGATGATAATATACCTATGCAAGGAAGCAAGCAATCCCATTACAGGCCTGGGCAGGCCCTGAGAGTTCCAGGAGGTTGAAACTCCCAAACTTCATGACAGTCGGCACATGAAGGTTGTAAGGTTGTCAGTCGTACACGCCGGCCACCTTTACCCCCTAGGAAATATTCCTGGGACTTATTTCTGTTAGAGGCTGAGTCGACCCCAGGACCATAGTGCGGCCGGCAGGATTATGTCAATGAAAAATTCCAGTGACACCATCGGGAATCGAACCCGCGACCTTCCGGCTTGTAGAGCAGTGCCTGAACCAACTGCGCCACCGCGTGCCCCATTAATATACCTATGACGTGTTGATAATTCTTATTAAGTGGAATGGTGTACTGAATGGATTAAGATTCGAATCTGATAGCATCTGCATACAAACTGGGCAGATCAAAACGATAGGTCTCCAGAATATATTCCTCTGTATTGTCCAAGTTAAGAATGTTGAATATTTTGTGGACAGTATCAACCGTTCTCGTCTCCCAGTATCAGCTGCATCTGATGGCTCTGAATAGCCCATTGTCAAAACTTTCTGCGACTCAGAGTTTAAGCCCATACATTATTCCTATTCTGTCAGCGTCGGCAGCAGGTCGAATGGCTTCCCTACTATGATGACCTGAAGCCTGACATACGCATCAGTTTGGTTCAGACCAGTGTTCGAAATTGCAATCTTTATGTATGATTAATCTCTGTTTATCCACAATGTCATGAAACCTGCTTCTGTTACTAGAATTCTATGCTCTAGACGAAGACAGAATATCACTTCAGCTCGTGTCAGCTGTTTGTTTCTATCTTGGCCGCTAGAGGGGATATGTGTGGCGTAGATTAATTGAAAGCCATTACTTATAAGTAATGAAGGCGCAGCATTCAGTGTTGTCGTGCTGCCTGTTCAATATAGGAGGACCATGTTTAATTACGGTCGACAAGGATATGTGGGTGGCTAAATATATACGGATATGTACGTCTCTTTTTTTCTGTCTCTCTATAAACTTTTCTTCTCTCTCCCAAACATTGTGGAAAGTACGCTGAAAGTAATAATATATCCACTCTTCTTGTACGTACGAAATGGCTTCAATTCGTGTCTACTCGAATTCTTACAATTTTAATAACAAAGTTACTGAATGTCAACTGCAGTTCAGTTTGTCATTTTAATTACGTATCATACAATAATTTAGCTCTGAAGATAATAATAATAATAATAATATTTATCTACTACAATTGGGTTGTCACCCGGTGGCAGTGGTTATTTTACATGTATACAAAATATGAAATAGGTTACTACTAAATTTAAGTCGGGAGGGCTACATGAGAAGCATGTAGTGGCAACTTGGAATCTTGGGAACCATCTCAGCATTTGCTTTTAGACACAGGCAAACCAAGAAAAACTTGTGTCGAGGTGGCCAGTTGCAGGACCTTCCGAATACTGACTTCTAGCCAGCAGTCCGGCATCTAAAGTAAAAAAAAACAGGAACGCAAACATAGTGCAACAAATACACATAAGATGACAACATTACAAACAAGACAACTACTACAATGCACTCTGCCGACCAATAACAATTACAAGACAACTTAAAATTAGCAACAATACACACGAGACAAATACAACAAGATGCTGGCATGTAATTAATAAAATATTACGCAATATGCAACTGGATTATATCTGAGATTTATTTTTCTCCCGTGAGACTTGATGTTGTCACGGCAGTGGCGATGGAAATATATTTCTTCTGGAATGTGACATCGTGTAGTCTGGTAGATATTAAGACAGGTTTCAGACGAATCTGCTCCGCGATCGCTGTAGGTGGGTAAGAATATTGCAGATATAAAGACTGGTTGGATTAATGTCGAGCTGTAGTGGAGGCAATAGGAACGGACGTTGGAAGTCCAAAGGTTTTCTCTACACAGAATGCGTCATGTGCTCTTTTAAGTCCTTGTCTGACAGACACCGTTTATACACGGTGGTTAACAACTTGATGTCTTATTTCTAAGGTCTTATTCCCGATACCGTTACTGGCCATAAATACTCTTATCACGTGAACATGAACCCTATTCTCAAGGCTTACGGATTTATCAGTACCCGAATGTGAGGATCAAGCCTATACAAAAAGATTATATTGACGATTTTATAACAAATGCTAAGGTTAGAACGAACAACCTCCCTACAAATCCGATACTTGTGGTAATAGAGGATATAGCTGTCATCAGTTTTTTATAATGCACTTTACACAGGTTGCATAAACCAAAATGGAATTACGAAGTCGTTAAAAATATAACTAAATGCCAAATCATTTCAGTCACTTGACGTATACACAAGCGATCCTGTTTACTCCTTTGTAGTTTGGCGAAATAAGTTTTTGTTTGTTTGTAGATCAGACTATATTATAAAGTGCTGTCGTGTGCCAAATTTCCCTGATAGAAAATGCAGGTTGATGAGGAGAAAACTGTTTCCACGCTTTAAAAATTCTGTAGATTTTATGTTTGTTATTTTTTGCTGTAAGGACGTTTGAGTCAATATGCATCACCTGAAATAAAATTGCAAGTGTAAGATCCTGAGCATACCGACGGACTGGTACTTCTCTCATCCATTTTCTCGCACCCTCATACAAAGTTGTTCTGGTCCGATATTTTCCAGCGACGTCTCACCGCCTGTCTTGAAAAATTTCTCCTGAGGGATAGCTGTAGTAAAGCATCGTACCACTTTGCGTCCTAGAGTTAGTGAACTGAAGTCGCAAGTGTACCCTTTCATTTCGTACGTCAGATAGTTTTACGCTGTTATGAAAGCAAAGTGGTGTTTGATACCATAATGTCTGTTGAAAATGGACCTACTTGAGATCATGCAAAGTCAGAAACCTTCCCTGTTATTTGTTAAAAATGGAATACAGTTGTGGATACAATACGAACATATTAGAGGTTGTGGTTTCTTTACTTCAGAATACTGAAACACGGGGGATTTTTAAAGAAAGAGTATGTGATTTTAGATATCATTTTCTACGGTGGTGTTTCTTGAGAGTGTTATTTGAGGGCGCTCTGAATTGCTGAGATTATATGGCTTGGGTTATAGATAAATGTATGGAGCAATGGCGCAATGAGACTGGCATGGGAAAACCGAAATACTCAGTGAGTAGTCCTTAGTCGCCGTCGTCGTGCCTAACTTGTAAAACTTAGACATGCAATAAGCAACGTGTTTGTTAGATTTGAGTCATGTGTGCAAGCGGAAGGCTAAGAATTCTAACAACTTCTTCAAATATGGTGGACAAAATCCTAAACTGAACTCAAATATATTAAACTAGAATTTCAGCCCTCAACTTAGGGAAAATTAGAAAAGCGGCGAGCCCAGTACTGCTTGCCGTTACGTGAAGTGTTCTGGGTGAAGAATGATGCGAATTGTCAGATAATATAATAATTTGTGTTGTGTGGAAATGACCGTATTAAGGATCGCTGACACGAATGCATTGGGTCTGTGGATGTAAAGAAAATCATAGAGGTTTGATGAACACTGCTTATGAGATTGGCTTTTGTAGAAAACAAAGGGTTATTTTCTGATAACTGCCCGGTTTATCGACATTTCAGATGAGAGAGTAAGGGTGTGAGACTCAGTGTCCTGTTATAAAAATAGACAGGGCGAACGACGGAATTAAAGCACGGTATCGTAATTAGCATGGACTTGTCAGAGGCAATATTGCAACCCCCTCCTACTAGTCGTTGTCCCACCCCTCCTGCGGGGTCTCTTGTCATCAGAACTGGTTATAGGCAGCTCTCCCTAGGGGAGTTTCCAAAACTCACCAGGATATGGTTTTGAGTTTTGTGTTTTTATGTTAAATTTATCTGTGATTCAAGTGACTCTCAGTCCCCAACTGCGATCCTGATTTAGAATATTTCTGTGTAGTTTGTTCTAGTAAAGGAAATCAAACAAAGAATTTGTTATGAAACAACGCGTGTTTGAAGTAGACTGAAATGAAACAGTTCACATTTTCTGTATCCTGGCCTCATTTTTCGTATCGGGTAATTTTTGATGATTTGTTCGACATTTCGCGGATGTTTCGTCCACTTTATGGTATGTTGAACACATTCAAAATTCAAGAATGAATTTCGCAGCACCACAAAATAAGAGTCATTGAAAGCAAAAACATGTCAGAGGAATGTTACGTGTCCATACAAGCAGTTCTAAATAATTTAAAAGATTTTAAATATTCACCCCTGAATTATACACGAGTCTTTGTCATCACATCGAGAAGTGAATTACACCGACTCTGTGCATCCTGTATTTCAGTTTCAAGTTCTGCGTATTCACTGTAGGGGTTTCCTTCGTGCGACTTAGCTGATGCAAAATTTAAGAAAATGGAAGCCATAATCATATTAGTTTATGTTTATTTTACCGTGTTAAGGAAAATGAAATTTGGCACATAGATGGATTAAGAAAATTCCTGAAAAATGCGTACGAAATGTTGCCTGTATGTCAGCGGTTTTAAATATTTCAACGGGACGACTTTAAATGAGTCTGCGGTTGACCGATGTATATAACACAGACAAAAACGAAATCAAGGAAATATAATAACGTACAATAATAATACTAATAACACGGTATATGTATACAATTGTAAAAAATAACGAAAAATATAACCAGGAACGATAGAACATCTGGTAAATTTCCAAGTAAGAAGAATCTGAAATAGCCTTATTTCTATTTTATAAGTGCGCTTCCTATCTTGTTTCTACAGGCATCAATGTTACTTTGACTGTGTGTGTGTGTGTGTGGTCAGTTTTTGCCAAATATTTGGGTACTTGTAATATGTCCCCACATGATTATTATCTGTTAGCACAGGTTAAGATTCTTTGCAGTTAGTATGCAGAATTGTGGCCTTAGTTACTGTGTTTTAAAAAATATTACCAAAATTTATATTTATATATTTATATTTTGTATTTTAGGATTTACAACACAGATGGGATTTTTATTCATTCTAGACTCTTTGTGCCAGATAGCAGAAAGTCTGTTTAAGGCAAAGGAAGAAATAAAATAATTTATTTCAATGCTAATGCGGTTAAAATGTACAGTTACTTGACAGTCAAATACAACGCTGCATTTATTGTATCCCATTTAATGTTAGACAAGCCGCAGACTAATTC
>Ga0123354_10010218_pt1 | contig 14447 bp, 9 predicted proteins | sample TergutLab28metaG_2_FD_97872 | JGI IMG/M metagenome (GOLD analysis project Ga0123354, IMG submission 97872) | Labiotermes labralis P4 segment gut microbial communities from Petit-Saut dam, French Guiana - Lab288 P4 | ecosystem: Host-associated > Arthropoda: Insects > Digestive system > Gut ... | reverse complement strand
GCACTAACTTCGCCGACAGGCGGCGGCCGCTCTGTCGGTATAGTTCGCGTGCGGACTAAGGCCACGGAGTTTATATATATATATATATTTATTTATTAATCTTATACACACTCGTAACTGCTCCAGTATCTGTAAATTAAATATATATATATATATATATATATATATATATATACACGTATATATTTATTTATTTGGAATAGTGGTCATTCGCACGCAACCTGCGTAAACACAGTTCACACCCATATATGGTAATTAAAGTAATCTTCTCTTGCGGAAAACTGAAGTTATTTAAACGAGAAAACCAAATAAGCTCTTAACATCTTATTAACAACGTAGAGAATTAAAAAAGTATGTGCCACACAATAAGCACAGTGCGTCTCCATATCAAAGCTTAACCCTGGGTCGGTTATTAAGGGTTCATTGCGAGAATTGTACGCAGTACATAAGTACAGCGTGTGGACAGACTGCAGGGTTTTTAACGTTCAGAAAGGCGGTGCACTTTACTTTCAAGTAGTGGCCCCCAGCTGCTGCGCTTAGCTCTTGAAATCACTGTGATTAGGGGATCCGCGGAAACCATTTGTTATGACGAATTGTAATTTTACAGAATTTCAAAATAATAGTTTGCCTTTAAGAAAAATAGAAAGTTGCTTTAATGTATGGATTGGAACTGCCACCATTAAGCTGTATTTACAAACTCTATTGGAGATTTAAGAAACAGAAACAGGGGAATTTGCCAAGTATCGACAGTGCATAAAGGCCAGGATCAAAGACAACCGTGACAGCTACTCTCCTCGGCTTTATGATGACAGTGACATTCTGTGTAATCAAATAACACAGCTAGTGTCGCTAAAGCCGAGGAAGCCAGTTCGACAAGTTCCAGTATGTTCAATTAGATTTTACTTGGATTTTAAAATACCAGAAACGCGTGCCGTCGTATTTATATTGAATACATGCTTTTTGTTGGCATGAGGGTCCGTCGTGGTTTTATTTTTCAGATTAAACACCAGGCAGCCCAGCACTGCTCTTTGAATGGTTGTTAATTGTAAAGCCGCTAGTGTGACGAATTGGACCGTGTAGTTTTTCTGCCACGCTTCTTGCGCAGTCTGTGTCAGGCACAGCATTGCGTACGTGTGTGTGGGTGTGCGCGTGTCTGCTTATGTCAGCCTGTTCTTCACTTATAAGCATAACAACAAAGTATCTTGAAACTGAGCAGAGCAGTTTCTGGTAACATGGTCTGTCTCATGGCGATGATACCTTCTTCCATGGAACGCGAATAATTAGTGTTATGTTAAGAAGAGCCTACCTGTGGGCCCTTTCTTTCGTTCAAGGTTTCTTTGACCAAAACTTTGTTAATGTAGGTTTAGTTTCGTGCATGCTACATGTCTTGGCCATATCATATTTCCTGTTTTAATCGCTCAAAGATTATGTAGGTTTCGTTTCATGCATGCTGTTTGTCTTGTTCATCTCAATTCCTCTTTAATCGTTCTGATATTACTTGTTGAACTGTGCAAACTGTGACGCTCCTCATGCAGTTTTCCTATCGTCCTATCACCTCCTCCTCCTCCTCCTTGTGAGATCCCAATAATCTCAGCACTGTTTTCAAACGCCTTGAAAGTCCGTTTTTCGTTTACGATGATATAATTTTTACGCTGCGTAAAATCATACAGATTAACTCCTCTGTGCAGGGTCGTTCTGGAGAAGCTAAGAGTTGCTAAGTATACAAGATCGTTTGAGTAACACGGAATGTTCTTTACATTCCGCTAATTTTCCCTGTCCTGGGCTAGATTATCCAGTCCACACCCTCCCATCGTGTTTCTGTAAGATCCATTTCAGTATTATCCATCCACACATGTAGGCGTAATGTTTTTTGTGTGGTCAGTTTCATCTTTTCCCACAGAACTCTATAAAACTTTAAGTTTCTTCTTGTGTTTGCCCCAAGTTCCTCCCATCTCATCCTTGACTCGATAACCCGAATAGTATTTGGTAGGTAGTACAGATCATGAAGGTCCTCATTTTCCGGTTTTCTGCAGTCTCATATGCCAGTTTTGCAAAGTACCCTTACTCAAACACCCTCGGCTTGTGTACTGTCCATGCGAGACAGAACAAATACATTTAGACTTTTGTAAACAGACCCGACCTGCTTCTGTTTCCTGATGTTCACTCAATAAATCAGCGAACCCTTCATCAAGCCATATGTCAAAATTAGGCGGTAATTCTGATAATCAACGACAGTGCTGTCCCCCCACGTTTTCGGGTACAGAGGTGAATGGCGAATGAATAGGTGGCAATTTCTAGCGCTTTTCTGGTCTGCCGTGAACATTCGCTTCTGTGCACTGTCCTGTACAACGCCAGACCAAGGTGCGGGTCTGCTGCTATATTCACGTACTTCGAAAGGTGGATGCTCTTCAGGCAAACTCGTCCTCCGGAATCCTTTGGCTAGTCATACCGTAGACCAGAATTTGAGATCTTGAAAAGATACATGTAAAATTGTACCTGGCAAAGCAGGCATATAAGATGAATGGATCTAATATCTATGAAGCTCCATGATGCGCAACTGGTCACGAAGGTAATTTCCTTCTATGTAACCGATTCACTGCTGTGTCCAAAAGAGTCCACCTCCAGGCCCTTTCCAGAGCCGGGTTAATCCAATCCACACATTCATATCCAGTTTCTGTAAAATCATTTTTCCTCTTATTCTCGTACAGACTGAAGTTTTTTTTACACCTCATTCATTCATTCATTCTACATCTTGTCTGCATCACACCCATTTTATTGCCTAAATATTTTGTAAAATGTACAAACTCTCTTGTTCCTCATTTTGACTTTCCTCACGCTTGTTGTTTCCTGCTTGTTCTGTTAAGCCCAGAGATGGCATTATGTAAGCTAAAATAAAACGTGTCTTTGACAACTTCGCCGCAGTTCTAGAGGGAGTGTTCATATGTAATACAGTAATAAACTGAATAGTTTAACCCACGGGATCTCTGCTAACCACGTGGATAGGTTACAGAGTTTTACTACCTCCTATTTTTATGTGGCAGTTTACAACTATACGCTCAGAGGTGTCATTGTAAATTTAGCAGTTCCCTTACCACCAGTTCATCTTTTTCAGCTGTAAAGCTGTCCAGTGCCTCAGAGCGGCTCCACTTTACACAAAAACTGAGCCTTGTGATAAGGCAGTGAAATGTATTTGGAATACTTATATTGAAAATGTACAATTTATAATGCTTTCAGTCTACAGGATGATTAAAAACTTAAACATTTTGGTATACTTGTAACGGCGAGTGAAATTCGTAGTATTTTATTGACCACCAAGAAATGATCATACATTTGCTCCAGTTTAATACGTAAGTTGTGTACGGCAAGTACAGATTGTAGGTATCGCTGTTTGCCTAAAAATGGTTGAAAGATGTTTAGATATCAATCCGCATGTAGGTCTAAGTACTAACTTTGTGACAGTTTTTACAGACGACGATTTCAGTATCCTGGTGGATGTATTTTCATGGACTCATCTGTTGCTGTGAGGTTGAAGTCTACTGACTAAATTCAGTGGTGGACAACAAAATTTGCATTTGTGTGGTATTACTGTTCGTTTGTGAAATTTCTGTACGAAACGTCCGTAACGCAATCCGCATTCCCACTCCAGGATATAGAAACAAGTGCAATATATAGGTAACAATTCATTAGTCAATAACACAACATATATTAATCAGTAACTTCTGAAAGTTAAAGACTTGGGAACATGTTTCAGCTACAGTGAGCCATAATCAGGCCAAAAACGGAACATATTTTTGCTACATTCAGTGACTGTGCACTCTATGGGATCCAGTATCGTTTACATTTTATATTATAGGTCATATATGGCTGAAAGTTAAAATAGAGAATAAAATCTGAAATGCCAAAATATTAACGTTCTATAACTGTCAGTGTTGTGAGATATAATAGATAACTTAATGAGTTAATGGACACATCCTGTAAAGCAGATAAAAAAGCGGTGAAGCATCGTGGAATATATATGGCGGATTATAGCCAGAGTCTATACATGAAAGATCAGTTTCGCAGATAAACATTGATTGCACTAAATGCACATATCGAAAAGTATCTGGAGCCTATATTATGTTTGCGAAAGATCAGGTTCAGGAGTGAAACACACGCTAGATGAAAGTAGTGAACCTTAGTTACGTTACCTCAGCTTTTCTAGCGCTTTTGCTGTTTCACTTCCTTTCGTTGCGCCGGTTGTAACCTCAGACGCCGTCGTGTCACTTTTGTAAATACGCGAGACTCCAGTGTAAAACATGATGTAAATCAGATGAAATATTTTGGAGTTACCAAAAGGAACAGCACATAAATAGCACCTGTTTATCCCTAAAACCGCAGTACTTGCCAATTAAGTTTATAAGAAGTAAAATTTATATCTTCTTCTTGTCTACGGTGTCGTTTCAAAACATTTGTTTGCTCCGATAGATATTTAACGCGTTACACTCGAGATGCGCATAGGAATACCTGTAGGGTTTCTTGGAACGTGTCTGTTTACTGTTACCCTATTTTAAGGTAACTTGGAATTTGACGTGAAGGATTTCACTAAGCCCTGTCGTCAAACCCCTGCACGTCGAGTTGTTAGAAATGAGCTTGGGGACTGAGAGTCAAGACGTAGCTGAGGGGTACTTGTACCAAACGTCACCGGGAGAGCGGCAAAAATGAAGAGATCAGAAAAGGAGGGAGGTGTCGAAATCGTGTGAATGGGAGTTGAGTACCTGCCATAGGAAACAGGGTGGGAAGTGTGTACCCTGTTAAACTCTGAAGTGGTAGTGTAGATTGGGTGTGCAATGAATGTCTACCCTGATAAACCGAGTGTTGAGTGTCTGCCATGCGAAACTGCGAAAATAATAATAAAAATACAATTTAATGGAAAATTTCCAGGAAGTTTATAATACGAATTTCCAAAATCCACTGTTATATGAAAGTGATGATTTGCCTTGAGGACGACAGAAACACGTATAAACAGGAGTGTTATGTAGCCTACTTGTATACCCTCGTCTTTGACAGCTCAGACTCCTGTTACACTGCATCATAAGGAGACTTGTTACTAGCGCTGTACCTGACCTCGGGCCCTTCTCAAATAAGGTAGTAGTATGGTCGCTTGTGCTTTTAGACATATACCGGTCCCAGCCTTCTGTTTCTTACATTGTTTTACAAAATCTGTGTATAATTATGAAGCCAAGAGAGAGGAGTGCACACAGATCGCTTTTACACAAAACCATTTAGGGTCGCCTAGCAGCCTGACCAGAGACTGAGAAAAGGAAACGGTGGTTGTATACATTTTTTAGGTCTGTTATAAGAGCCAGTTTCCTCTGAATTCAGACGTTGCAGTAACTAGTGAGTTTTCGCTCTTCTACAAAGAGCCCGACCAGGCTCTTGAGTCCATCCAGCTTTTTGTTGAGTGGGTACCATAAGCGCCTTCTTAGAATGCAAAGCGGCCAGGCCGTGAATCTGGCCACTGAACTGAACCTGTTAACGAGGCTAAATTGTCTGTAGTTTTACCTCCATCCCCTGTTATGTATTCCTGGCTTGGCGCTTAATTAAGCCACACCCACACTGGCTTTAGGCCAATGTAACGTCTGCTTTATTACCATCCGACGTTTTCAGAAATAACAAAGATTGAAATGATAAATATTCATACAGTGTTCTGCTGGTGGTGGATTATCATTAATGTTAATTGCGATGTTTTCGTTTTCTGTGCGTTGTACTGTGCTCGTTTCTGCTGCAGTCGTGTTTCAGAGAGCAGCCAACGGTTTTAACGTCGTCATCCATCATTGTGATTGCAGACTTAACCCGAATACTTGTTCATTCCTTTTCCTTACCACTGAATGTAACTGATCCACTTCCGTTTGTATATCGTGGCGTCTGGATTGTTTGAAACGCATTACAAATGGATCAGTCAGAACGGAGATGGACGTTACAACATTCGTGACTGTATTGCAACATTTTGTTACGCAATTCTACAAAATTCTTTTCTCTTGATTCTTTTCAAGTGTTGTCTTATCTTCTGTCTTCTTGTGGCATCTCATCACTTATAAACTCCTCTCCCCACCGTTTCCTCTTCTCTTCCGTCCTCTTCTCTCCCCGAATTTCCGCATGTTATTTATTAATCTTGTTTTCGAATGTTATATCTGAGTTGCTTTGATAATGTAAGAATCGTTACTTCTGCATTTTTCTTATACTAGCTGACATACTTATTCTCTGAACGGGCCACTATTACTTCATCTCGGTGCCCAGCATCAGTTGCGCCAGTGTAATGTAGTTACATCGTAAGGAACCCACTAAATAAAACGCGTTGCTGTTGCATTTTGTGTGTATCCGGTTATTGTGCGTGTTTCTTGTGCGTTGTTGTGTTGCTTCGGCAAGTCTGTGTTGCTCATGAGCGTTTTTGTGAACGTGATGAGTCTGCATGTTGCTCATTCATGTTTATATTCACCCAGTCTGCGTGCCGCTCGTGTAGACTAGTGGTGTCTGTCACCCGTTAAGTTTACCTGCTGCTCATAATACCATGCCCCACACTGTTCCGACAGCTTTCCACGCTGGCCGGTTGGTAACATGCGTAGTACACTCACTGTTGCGTGAGCTAACGTGAAGAACAAAGTAACCAATCGAGGAAACAAGCATGTAACCTCACTCTATAGATCTGGCCTGCTGAACCTTTTGTTTGGTGCCGGCAGCTTCCCCAAAATTTGACCTGCATGCGGGCAACATAAAATTCAATACAAAAAGGCCCCCCCCCCAAAAAAAAGAAAGTATACGTAAAAAATTATATCTAATTTTACCTGTGTAGTATGCCACGCGCGCTAAAAATACACTGATAATAGGAAAAATGTGTATATTGCGTGCAATTGACAGTGTCGTTTTTTGGCGCATTTTTACAAAACGAATTAGTTGTGAGATACAGCGTCGGTACGTAATGAGCCCATTTTTTTTTCAAAATTGTTTCTGCGTCATAACTCGGCTTTGCCCGGGAACATTATAATAGACATGTTCTCATTTCAAAATGTCCCCGCGGGCAGAGGTAGGGGTTAAGCAGGCCTGCTGTAGATTGTTCACCCGTAAAACGTCGGGAGATCGAAATCTACATGAAACTATATACTTGTGAAACTACGTCTGGTAAAGAGTGTGAATGATGTGTAGACACTACCTGGACACGTGAATATGAACGTGACGTGAGAATGCGGAAGTGTAGTGGAAAGATATCGGTAACACTTTGTTATATTCATTGAGTAATTTAGTGGAGAACGTTGAGAGTAGAAAAAGAAATCCGTGGCTTACACAGGAAATGATCAGTTAAAATGAATGAACGAGGGAAGTGGGAAAGTGTGAAAAATGGAGAAGGAAGGAAGAACTACAGTAGACTGAAGAACGAAAGAACGAAGGAGAATGAAAACTGTAATAGACAAGGCCAAGACGGTGTACCTTGAGGGCAGATGTGACGAGATCATGAAACTTCAAGGAACGGGACTTGATGGTTTAATGCACATATCGACAACAGAAAGAGGTTATAAAGAGAATCACGAGATCCGAACAACTGGCATCGAAGACACTCAAGGGCATGTAAAAGCAAATGTGAGGCAAATACTGAAAATCTGGCAGAATTATGCACAGTGAAGTGGAAAAGCTATCAAGCGTATGAAGGACAAGAAGGCTACATGAGGGAATGATGCTGTGGAGGATGTACTGAAATTGTTGGGAGAAGATCGTCTCAAACTAACGAAACTACTGATAGCGTCGCATGATATGAAACTGGAGAGACGCACAAGGAGTCTATTTGAATTCCAGTGGTCCCCTTAAAGAAGAAACCAGAGGCAGAGATGATAGCACAGCCAGCCGTTATCTCACACACAGCAAAGGTAATAGCGGGGATAATAAGGAGGATCGAAAGGAAAAGATCAGTTTGTATTTAGATGAGTGAGGGGAACTGGAGATGCCTTTGGGATGCTGAGGTAAATTTGAGACGAATTTTCGACACAGATGAAGTTTTGTGTGGATTAGATTGCTAATGATTAACTAGCACAGCGGGATAATGTTGCCAAAACTAGAAGAAGGGTGTGCTTGCCTCACAGACTAGCAGAAGGCTTTTGACCGAGTAAACTGCATTTCTTAACGAACATCTGTATCGAATGGCGTGAAATAAGAGTGTTTAGCAAACTGCACAAGGATCAGAGTGCTGAAGTACAACTGGATCAAGGAGACATTAGAAGTGTCAGACTAGAATAGGACACTGGTTGTTAAAAAAAAAGTACAGCAATCCCATTACAGGCCCTGAGGGCTCCAGGAGGTTGAGGCTCCCCGATAGCAAGACATTCGGCACTTGAAGGTGGTAAGGTTGTCAACCCTACGCACCGGCCGCCTTTACCCCCCAGGACATAATCCTGGTAATCGTTTCTGTTAGAAGCTGAGTCAACCCCAGGGCCATAGTGCGGCCGGAAGGATTATGTAAATGAAGAATTCCAATGACGTCGGGAATCGAACCCGCGACCTTCCGGCTTGTAGCGCAGTGTCTCAACCAACTGCGCCACCGTGTGCCCCCAGGACACTCGGTTATTACCCATTTTATGTAACTTATACAGCGAATAACTTACCAAGTAAGCTCTTGCTGGGTTTGCAGGCTTCAAAATAGAAGGGTAAGTAATTCGCCCTGTGAAATATTGGGATCTTGTGCTACTGGCTAAGGGAGAAACGATACTACAGGGCATGACTGATATACCAATTTAAACTGGAAGATGCTGTAGAATGGAAATGAGTGTGGAAAAAACTAAGGTAATGGTAATCTCAAGGCAGCCGTCCGCAGTACAGACTATGGTAGATCAAAAACAACCGGACAGTGTGGAATGTACCACCAACGTGGATTTCCTGATAACATGCGATGCAAGATGTGCACATGCAATCAAATGCAGCATTGCCATGGCACAAGCAATATTCAACAACAGGAAGACTCTAGTCACTAGCAAACTGAACTTCAAAACAAGAAAGAAACTAGCGAAATGCTACACATGAAACGTAGATTTATATGCTGCTGAAACTTTGACGCTTCGTAAGATATATCAGAAATGCCTTGAAAGTTGTGCAATGAAGAAGAATGGAAACGGTCAGTTGGACTGGACGCACTAGATCGCACCGTTTTGAGTACGTGGTTTGGAAGAGGCCATGGACGGGAAACTGATTGGACCTTTCGAAAACCGATTTGGATTGTGTGGCGTCGAATAAGGGAAAGATTGTGCATTATGTGAAATATGGCTTCTGTTTTGATGTTCTTGTATTTTCCCATGTCAGGCGAGGGACGTAGGGAAACTTGTCATTTTGTCTGTTCTCTCGATGAAGAATCGATTTCGGATCACGTATCTTAAGAAATAAAATTAAAATACAATTAATAATATTAAACTGTAAGTGACAAGCAATTTGATTTCTGTTTTTGATCTGTCATCTAAGAAGTAAAAGGTACAGTTCATCCAAGACCAGGCCAAGAAGACCCAGAGAGGGAGTAGATGTATAGCTCTGCTCTTTCTTTAACCTCGGCGATGGATGGAGGTGAGTGGTCAAGCCCACGCCCCCGCCACTTTTGCCTCTGGAAAGAGCCTCGGTATCCATTTTACGGGAGGCTGGATGGGCCCCGCGACCCCTCTAAACGGGTGCGGAAAATCTCTCCTTCACCGTGATTCGATCCCCGGACCGTCCAGCCCGTAGCGAGTCGTTATACCGACTACGGTCTGCCGGCCCCTGATCTGTCATCCAGAATCGGAATTCTTCAGTTCACAGTTTGACCCTTTGACTCATGCGTTTCATCTGAACGGTATCAAAAATTCAGTTCCAGCCACACCGAGAACACAGTCCGTCCCCATTATAAAGAGCAACCAGGTAATTCTGTACGGCAAATAATAGCTGTTTGTTGTGACAATAGTACGGAACACAAATACACTGAGCAAAATGTATAGTTTTCAGTGTTGCAGCAGGCGGTGCATGCTGTTAACTGCTGTGCTTTGTAGGGTTAAGAACAATTGTAGATTTATAATTAATTCTCCCCACTGAACCCGGAGTGCCGGTATGTTAGCTAACAGTGATGACTTTTGTCGTTGCTTCTCTAACTTGCGGTTCATAAGCCTACATTCAGTCAACAGGCTCGTGTGATAAAACAAACATTTAGTCTGAGTTAACGAAACCTTCTTGGTGCTTGAGAGCAGTTTGCGTTAGTCTAATTGGTTTTGAACGCAGGGCCTCTGGTTTCATGCTGCGCGATGCGGAGATCTGCGGATTGCTTCAGGGAAGTCCAGTGCTGTTAACTTTCTGAAGCTCAGTTTTCGATAAATGTACCACTTGATCAAAATTCGAAAACTGTTACTTCTCTGCCGCAAGGTTTCTTTGTGTGATTCGCGAAATAAATATAAACTGGCCTGTCTGTCTGTCTACATCATTCAACACTTCTTCTGCCGTCGAGACAGTGTGTTCTCTGTGTGGTACGAACTGAATTTTGGTTATTTAATTTACGTGAACTTGTGCTTGAACGCGTTCAGGACCTTACCACGGTTCAGGCGATTAGTCTGTCACCGCGGAGGCCCGGTTTCGATCTCAGGCCGTTCTGTGTGGGCTTTATGGTGGGCAGAATGGCGCTAGGACGAGTCGTTCTCCGCGTGCTTCCACCAGTTTCCCATACTCATCCTTTCAGCTATATTATCTAATCTCGCCAGTTGATAGGGTTGCTAAATGATTCACTTAAAAATCTGTGACGGTAAGGTTGTGTTTGATTAATTTAAGACGGTATACAGACTTGCGAAGTTACACAGCAGTAAAGTAGGTGGATTTGTGAGAGATGCATTCTTGCAGATATCAGAGAGAATGGCTGTGCGATGTTTGGAGACGCGCTGGTGTGACATCTGCCATAGACAATGAGAAACCAATAAAGGCTGCCGTTAGAAGAGCAGGACCATGGTCTAAAGACATGCCTTAGTGCTCTACTGACCGGCTTGTTGAGTTTAATGGCAAGAGACCCATCATAATGTGTATGTGTGTGTGTGTGTCATTTCCCGTGTTTATCTTCCTTAATGCCACATGTTGTAGAACTCTGTACTCTTACCCAGATGTTAAACTGGCTAGGTTTATCAAATAAATAAGGATAAGATTGACGGGACAATAAACTACATTCATAATATGAATGGTACAGCCAACCTGGAAGTCTTCGGCGTAGATGAGAGGATCGTATTAAAATGTATCTTAACGAAGTACGAGATATTCATGTGGTCTGGATATGTCGGACTCAGGACAGGATGAATTGGCAGCTGTTATGTGCACGGTAATGAACCTTCGGTTTTTAGAAAAGGCTAGTCATTGGCCGAGTGACTACGAGATTCTTGTCACTTCTTGTCACTGTTAGCGCCATGCGAACGAACGGTATACCCATCCTGCCTGTCTTCTTTGGATCACCCCATAATGTTAATATTTGGTGAAATATACGAAGTGTGATGGTCCAGAGCACCACAACGTTTATCATGAAGGTAGATTATGAAACGCCTCTTATCATTCATTCGTTCGTTCGTTCGTTCGTTCGTTCGTTCGTTCGTTCGTTCGTTCATTCATTCATTCATTCCGTAGTCTGTATTGCGACAGATCCATAGCCTGTTCCAAAGCCAATTCTCCACAGAGTGCGATCTAGTGTTTACTATTTCAGTTTCCATTACCCTCTCGTTTCCTTAAGATCATCAAGTGGCTGATTACATCTTCTTCCTCGTCTTCCCGGCACTTCTATCGTTCTATATTTCTTTCAATAACGAGTTTTAGAAGGCAGTTCCTACGCAAGATTGACCAATCCAGTTAGCGGTCCTTCTTTTTATTGTACAGTACGAGCATATCGGATTCCCTTTCCACCTGGACTGCACGCAGTACTTCGCTTTTCACACGATCGGTCCAGCTGATCTTGTCCATACTTCTCCAGCACCACATTTAAAAACTTTCCAGGTATTTCTGATCTACTTTCCGAAATGTCCTAGTTTCGGTACCCAACAGCGCTGTGCTCCAAAAGTAGCAATTTACTCGTTTATTGCTTAAATTTAGGCTCCATCTGTTGGTTAGAACAGCCCTCTTCTTGCTGACTGCCGCACCTGCCATCGCAGTCCTGCATTTAAATTCAGTCGTGCGTGTTGCATCACCTGCTATCAGACCGCCCGCATAGCTGAAATATTCCACATTCTCCAGTTGCTTTTGATCTATCATGATGTGTATTGCGCCTGTTTTCCTTGAGATCTCGTCACCTTAATTTTTCCACATTCATTTCCATTCCACACCATCCTCCAATTTCAATTAGTTTATCAGTCATGTCCTGTAGCACCGTTTCTTTCTTAGGCAGCAGCACAAGGTCGTCTGCATATTACACAGTGCGAATTGCTCCCACTATAATGACCTAAAATATGTATAATTAGTTGTTTTGCATCAAGTACTTACGTTCATGTTAATTATGAATACAGATGGCAGTATGCACAGTTAAATAGTATGACAGTTGCACGGAAAGTAATTATATTGCCTTCGCAGTTTTATATTAGACATATGTTGAGAGAGGTTGACCAGATTGAAATGCATTAGGCAAGTGTGTGAATGGCTGACAATTAGGACATCTGGGCGGTGAGGGAGCAGTTTTACAGCAGTAGTTGGAAGGAAATAGACTAGGCGCCTACCGGGTAACAAGAGGGACTTGATAGATGTTCCAGTTTGTCAGTGTCAAGATTAATGGGTTTCGAACATCATGGAGAAGTTGAAATTTTAGACTGACAGTTTTTGGACCTCTTCAATCTTGCGGGGGAGGATACAGTGTCAGTCTTGTTTATACATTCAGAAACACCGGTAGGGCACTTGTATGGGGTTCAACGAAGTTACAGCATGGGGGGCAATATTCAGTCATTAGTAGCGAATGACGAGAGAGAATTCAAAATCTTAACTCTTCGGATCTTCTGGAAAATACTAAAATTAACAGATAATTGAATACTGTGAGAAAATTGAAGTAGTGAGATGAATTTTGAACGGAATACTAGCTACCGTGTGTTGACGGCAACGAGGAGAAGCCGTTTGGACTTGGCTAGTGAAGACGAATTTTGGGTCACTTCGATTTGGGGAGTTATAGTTAAAAATTTTATAATTAGAGACTTGTAAGTGTGTTACTTAAAAAGGATAATAGTGACTTTGAAAGTTTCTAAAGTGACACATTTTATTATTAGACACAAGCGTGAGGAGTACTTAATAGTAATACACCGGTGAAGTGACACAATTATTTGATACCACGACCATCAGTAACAGGAACGACTGTATAATCATTCTGGACATTTTACAATAATAAATTAAAAAACAGTTGCTATCGAGACATTTGACTGAATTACTAGATATTTTTGTGGATCATTTACACAAGTGTTCCTAAACTTCCGAGGAACCACTGAGATTCCCTGAAACCAAGATGACTTCTACCGGCTAAGAGCTAAGAATGAGTACAAACGTCTCGGTAGACACGAACCAACATCATTCTGCTCCTCAAAGGAGCGACTGCGTTTCGAACTCCTGTTCTGTAAGCTGTAAGTATTTCTAAAACAATTGAATTTTGCGGTAATATGTATTCCTTAGTAGCAGACTTCTCTATTCGGAGGTTTGCGATACGTCCCTCCAGTTTCCTGTGTATCCAGACAGACAATAATCCCGGTAATGCCCTATCCAGTACACGATTCAATTCCTCACTCCAGTTTCCTTTCCCTAGTTACCAAATCGAATGAGGTTCTTAAATAAATTGATTTTAGAAAGTGTTGGTTCAGAACTTCACAAGCTGTACGTTACAAGACATATGGTAATAAAACCATTATCGCATCTAGTAACCGGTTCACAGTCTTGTTCTGCTTAACCCCTTCTTCGTATCACGTGTTGGCCTGAACACGCGAATTAATAAACTGAAATGTATTAATGCAACTGAAAAAAAATTGGGGGTGATTCGAATACCATAAAAAAAAAATTGAACTCAACATTTTCATATTTGTTTAACAGACGTGGTAGATATACTTAATGACATGAATTATTTTTTTAAATATATTTCAGTGCTATATGTTTCTTTGGTCCTCGGTACGAAACAAGAGAGCTTGTGCATAGGCTGTTTTAGACACGGACATTCTAACGTTATCAAAATGTTGTCATAATGCAGCGACCCAAACAAAAATGCTCAACTTCTATCCTCTGCTGCATACTCAAAGGGCCCACTTCCCGTCGCTTTACCTTCTTCACTAGCAACACTGTAATGTGCCCTCAGCCAACCCGTACCAGACGGACACATCCTGGGAGCCTTTAGAGTAGTGCTTTTCACAGTGGGGCCCAGAGGACCCGCGAGATCATATTTTTCTTTCTGTTAGGCCTGTAAGTTAAAAGTAAATAATATTGTATTTAATATG
>Ga0123354_10010216_pt1 | contig 14448 bp, 8 predicted proteins | sample TergutLab28metaG_2_FD_97872 | JGI IMG/M metagenome (GOLD analysis project Ga0123354, IMG submission 97872) | Labiotermes labralis P4 segment gut microbial communities from Petit-Saut dam, French Guiana - Lab288 P4 | ecosystem: Host-associated > Arthropoda: Insects > Digestive system > Gut ... | reverse complement strand
TAATGTAAATAGACATCGTATTTTTAACAATTTTAACAACCGGACAAACATAACCTTATAGACACAACAACTAATCAGCAATTTATACGATTTTATGACTAGATAGACTCAGCAAACATAAATGTAAATAGACATAGTAACTTCCTAATAAGTTTAATAACTGGATAAACATAACCTCTACATGACATAACATGTTTATAGTAAGTAATGCACAGTAATCACACCCGAAAAATTCACACATAACTTTTACTACTATTTGCTCATATTTATAGAATTGTATTTTATTAATTTTAGACCACTCACTTGTTTCAGTATGATGATACCAGAGGCTGTGTAATGCAATTTTGACCTCCTGATGATGAACACATGTGCTCGAAACATGTAGAGGCATTAAATAAACTTATTGTAAAACAAAAATTTTGTGCATTAAGTTGGTTAATTACTGAGATAAAAACAAAACATGTTTTAGGCAGAACCTATAGTCCTTACGCCAAGCGTCCATAACGCAACACTAAACAAATCACTATCCAAAATTCTTACTAACTCTACGATACAGTGTGGTTGCATCCGGAAAGACGCCAAGATCTCGCGCTGCAGTGTAAAGAGAATAGCTGCACGTTGGATTATGCAGGCCTACCCCACTGAAGATCGCCAAGGGGACGGACCTTGACGAGACTGTTGCTTTATGAACAAAATTACACACTTCTTGAATACGTCCATAAAAATAAAAAGAGCTTGCGACTATTTTTAGAACAGAAATCGAGAGTCTGAGTCACGCGGACTGCCCCTCCGTGAAGTGAGGGATAGATTTTCGTGTGACGGCCGTCGAGAGAGATGATTTGAATGCTAAACGGGAGGGGGACTAGTCCGAGCGGCTTGACGCCTGTCGACATCCCGACGTCACAACGCAGTGAGGTAACACGTTTAACTGCTTGTACTTAAAAAAAAAAACTATTTACGACATCCATGGAGTACGAAGTAATAGTATGTCCTTCGACACTACTTAACGGTGGGTTCCCGGTTCACGTTAACTGTAGTTCTGGACACGAAACACAGTGCCATCAAGGAAACGGCTCTTATTTTGCAGCCCACTGCATAATGAACTTAGATTTAGTTACGTTTTGTAAACGTCACCGAGTGTTGCACTGCACTTACCTATGGCATAAATGTTGTGGGTAGCCTTCATGTCATCGTGGTGTAATCGCAGTGTTTGGGCTCCCTTACAACAGCGTAAAAACGAATACTACTGGACAAGAGGCAGCAGGAAATAATACATACATGGAGCAGAAGCCACAGGACAAACCACACATGAAGGACCCTAAAAACACCCCGTAATTCGCAACAAGTTTCTCTTCCATGGTGGGGGGTGGGGATAAATAAGAAGCAGGTCATGAAAAATATTGTACAAGAAAAAAACGAGAGGATGTGATAATCCTTGTGGCATGAAAAAAGAGAACCATTTCATTCATCTGTTTTTAAAAGTAGGTCACGCTTACGTAACTGTCACCGATGAGACATGAGTTCCAAACCATTTTCCACTTTTCTTATGAAGAGGCAGCTGTGAATATGCGGTCACCTAAACCAGCCGCGCGGAACTACGAGCACGCACGCACACACACACACACACATGCACGCACAAACACAAGCATGCGCGCGTCAATTACGTAACTGTTTATGACGTCATACAGGGAACATCTCGAGCTGCGGGCGTAAAGGGAAGCAAGGGCAGCGCGTTACCACGTGTAGTCACAGCACCGGAAAGAGTGAGACGGAATGAGAGAGAAGATAGGTGACGTCACAGCGGCAAATCGATCCCGGGTGCGACATGTGACGTCACTTGCCGCATGGGCGTGGACTGACGTCAGCAATGACGCAAACAATTACGGGATCTCCCGTAAAGTGCTAAAAGAACGACGTGAGCGCTATTACGTCAATAAGATGGCGTCACCGCTATAGCCACGTGAGGGTAACCTAACTTAAAGGGGCAACAATATGCCGACCACGACTGTGCAAGACGGCGTGGAGCAGCAGTACTTTGTTTTTCTGTTCGTTTTATCTTCAGTTTTGTTTTTCTGTCACTTATCCAAAGTTGCCAAACCCAAATAGCATCGGCTGGCGTCACATGCCCCGTGGTCCTGGGCTCGAAGCCAGAACAAAACACGTGGTTTAATGTTACATACTAGTCATGTGTTCTCGCTGGTCCAGTCACAGCTAGCACTTTGTACCATGTTCATTCATTACAACTAGTGTTAGCAACGTGCAGGTGCATGTTAGTGGTTGGGTTGCCCGTTCCCGTTGGGGGTGCAGACGGGCTAGAGTGGTCATGACTTACTGAGACAGACACCAGTATTGTTGTTCCTTTTGTTGCTGTTGTTGTTGTCGTCGCTTTTGTTGCTGTAGATGCAGGTTGTTGAAGTTTGCATGTCTTCTATGCATCCTGGTTTCGTAATTTACCACCACATTTAAATCTCCATTTTCTTTTCTATTTCATTACATTTGTCATCCGCTTATTTTTCGAACAAAATGAACTCCTTAATTTTAAAGTTCACATATGTATTTATCACTTCACTCAATTCAGTCGTTCTGTCTTCATGAATAAATTCTCCTTTGTTCTCTTGTTTCTGTATCGCACAGATTTATTACATACTCAGCCCCCTGTTCAACAAGGCTTTATATTTGCGATCAGTTTCAAACTGCAATTCTTGTTACGCGGAGCGCAGCTGCTGTTGCGTACTTTAAAGCCGACAGCACCACAAAACGGCGCCCAGCTGATCTGAGCAGCGAAACTAAGCCTACGGCACGGAAACTGGCGGATACATTTCTATCTACTGTGTCAAAGGTTACGGATCTATCATATCTCACAATGACGACCGATAGGATTTGCTTGTCGGGCCATGACAACACTACATCAACTGAGTCTACTTAGAATAAAAGTCAGTTTTCAAACTAAACACGAATCTATCACTCGCGTTTATGGAATTCTGAGAAAAGGGGAACGAACCCACCTGGGGGTGTGGGAGCAGCTCTTGTCGTCGACGGCGAAGACGGACCCTGAGCCTGGGGGCTTTGTGAAGATGATGCCGGTTGAACAGCAGGGGTAAGCACTTGAAGCAATTGCACAGCAGGTGGTGAAGGTGTGTGGGAATGATGCTGCTCCAGAACGCTAACAGCAGACCCGAGACTCATACGACGACACGTACTATGCGTCCCTCACTACATGACACACACTCACTGAACACCTAGGTGACCACAGCAATACAACCTCACAGCTTCGAGTAAAGCACAAGACTGAATCCAAACCGCCCCTCTACCCATATTATAAAACACCGCCTAACGAGGAGTTGACATGACGTCAGAGACCCCGCAATTCGTGACGTCACCACCCTGCTGTGAGCTAGTAGGATCGATGTGCATACGCGACACGAAGCGTTGGCTGCCAAGCGGCTAGTGGGGGGAAAGGAGGAGTAGGTGGTGGAGGTGGCAGAACCGAGACGTCATAATTATGACGCAATAGCTATTACGTCATGTTAGAGAGAGAACGCTGGGGTTTGAGAGATCGATACCATGTACATGTGGAGGACAGGAGGGGCGATGCGGAGGTGCGAGAGTGGGGGGAAGACTTGAATAAAAATTCCTGAAATTATAAACACGGGGAATATCGTAACTATACTGCAGTTGTGTGAATAGAAATTACAATGAATACGATAATCTGCTTTGACTGGGACTTGCAGTACGAAGAAATCTTTTAGAGTTGGAAAACAGAAGTCACACTAGCATTACGTCAGTGTAAAGGTTGTGGAAAGCACAAGCGCAACGTATATTTAGAGCTTTCTTAAATATGGGCCTTAACGCCCCGTCGTTTGCGTCACATTACGGTTCCTTTTGTGCACCCCTTCCCAGTCGCGGGAGCTTTATTATTTACACTCCTAACTAAATGTTGTTGGTTATCATAATTGGAAACATTTACGCATGCATGCTCGAAATTTGTAGGAAAATCTAGACAAAAAAGATAACGCTCGAGAGACTTCGGAGGACACGGCAGAGCGATAAGAGTTTCTTAAGTAGAGAGGGTGTAAGGGTTACTGTACATAACGACCGGACCTTGCAAACCCTGTAATAAACGTCCCTGTTACCGACATATTTGAATCATCCTCTGTTTCCCAAGAACGACTCTACTGCATGCAGTTCTAACAGCAAATATGCAAAACAGTTTCCAACGAGTTCATTTTGAGTCATCCTATATATAACTAACGAACTCCAACACAGGAAATTTCTCCTGAAGAGGTGACAATTGCTAAGCTGGCCACAAAATTCCCACCCATTCACGGAAACTCAATGCTGACCACCGATTTAACGACAGTCCACCACAGGATACGAACCTGAGCCAGATTAATCCACTACACGTCATTACAGCCTATTATTATAGTTTTTTTTACTACCATCTTTTCTTCTGCGATCAGGTGCCCCAACTGGTCTCTTCTCTTTACATTCACCAACTAAATTTTAAGCATTTATCCTCTCCCATGCGTGCTGCATTCCCTGCACATCTTATGTTCCTTAATTTTACTGCCCTGTTGATATTTGATAAGGATCACCGCAATCTGAGCAGCTTGTTACCACAACGACTTACTAGGTGCTAATGACTGGTATACGTGACCAGTGAGTCGGATCTTGGATCAGCCAAGCCCAATATGATTTTCACTCCTTAACCCTCCTAGATTTACTTTAATTGAGAAGATTCCTTTACAAAAGCATGTTTACTTTTACAAGTAGACAGAGTGTGACCCTTGTCACTTTCGTGGCTTTGAAGGCATATGTGTACCGTACTAAAATGCTAATATTTCACAATATGAAGCGGACTGCAGAAGTCTAGAACTCCTATTCATATTCTCGTTAAGGAATGAATGACGGCTCAAAATCTGTTTTCCTTACTCTACTTTTTGCTTAATATTTCGCTCTTCCGCTCTTCCGCTCTTCCGCTCATTTTTCTTTCTTGTTTTCCACCTTCTTTATTTACTTAATTTCCTCTCTTCCTTTTTTCACTTATTTTCCTTTTCCGCGTGTTCTTCCATTCTTTCTGTCTTACTTCTTCCTTTTTCATGCCGCTCTTCCTTTTGTTCCCCCCTTCTTTTCTCCTCCTTTGTTAACTTATTTCTCCCCTTCCTACTGTCCTCCCCATTTTTGTTTCTCCTTTCTGTTTTGATTTGAACCTATTTTTCTTTGACATCACTTTCGCGCTTTTCCATTTCCGTGTGAAAGGCTTGTGATATGGGAGGGTGCTGGTTGGATTTAGGGACAAGACGGAGAGTTAAAGTGAAATTTTAGTGCAACGTACTCCTCGCCAGAAGTAGGAAACACCCATAAGAATCCACGCAATCGTGACAAGATCTCAGGCGTGGCGGGTTACAAATTGTATCATTAATAATTACCCGGGCTGGCCACAGACTCGCATATTCACTCTACAAAGACTTACAAGTAATTACCACATCTTCAAAATGGCACACTGTCGTAATTTTTTTCCTAACTTACATTCTGTTTTGTGCATTTCTCACTTTTCCCATGCATGCTACATGCTCGATACGTATAATATTAACAATGTTTGATTACCGATTCTACAAAAGACCTAAATCCATGCACCTATGTAAATTATCACATTTATAACGAAAACAAAGAAAAGTGAAACAAATCTAAAAGAAAATCAAGAAATAAATGTTGCTGCGTAACGAGATTATGTCTAACGAGAGGGGAAGGACACGTAGCAAGCATGCTGCAGTTATGTATAAAGGTAAAGAGTTTCCGTTACAGGCCCGGTGTGGCCCAGAGGTTGGGTAGAGGTATACGTAGCTTTACTCTTCCATGGCTGCGGCACTAGAAGGGGTAGAGTGGTCAGCATCACGTCCCGGCCGCACTTTACCCCCGGGAAAGACCCGGTGGGTGGGCCGCACGGCCGGTCTGGACGGGCGGAGAATCTCGTCCCAACCGGGATTCGATCCCGGACCGTCCAGCCCGTAGTCAGTCACTATGCCGACTGAGCTACCCGGGCCCACACAGTTATGTATAGCTACCATATTTTAGAACAAAACGCTGAAAGAAAGAGACAAAGTTGAGTAGCTAGACCTAGTTTGGAGGCTGGAAGACGTATCTTAATTATACAGAATAAGAGGATGTGAACTGATGTCATTTGGCAGGGAACAATTAATTCAATTTTGCGAGGGTGAAAATAGAGGGTTTAGTGATGTTCAACACTTTTAAATTGAAATTCGGCTATGACGAATACGTGGGCGGTTCTGCCATCTGCTGGCAGGGTGGGCGAAACCGTCTTATTAAATATTCGTATGCAAGTGGAGATCTTTCAATATTACCAGCGGCTCGCAGCGGAGAAAGTGAGGGATTTTGTGCAGGTCACAGCAACAGCAGTAAGCACTGGGATCACAACCCCGAGCAATCGTCTAATTTGCTGCAATAGCATTCTTATGCATTTGCTTGTTTCATTGACATCACTTTCTCAACTAAATAGGCTAATATAAAATAGGCTAGAAGGGTGACTATGAACGACGAATGTGAAAGCAGGCCTAAATGAAGGTAGTAAAGATTTAATTTAACGTTGTGCTTCAGCACTGCCTCATAAATAAGCAGAGAAGAATGAAACCACAGTTCCATGTGTGGTGAATCTGTACGCTATATAAATGTGAGTGATCAAAGTGAGGCTCCGGCCGCATAATCACCGATGAAAGCGCCCGGAGTACACACTGATTAGGAGACAGGCTTCATTTTATGGAATGAGATGTCGCTCTGGGATTTGAGGTTCTGGGAGGTGAATGGACAGAATTTTGTCACATTCTGGCAGGCATTTACCAACGTTACGGAGGAAGATATTCAGGACAGAAGATTTCCCCGAAGACGTAGGGAGCAGGTTCTTATAAAAGTTGGCAAATTTCTACTAGACTACACGACGTCTTACCCCATCTATAATACATCTGCTCATAAGACAAAAACTCTGCTATAATTTATGCAACTCATTCAACCAATGCGTGCAGAAAAGTACAAAAAGAGAAAAAAACTAAAGACGACAATCCTACGGGGTAAGCACTGCGCACGGGGCACTCCGCATTTGAAATCGACGTTCGGTGCATACGTACAGACGCCAGCCAACTTCATTGTAAAGGTAAAGGTAAAGCAGTCCCCTTACAGGCCTGCAGGGGCCCAGAGGGTTCCAGGAAGTTAAGGTTCCCAGATTTCGTGACAACGGCACAGGATGGTGGTAGGTTGTCAGCCTTACGCACCGACCGCCTTTAACCCCAGGAAATGCTCCTGGTACTCATTTCTATTAGAGGCTGAGTCGACCCCAGGGCCATAGTGCGATCGGAAGGATTTTGTGTCAATGAAAAATCCACTAACACCAGCTGGGATCGAACCAGCGACCTTCCGATTTGTAGCAGAGCACCTTAACCACTGTGCTACCGCAGACCACCATTGTACTTCACAATAAACTAGGGGACTCCTGTCCACATATTTATGTTCCATTTATTATAAAAACATTTTAATATTATGTTTCTGTCTAAACCTTTATCTCCGAAGTAATCCCTTCCCTTCAGACTTTCTTCCCAAAATTTTGTATTTCTCATCACTTCCACGCATGTTACAAGTTCAACGCATCTCGTCCTACTCCATTTAACCAACCTCTATATATGTAAATGCCACTTTAAAATACTCAAACCGGGGCCCGTAGGACATTCAGCCTTATGATTTTGTTCACGACACTAAACCAAGAAAATGCAAAAAATTGTCCCTTAGCTACATTAGAAAAGTTAGCACAGTACTGTGTTAACTTTCCTTATGTACACAGGCTGCCTCTGAGATACTGTATATCAAGATGCAGCACACTTACACAACTATTCTGTAAATAAAGTTCTACATTTTAACCACCTGACTTTATTACACATTATCGGATGTGTACAAAACTGGCTAATTTGGTTTTATACGGTATTACTTTGGTTAGGTTCCCTGATGATGTTCCCTTGCAGACCGAAACGTGTAGGAATATTCGGTGTGATATTATAAATATCTAACGAACAAGTTCGTGCATTTTGTTGGTTCTGTGTCTTGAATTAGTTACCGATAATGCACGGAATGAACAGCATAAAGTCTGCGATTATTTTCTTGCCACATGAAGTTTCTTTCCATTGTAACACTGTGATGTCAGATTTTGCACGCAATTGCCAATCAAGCAACGTTGAGAAAAGTGCGTTTTGGAAGAGTGAATTGCGGAATGACCATTGATAGTACGACATTTCGAAGCGTACAAAAAATTTAATAAAGAAAAACATCTTATTAATTACTTCAGCTAAATTTGAAGGGGTGACCATGTCTTTCCAGGAAATCACTATACAAACAACTATTTGAATCTTAACATATTACCAATCCCGACTTCTTACGGAGGTGTCACATCCTGTTTTGAGACAGATTTCCAGCAGTTTTTATGAGAAGTTATTTAGCACGTGTGTGATTCGGACTCACCAAGATAATTCAATCAACCTCTTGAGTCATGTTTCGTTGAGGGAATACAGTAAGATCCTAATGTGGGGGAGGACCCCAGAAATGGCCTGGAGTTGCAGAGGAAAGCCCGGCAATTTTCTGTACTAGTTATGTCGTGTCGTATAGAGTGGCGGAGCACGCAGCTGGATTTCCCCTCCTATGTTTCTACTACAGGAGAATCTCAACGCTGCTCGCCTGCGACCTTGGCCTTGGGTAAGTCATGTGAGAAGCAGGATGCCACCCGCCATACGGCCTACGTGTGTTGAACTGGCTAATGGGGAATACTCCAGTGTACCCCTATTTCCGGTACCAAAATATAACTACTCCAGTCTGTAGCTATTTTTGGTACTTCATATAAATATTCCAGTGTGTCACTACCTCCGGTAGCTATATATATATATATATATATATATATATATATATATATATATATATATATATATTTTTATATTTTTGTTATACTTTTTTGTGTAATCTTTTTTTTTGTTTTTTTTATATATATTTGTGTGTGTCTCTCTCTCTCGGATATATATATATATATATATATATATATATATATATATATATATATAGTTAAATGATTCGATACTTCGGGTACCTAGTTATGAAAGCTTCATTGTTCCGCTAGGTCTGTTTCTAGTACCTAACCATAAATGCTGAAGTGTTCCGCCGCTTCCAGTGTCGAACTGTAGTCTGATTACAAATAATCCAGAGTTTCGTTTCTTCTGGTACCTAACTACAATGCTCCAGTGTTTCGCTTATTCTGGTACCTCACTACAATGCTCCAGTGTTTTGCTTCTTCTGGTACCTCACTACAATGCTCCAGTGTTTCGCTACTTCTCGTATCAAACCACAGTTCCAACTGTCTGTCTGTGCTGCCAGTAAAAAATAATAATACTTCGCAACACACGCTGTCTGTCCACGTCATATCCCTTTTAGTTTCCATTCTTGTCTAAAAAACGGTAGCTTAAAAAAATAATCTTGCTGTCTTTATGTTCTTTCATCTCAGTACCTTAACTAAGTGGTAAATATTCACGAAATTTTTTGCAAATATTATTATATCTGAGGTCCAGTCAGTGGCGTACTGTGTAATTTTCTACAATCAGTAACGCAAAACATGAAGGAACAAGAATACGCGTATTTAATTAATTACTAAGTTTTATTAAGAAAAATTATGAGAATTACCACAATAACAACAACAATCTTAAAACACTTATTAAAAAAAAAGAATAGGTGTAGGATTCCACTGTACCAATCTACACACGAGTTCAAATGCGAAGCGCGGGCCACGGTTCGACACTGCTTTCTGTTTCTAGGTTGTAAACTTATTTAATGTAGTACACAACAACAAACCTAGGCCGTAATAAGGTGGTGATGGCTTTATACGACTCTTTAGTATAACTTTGTGTTTTACTTTATCGGGATATAGACACAAATCCGGCTAGAAAACTAAAGAAAAGAGACTACTTGGGATAGTCAGGGTATGATGGGGGCAAAATACTAAGGCTGCTGGTAGGGAGAGAGGACGTGGACGTGCGAATTTAATTCAGCTGGCTCAGAATATCCAACAATACTCCAGCTTCAATAAAAGGCACAGAACTCCTTAACCAGTTGCGTTACCGTCAGCTTCTGAAATATAAATGTGCTCACTTCATTTACACGCTGTGGTAATTGAGAACAGTCGGTATAATTAGGCTCCGAACGAAAATGTGAAAACTAAACCCCCGTTTACAAAAAGGCAGTGCTAACCACATGACCATGACATGCGATGTACTTACTAACACAGATGATTTTTGTGGCCTCAGGTGTAATTTTCTCAATGTTTATTAATTGATTAGCTACGATATCTTTCTTTCTTGTGTTTTACGAAGAAATATTGGTTTTGTAAGGGCTAACATTTTGTGGACCTTTGATAAAGTGTGACTGAAATATCTCTGTTTTCATTTCTTGTTGCTGGCAAACGTTGAGTTCCATCTAATGCGTTACAGATATAGACGGAGGAGAATAACAGGAAAAATTATCTAATTAACATTACATACGGTGCGACCTGCAAAGTCATGGGTAAGGCTCGTCTCTATACCCCAAACGACTATTGCAGTCCTTCGTACATGGCTTAACCTCTTTTCGCTATCTATTCAAAAGCTGTAGTTTTGTAACTGCGATATTATTACACACCTTAATTAATGCAGGACCATTAAGAAATCTAAAATCAATCAATACAAACATGTACATATATTTTTAGTGTAAATCCTTTTAACATTTGAAGCCTAGTTGTCATTCGCAGAGTATAACCAACAAGATGCAATGTTTCACAATTTCTTTATTTCTGTAAGACGTTCTACATGTTTCAGGCGGGTTTTCCGTCCATCATCCAGAGCTCAAAACTGCACATAGAGCATCAGGTATTTTTCAGACCAATACTGCAGTTCCATCCTGGCCAGGCTATCAGTAGGTAGCAGTACTGGTCTGACAAATACCTGACGCTGTATGTGCAGTTTTGAGCTCCTGATGATGGACGGAAAACCGCCTGAAACATGTAGAGCGTCTTACAGAAATAAAGAAATTGTGAAACGTTGCATCTTATTGGTTGTACTCTGCGAATATATTAGCGATGCACGGACATATGAATGTTAAACCTAGTGGTTATTTTCTGTACAACCAGGTTTAACGTTAAAACAATCCTACAAGCTGCCCACATATAGCTTTTATGTATTTTGCATTATTCTTAAACCAAACAGCTATAATTTCACCAAAAAGCAGCAACTAATTGGTTTTTGGATGGAACGTGTGAATTCAGGCTTCCATCGCGGTGTAAATGACATCTTCGCTCTTCTGGGATGTTACGTACCGTAGATTGGTAAGCAGTTACTCTTGCAGGTGGGACCGATAGAGTGTTCTGAAACGTCGGCAACCAAATACCAATCTACGCTGCGTAACACCCCAGAAAAGGTAAGATCTTGTATGGAGTGTGTTTACTGCGCTTTACGATCTGAATCTTTATACATACTTCAGGGAAAAATTCCCACTTTGTATGCAATCCGACATACATGCATATATACGAAGCTGTAAACGTGGCCTGCAAGTTGGTATGTAGAATTTCGACTCTACACAGTGAACGCTGTAGAGTACAGGGACAGAACGATAAATTCGTTGCACTTTAGTGCTCGATTCTTTCGTCAGATAATTATGTGGACGCTAAGAAAGATCACGACGACTTGAATTCCTCGCGTTCTATCCACAAGAATTCCGCAAAACGTGGCTGCCCACTTATCATGAAGGCACGAAGAGAAGTAAAAGAACGTGCACACGTTTTGTTACTTGTGTCGCGTTTGGGGAAAAAAAAATTGGCGCAACTGTTGTCTGGCAGATTTAAAATTGCCTCAGCAGCAACACTCAAACACACAAGGCGCTTCAAGTGAGGGGCACGGTGAAGGGGACAGTAAACACGTAACACATACAAGGCACGTCATAAAAAAACATAATAATTCCCTTTTCACGGTCGCACTCAACATTTAGTATGGATAATTAATTGCCACTTCGGTATATAAATACCGTAAGGTTCTCTGACTTTAATACCGGTGTGCTTTCCTATTATACATGATCACCATTTGTAACTTGGTTGTCCCGACGAGCTCACTCTGGTAGGAGAACTTCTTTCGGGAGACGGGTGTGGTTCATTGAATCACATATAGTTTCAGTTATTTTTTTTTACTTATTGTTTTGTTTAATCATTTGTTCTTGATACAAAAGGCGTGTTCTTATACGTGTACAGTTAGAGAACTAAATTATTTTCTAGTAAAATACCACAGTCACTGTACTTGTATATCCTCACACTCTTCTATTCTGTACACTGCTCTCATACCGGACTGCTTTCTCACTGGACTGCTTGTGTCCGTTATCTGCTGCTAACCGTTTCCTCATTTAAATCTCTCTCTGTACACAACCCCTCCTACCTGTCACCAACGGTTCCTGAACATACGTTGATAGTTTAAACTTATAACGCACAGCTACGAAATGTTCGTAACTGATGTAAGAGAACCTAATAAACAAATACACCAAAAATGTTCGGCTGCACTATATAAAGGTAAAGCAATCCCATTACAGGCCTGTACAGGCCATGGGGGTTCCAGGAGTTTCAGGTTCCCAGATTTCAAGACAATCGGTACATGAAGATGGTAAGGTTGTCAGCCCTACGCACCGGCCACCTTTACCCCCACGAAATATTCCTGGTACTCATTTCTATTAGAGGATGAGTCGACCGCAGGGACATAGTGCGGCCGGAAGGATTATGTCAAAGAAAAATTCCAATGACAACATCGGGAATCGGACCCGCGACATTCTGGCTTGTAGCGCGGTGTTTTCCTATGTGAACTGTATTTATGCATCACGACTAAAACGCGTAAGACATGTACCTAAATTAATGAGGAGTGTCTCCTAGGATATGTGATGCCGTATAGTCTGGTATAAACGTGTTTCCGTCTCCTTTTTATTCCACCGCTTCCCATTGGCTCATTCGCAGAACCGTGTCTTTTCTCCCTGCTCCGCGCGGTTTATTCTATAACCCTGAAGACGGAGTCAGCAGGCACCTCCGAAGTGCGTAAAGCACAAGACTCAGATTCCTTGAGAATGAGACTGAGAGCAATGTAAACCGACCAAGGATAATACTTATTTCAAATCTGAAGCTATTTTTCTCATTATTTTCTGATGCAAACTTACAGTAAAACAATCGAGTAAGTCCACGAAGTAGCTGCATTAGATGGTCCTAACATTATTTTAACATGAGATTTGTGTTAAGCGGCTTGTTAGCTGATGGGCTGGGGACCGGATCTGTTATGATCTCATGGTATGTGTGACGGACTGCGTATGACTGAGTCACACAACCGCAGAAAACAGCTACATGACGTAACTACACTGTGTAAATACAAATCAACCTAACAGTAAAAATACAGTCTTCATTTTATTCTCTTGGGATCCCCACAGAAAACCCAAGTGTAGGCAAAGCATGAATAAAATCTGCTTTGTAATCAGCTCACCTTCAATTTCAAAGTGAGGTTTTAACCCGAAGATTCACTTCTGGGACGCGAGCCGCCGAGTCGACTGGAAAATACAAGCAGTAGCTGACGTGTTGAAGGTTGTAGGTTTTTCAAGTTCAAGGTCAAGCTTTCTGGCCTGCTCGACACCCAACATGAAGGCACTAGGTTCTTCCCTGCTTGACACTGAAGATTAGGGGCTACGTTTTCCGAAACGTCGGTAAATATTTACAAGTCGACATGGCCTAACATGATAGCGGATTTTAATCTTCAGCTTTACAGACGTGATAACATAAAATCTCGCGGTTTATAAATTCTTTGAGGTGCGGCATCCCCGTCGTGTGTATCAAAATACAATATTACATAGTTATTCTACACTAAGTATTGTACAACCTGATGATGGCCATTACAAAGACCGAAAAATGTAGTTGTTAGCTTTAGCCATCTTGTTACGAATATATTCTATAGTTGTGTTTTGACTACCTGGAATACCATATTGTACATAAATTCTTTATTAAAATAAGGTTTACGATCACAATGCACAGTACACTGGCATATGGAAACCTTCCTTACCATCTTTTTAAATTAACTATCCATTAACCACATTACAGTCTAATGGTAGATTCTTTAACCACAAATGAGCAAACAGGCCTAATAAATTTATCTCAGTATTTAACCAACTTGATGCACAAAATTTGTTTCACAATAAGTTTTATTTCATGCCTCTACATGTTTCGAACACATGTGCTCTTCATCATCATCCTGATGATGAGCACATGTGCTCGAAACATGTAGAGGCATGAAATAAAACTTATTGTGAAACAAATTTTGTGCATCAAGTTGGTTAAATACTGAGATAAATATACTGAGACGCACGGTCAGC
>Ga0123354_10010213_pt1 | contig 14449 bp, 6 predicted proteins | sample TergutLab28metaG_2_FD_97872 | JGI IMG/M metagenome (GOLD analysis project Ga0123354, IMG submission 97872) | Labiotermes labralis P4 segment gut microbial communities from Petit-Saut dam, French Guiana - Lab288 P4 | ecosystem: Host-associated > Arthropoda: Insects > Digestive system > Gut ... | reverse complement strand
GAAATTTCATTTCACGTAGTAAAATTTTCTTAATTTTTGGTATTGTAAGACTATTTATGATGACAACCAATTTATTTGTCATTACTAATGTAAAACAATTGCGAACCCAGGTAGTTTTAGAATTTACTCCCTTTTTTTTCTGAACATTTTGGGGTGTTGGCGTCCTAAATTCAGCAATTATTAACAGTTTTCACAATCGGGTTGAGTTTGGCACGATTTGGGGGGACCTTCGGAATTTGGGGGAGGGGGAGGGAGGGTTGAACCTCCATCCCCGGTACGCCACTGTTTAAGTACAAAAGAAATTAGCCAGTATTATGCTACTTAAGGCTTATCCAAGAAGCGGTGAGAATATATGGACAGTGGAAAATGTATTTCTTAGTGTGTTACAAGTTTCTTGTGACCCAAGAATTACAGGCAAATAACTGTTTTCATAAAATATTTAGAGAGCGAAAGTTGTGTATAAATACAAAGTCCTACATTTGGTAAAAATGGAATATACACCTCAAAATTGAACCAGTGTTTTCTTAAATTCAGCTTCCATTATTTGTAAATCAGTGTTATTTGCGCACATTAATAGTCCTGAGCCGACCGTGAGGGTCTCTAGGCAGAATATCAATAATAAGATTAAACGCTGGGTGAATAACCGGCATTTAGCAATGTGGCGCTGTCCTTGTAGTACTCAGACACAGGCTCGAAAATTTATTTCGGGCCTTAGAACGGCTACAAAGGCCCGATTACTGTCCTGTAATAGGACACAATCCAGGGCCGTTACTGGCCTTCTTACTGGACATAACACCCTGGAAGACATCTACATGTAATGGGCCTGAGTAGCAACCCCACTTGTAGGAAGTGTGGTACTGAGGAGGAAACTTCAGCCCATATCCTCTGTGCGTGTGAGGCCTTGGTTTCACTCAGACATGCACATCTGTGTTCCTTCTTTTTGGATCCCGGGGATATTATGTATCTAAATATGTGTGCCATCTGGAACTTTGGCAAAGGGACAGGGCTCCTTTAACCTAGTGACAGATCATGGGACACAGTTTTAAGGCCTAGGTGCATCGGGCCCGGAAGGGATCGAATCAAAATGCTATTCATTCATTGATGCACATTAATAACTAATCCAGCTGATCCGGTGAACCAGTCGTGTGGAGAGAAATGTATTACGTAGATTCAAGAGGAGAGAAACATTCTAAGTGTGGTAAAATGAAGTAAGGCTAATTGGATTGTTCACATTTTGCATACTAGCTGCGTCCTAAGACACTCTATTGAAGTAAAGATAGAAGAGAAGACGAGGAAGAGGACGTAAGCAGCTATTGTATTGCCTTATGGAAAAGAAAAGCATGAATTAGAAGCACCAGAACGCACTTTGTGGAGTAATCATTTCTAAGAGGCTATAGGCCTGTCGCCAAAACGACTGCGTAATGAATAAATAAAGGAATGAATTTTAATATACTTGAGTTTAAAATTGGAAGTAGTGTAAATCTGACAAAAACCAGAAGGAAGTTGCATTGATACCTGAATAAGGGCATCTAAGGTACAGATTCGGTTTCATAAGTGAGATCAAGAAATAATATTCTTCGGATGCAGGGACGAATTTAAAATTTGAAATAATGTATACAGCATTAAAAGTATGAAATTGAATCTGTCAACATGCAAAATGCACATCTCCGATACCATATGAAGCTGAGAATAGTGGGTGGCTTGAGATATAGTATCTGTCTCTTGTTTTCGTCGAGAGATCCTATAGTTTTTCTTGTGCATTGAGGACCCAAAATTAGCACATCACAAATTTTATCATATCTGTCGCACAGGTTTCTTCGAATATTTGTATTCATTCAACTCGATTTACTTCCGATGTTTCCAGTGCGATTGTTTTCCTCCATTGTAGCACAAGAAGGTGAGACTTCGAACACAATCCAACATCTGCAACTGTCCCATGTACATAACCCTTCCCGAGGATAGCAACATGAAGTATACTCAGTCAGGTAAATCAGTCCCGTTACAGGCCTGGACAGGCCCAGAGTGTTCCAGAAAGTTAAGGTTACTTTATTTCGTGACAACAGCACAGGATGGTCGTAGGTTGTCAGCCTTGACCTTATGTCAATGAAAAATCCACTGACACTAGGTGGGATCGAACCAGCGATCTTCCGATTTGTAGCACAGCACCTTAACCACTGTGCTACCGCGGTCCCCGTATACCTGAGTCAGTATAGTTAATTTGACGTTCGGATGAACGTGCATCGTGAAAAATTCTTATAATAAAACCAACTAGATGCACTTTTTTCTCAAATTTATTTTTGGAATAAAACTCTACATATTTAGGTGAGTCATGCCCGTTGTGTTTGGTTTTGTACAAATAAGGAATAAATTTTAATAAGCCAAAACACAACTAGTCACCTTAAATTAAATAAAATACCTACAATACTAGTTGTGTTTTGACTTATTAAAACTTATTTCTTATTTTTACAAAATTCTACATGTTTCGGACCGTTCCTCTGCAGGATCAGGACGGAACTACAGTTCCGCCCTGATCCTGCCCACAAGCTGTCAGCAAACCTTTATGACATATGCCATTGCTGTGTGTACAGTGAAAAACTCCTGATGATGGACAAAGGAACTGTCCGAAACATGTAGAGTTTTTTTCCAAAATTAAATTTGAGAAATTAGAGCGTCTAGTTGGTTTTATTATAAGACTGAATATAGTTAATAGACCAATGGCTGGACGACTGAGAAGTCTTTTTCGATTCCCGACACAGGCAGTTGGTTTGTCTCTTCTGCAAACTGTCCAGGCCGAAATTGCAGTCCATGTAACAACCTATGCAATGCGATTAGTTAGTGACTATCCCCGGGAATGAAACGGGCGATGCCTAAAGCCGGCCACGCATTTTAATCTAGTACCGAAGTCAAGAATGCGGGGATTGATACTTCTACGCAATCACATGCCTAAAACACAACGTAAATTTTATTATTATTATTATTATTATTTAGCAGGTTGTACAATGTTTCCACACCTTCCTGCGCCCATTTGACAACGCACATTTATGAACGCTCACTAATCACATTCATACTATTACGTTCAGCAATGGAAAATAATCCCAAGAAATTCGGACTACTGTAACAGAAAGCATTTTCTTTTAGTCGTATCTGAACTGTTCATAGAATTCAGTGCTTGATTTACATCATACATATTTGTAGAGCATGAAATATTTCTACTCACACGAGTTCAACACAAGTTCAAACAACGAACACGTACTCAAGATCAGCTTTTAGGAGCTTTCTCAAAATTGCGGAAAGCGACTATTACCTTCGTCGTGCCTGTCCGTATTGAACAAATCGCTCCCACTGGACGAATTTCCATGTAATTTGATGTTTAAGTACTTTTCAGAAATATGTCGAGAAAATTCAAATTTTATTAATATCGGACAAGAATAACAGGTATTTTACGCGAAGAACTATATAAAATTTGATCAAATTTCGCTCAGTTATTCTTAGAAAGAGAAATGTTTCAGACAAAATTGTAGAGTAAGTCAAAACACACATTTTGTGTTCAGTAACTCTTTTTCTAAAATCGTGCCGTTCATGAGATAATGTGGAAAATTTTTGTAGAAGGGGGCAGGCCACAAATGAAAATACGGAGCATGCAAATTGCATGCTGGATAACTAGGACTACAAACACACACTCATGATATGTTATAATTGTTGCTTTTCCACTGCAACTGTAGTTGCAAGAACGCGCATCACTGTTACGTTGATACATGGAGATCAAAGAAACAGAAACCACATAGGTTATTTTTTTACTACAAATATTTATTTACGGTAAAGGCAACGGAAGAACAGTCACGAGTTTGTTATATTTTATGAAGTGCTGGGGAAGTTAGCCTCTTCGGGAAACGCAAAATACATGACAGTGATACTCCGTTAATTACTTGCTGATCTGATTATCTTCCGCAGGGAGGCAGTGTGTGCGTCAGACTCAGGACATCCAAGAAATGAACCCTGAAGCCAGTGTCTTGCTCTTGTTTACGTCCTTTCGATCTGAAAGGAGTAATGCGGCAAAGTATGTTACAGAAGTAAACATGACTTCGGTATCACCTAACTCTCAAATCATACAAGAAAGGATAACACAGGCCCCTGTCTAGGGCTAAGAACATCGGACATTATTAATATATACTAACAAAGTTCTGAATAGAGAAATAATGTGAAATGCCAACTTAACGCAATAAGGTAATTTTTATTGATGTATGATGGGCGTATGTACCCGAAACATGTCGAGCTAAGAATACATAAATAAAAATTACCTTATTGCATCAAGTTGGCATTTCACATTATTTCATGAGGAAGATGCACGGTCAAACAACTCTCAAGTTTCTGAATAGAGATACAGGTAGGTATATGAACAGAGGTAAGGACACTTTTTTCCTCCTGTGGCGTTGCGCCCCAACACAGGCCATGGCCTACACATTCTTGAAGTTTCTAGACCACTTTAACCGACGCACCACGATCGGCAAGACTCCTCTAGACGAGTGATCAGCTTATCTCAGAGACCTCTACATGACAACACACAACACTCACAACAGTCAAATAACCATGCCCCGATGGCATCCGAAACCACCATCTCAGCAGGCGAGCTGCTGTATTCCTACGCCCTAGGCGGTGCGGCCACTTGAATCGACTGTGTGTTTTAATAGATAAACTATTTATCAAAATTATATATTATTCGAGAAACGCTAGCACCATGACAACCCGGTGTTAACCAGTAGGAAGTCCCCTGACAGGCAGGGTGAACTGAACTCTGCAACAACAACAACAACGACAATTGTTAAAAGAGGAATTTTCTCCCTTACATCAGCTAATTGCACTTTGTATCCTTTTACATTTACTCCTCTACAAGATGGTATAAAGGAAGGAAGAAAGACAGAAAGAAGAAGAAATACGAAAAACGGAAGAAAAGTCAACGGGAGGAAGAAATACTTTAAAACCCTGCGATCGTGTACTTCACTGTGTGTTTACCCGTCCTTACTATTTACTGTGCTGAATTCAGAAAATCCTACCTTCGTCTTGAGATTCTTTCATTCACGCCATTCGGTGTAACGGAAATATATTCCGACAAATAAGGTGGCGGCTGTACTACACAAACATACTCTGACAGATTTCAGCCTTCCGCAGGGCTGCACACAAGATCTGCGCTCTTCTGAGATATTACGCCGAGCAGAATGGTAACTCCGTGCCGATGTTTCGGGACAACCTATCAGTCCCATCTTCAAGGGTCAAGAAGTGTAAGAAGAAGTACAAGAAGAAAGACTTCTTGACTCTTGAAGATGGGATCGATATCTTGTCCCGAAACGTCAGTAGGGAATTACCATTCTATGGTACATAATATCCCAAAAGAGCGCATATCTTATACCGTGACAGGTGAGTATAGTGACTGTACTTCGTAAGTATGTTGCAACAGGTGAAGGCAATGGTTCTGTCTGGCTTAAACATATTGAGAAGAGCGAATAAAGTGGCCCTACGTAATACACATGTTCCGACGGACGGAAATAGTGGCTTTACTTCGGAGACACATTCAGAAAGAAAGGAAGAGGCTGACTGTACTTAAGAAAAACGTATTGACAAAAGAATGTGGTGGTTCTAAGCCACACACATGTTCCAAGGGGCGAAGACAGATTATTAATTCTGAAAAATATTCTGACAGACCAAGCTGGTGCTTATGTTTCATAAACACATCCCAATACGCTTCACAAACATGTCTGATAGTTGAAGAAGGCAGCTGTACTTTATAAATTCTGACAGCCTTAAGACCCTTCGCAGAAAGAGGCTGCAAAAAATGGGCCTGTTTATTTTATTGTGTCTGCCTTACTGTCCTCGTGTAATAATTCGAGAGCCTCTGGACGGATTTTCATCAGCTTTGATATGAGAGCTCTTCAGTGCAATACTCTGGTCAGTTCCAGGTTTGATTACAATCTGACACAAAGCAACAGATACCCGACCGGTAAACTCACATCCTCTGCTGCGCGTACCTCTAGAATAAATCGCCCGCATCTCGCCGAATATGTAATGCTGCAAAGGTGATTGAGAATAAATGAAGCAGGTGTTTCGGTTTCAGTAACTTTCCAGTAAGTATTACGGTTCTGGGGGCAGTCATGGGGAAGTGAGAGACGCAAACACTGCGAAAGCTCTAGAATTAGTTCCACAAGTTCATAACTCCAAACCTGTGTACGCTATGATGTAATCATCCATCGACCGTCTAGAAGTGGAAGGGGTGATAAAATGAGTTTGCGTGCCGTCGGGACTTGTAATTTAATAAAGTTACAATTTCATATTTTCTTATAAGTCTATTTCATTACTTTACATAACGAAATCAAATTTATTTAAATTGTGTTTAGGACTTCATCGCCCTGAGGCTGGGTTCTCAGAAGGGTGTCGTCCTTTACGAGTATATACAGTTAGTTGTTCTCTTTAATGGAAGTCATATTAGCATTTTCAATTGAAAATTTTTTTATTTATGTGTCACAAAATATAAATCATACTTGTACGCGATTCTTAAATTAACAAAATTAAAGTTCATTTAGCATCTTTGATCACTACTCATGGCACTGGAAGCTGATAACATAACAGGCAATGGAAAGATTGAAGTCTGTTCAGTAGCTCTGCATAATTTAGTGGTTAGTATTATGCGTTGCGTAGGCTTGCATAAGATTTTCGGAATTAAAGGTGGCTGTTGGAATTCCATAGTGTTCTGATGATTGTATTGGGCCTATTACCTTCAAAGTTACTTATTGTTTGGACCCTGTCGATCATTCAGTGTTTAATGTCATGAAATTCAACACAACTCTTCGGAAGTTTAGTTTGCTTCTATCGTTACTGGAACTTCAGTTATTCGTATTGAAAACACTGAGAGGTGGACACAGTCCAAAAAACTGGATGATTACAAAGCGATCATTTCCTTCAGATATTATTTCGGTGTGTTTAAGAAAAGGCATTATGTCTACAGTGAAGTAGAAAATGAATCTTGAAACGTAATATTCATTAATTTCGTGCACCGAAGAATTAAGAATGGCTCTTGTGTTTCCTTGTACTTCTTTCTGTGCATGTGAGTGTCATGCCAATAGACTGACCGATGGACCGAACATAAGAAGCAGAGCCATTCACCGTGAATTGACAAGGAAGAAATTGAACACCAACAGGCTTGTACCTTGTACGACGGTTGCCCATAAGACTGGCATGGTGGTAACTCTTTGTGCTTGAATTTGGGAGGTACCCGATTTGAATCTCGTCCACTGTACTAACATTGCTTTAGGATGATTTAATTTTAGGTGATGTGCCACACTTGTATACCGATGAATAGTTTCGTGTAATGTGCCCCACTTACGTGCGGGTAATGTGCCACACTTCTGTGCAGTGGAGTAATTCCGGGTAATATGCAACAATTTGTGCCGACATCTAATTAAAATTTATATTCATATTCATTGCTTGATTGCAGTAAAAACAATACACATTTGTACGCTGAAGAAATTCAGAAACAAATTTTAAAATCGGCTTAGTTCCAGTTACGTACAACGAAGCGAGTTTTAACTGACACAACAACATCCGTGATAGATGGGGCACGGATGCTGAACAGTAAAAGTGTTTTCTTCATGTCAGCCAGTAAAATATGTGTAAACAGAAAAGAAATTTTCTCAACATATTTTTTTCGAAAAATACGCTAATATCAAATATGGTGAAAATTTATCCAGTGGGAGCCGAGTTGTTCTATTAACGTGAAGTTAATTGTCGTTTTCCGCAATTTTGCGAACGCGCTTAGAATGATAACAATGGGCTCAATAAACCTCAATGGTCAAATGTGGAAATTAAATTATCCATTCCAAAATGACATAGCTGCAGACTAGGTTATAAATTGGCAACAGAGAGCCAGGATCGATGCAGTTCTGTGATTTGACATGGTACATGTATAGGGCTCCTATACAGACTGGCACAGGCTGCTGACAAGAATTTTACAATAGTCACACTCCATCAACTGGAGTTCAGTGATTCGACACCGTAATCAAGAAAAGTATTTGTCAGTTGGGCTGTGTGAAAGTTTCTGTAACCCTCAGCGCCGATCGTTGAAATTTCTCTGAAATAACATAAAATTGTTATTTGCATTTTTTAAGCAAATGGTGAACGTGACACTTGATCCCGCTCTTTTAAATGACAGTCTTCAATCCAGCCCTTAGGAGATCATTTTATTAAACAAGAAACTCGAGACCGGTCTTTGTATAATTGAGTTTAATTAAGCAAAGGTCTTTCAAATAAATTTTAAGCTCATGGTTCCGTGCATCACAATTCAATGTTAATAAAAATCCAACCAGATGCAACAGTATGCAGATATTTATTTACTGCAAAACCACTTTACATGTTTCGGGTGTCACAGCACCCATCATCAGGAGTACTAAAAACTGTAACCGCAACCTCCGGTACAGGTCATAATACCGGTACAGCTACTTCCCCCCAACGTGGCCTGATCAGGCCACGTTGGGGGGAAGTACAGTTACAGTTTTTAGTACTCCTGATGATGGGTGCGGTGACACCCGAAACATGTAGGGTGACTTTCCATTGAATAAATATCTGCATACTGTTGCATCTGTTTGGATTTTTATTAACATTTTTCAAATAATAGTCTGTGCGTCGGGTCTTACATTCAAAATAAAAATTTCAGTTTAAAAATATAGTTTTGTTATTGGAAAAATACCAAATGTGTGATGTATGGCATTGTTGATTACTTGACAATGGTTTAAAAACAAAGTAAAGTAAGTTGAAGTAGGTGGAACTAAGAGATATAAAGTAACAAGATGAATAGAGAAAATTACCTAATGAGATACTTCACAAATTTTACTCTTCAAATATTTATGTAATCAAATCAAGGAGGCACATGACATGAAATAGGGAAGTTAAGAAGCGAATACATAGTTTTACTGGAGGAAACGTAACGGAAAAGAAAACTTGGGATATTCACAGTAGACAGAATAATATAATAACGCTCAAACTGATGTCTAAGAAATGGTGATTTAATTAGTAAATTGTACTGAATTGAGTCACAATATTTTGCGCTGACGCTTTGCTGAAGCCGCCGGAAGGAATTTTGCCTTTCCAAAATGGCCTAGCTTCGGTCAGCTCTGAGACTTTCAGTTAGATATAGATTAAATAAAGCCTACAGATATGAAGCTAATTTAATTTAGTGACGCTTGATACAGCAATGGGAACTAAACCACTACAGAATTACCTTTTTAACAGGTTTGGCATTCATTTTGTTCAGAGAAGTGTGTGACATAGAGAAAAACTTTGTGAATATTCTTAATATTACAGCTTGAGGCTTGTGTTATTTAACGACAATGTTTTAAATACATAGGTCTAATGAGAGGAGAAATTACGTGCAGTGTGTACAAAAAAATAGCGAAAGGCGATCGTGGCGAGGTTTAATGTAATATCTAATTGTTATATTGGAAAGACTGAGAAGAACCACGAAGTACTTAATTCAGGATATCAGGCAGAGCAGCTGAAAAACGAATCCATTACCTTCCTTACATAAGTCTATAGTGGTACTGTTAAACATTATTATTTATAGTACTAGTGGTAGTAGTAGTAGTAGGAGTAGTAGCAGCAGTAGTAGTGGCGAGTAGCAGGATGAGCTGGAATACCTCATTTACTACTGTACTCGGATATAGAACGGAAGACCTGAGCTCGATTCCCGGTCGGAAAAAAACGTTTTCTTGCTTTCGGCACGTGGAATTTTACCTTCAATTGTACGTTGGGGGAAAAAGTTTATGTCGGGAAATGCATTCCGGTATTCAGCTTAATCTTATGTCAATATTCTTGCCATTAGAAGATGCAACATTACCGTCTGTAACTATATTCCCCATTTCTTTGTGTGTGAAAGAAGACTCCCCTTAATGCATTAGGTTTTGAGAAATATTTCAGAATTTTGAAGAAGGTCCCTTTTAAAAAGTTATATTTTGTGCCTATACTAAAGTTCCTTCCTCACAGAGCAACGAGACTGGACCTACTGTCTGTTTCCCTGGCGATGAATGAAGCTGGAGCATTTGTAGATTGATAAAGCCCGAAATATCCAGAAGCAGTTGCAGATAACCCTATCCCACTGCTCCTTTATCCACCACGAATTCCGCATGACATGTCCTGGGAAGGAACCCGGGACATTTCGGTGAGAAGCAGGCGTCCAATCGCCTGAAGTGTGGTACGGCCAATATATTAATTATTTTAAATCAAAATGACAAGGAGAGAAATGCTATTTTATTTATACTACTCATTTCTATATGTGAGCCGGAATAGCGTAGTCTATATGGCGGCTGGCTACGGGTTGGACGGTCCGGGGATCGAATCCTCTGGGGCCCACTCAGCCTCCTATAACATTGTACCGGTTCTTTCCAAGGCGTAAAGCGGCTGGGTCGTGGTGTTAACCATCCACCACCATCTAGCGACGAGGTTAAAAAAAGAGTAGGATTATACATGTACCCCCTTTTGGGTTTTCGTGGTCTGTCGTAGGGCGAACTTTACATTTACCTTTACTTCTTCTTATAAACGTCTGCTCCAACTGCTTATCTCTCTCTCCACCCACACAATGCTTGCAGCAAAGCGACGTCAGGTGAAGAAATCAAAAGGGCCTACCAATCTCCTCGTAATAAACGAATGCCCTATTACAATATGTTGCAAAGAGTTCTGATATAGACAAAGGAAAATTCGTAGGAGATTTTGAATTTGGAAAATGCAATAATAAAGACGCAGTCTGTCGACATACAGCTTTGATTACAGTAAAATCCAATAGCAGCTTTCGGATTTGCCGTAATGAAATTTGTGTGTTATTAGACTGCGTCCTTGTTACAGCGTGTTCTGTAAGTACAAGAGGGATGTCATAACTTAAGATGAATTCGTAACGTTAGAAGTCTCTAAGTTGGAGTTTCATTGAGAACGCTTGTAAGAGTTTTGAAAAGGTGTTGGTTGGATTTAGTGGAAATACAGGAAGTGAAAAGGAACAAGAGTGACAATAAACTAACAGATGATTTTACACTATTCTATGAAAATATGAATCAAAATCATCAATAAGGAATACAGGTTTTTTTCATGCTTGCACCGTGCATCAAGGACAATTAAACACTTTTATTATCCAACTAATGTACAAATATATAATTCGTAAATACAACTAAAATTATAAAATATTTAAAAGTGCTCCAACTTGTTTCGGATCACAGACGATCCATCATCAGGGAGCCTTGTACAGTGCTTGGCTATATGTTGCCATAACACCGACCACGTCCATGTCAACGGACACGATAGAACTATTTTTGTAATTTTAGCCAAGCACTGTACAAGGCTCCCTGATGATGGATCCTCTGTGATATGAAACATGTTGGAGCACTTTTAAATATTTTATAATTTTAATTGTATTTACGAATTATATATTTGTGTATTAGTTGGATAATAAAGTGTTTAAGGAACAGAGTTCTTCGTACATAATTGGCATTTTTAAACACTGAAAACTTCAGACACTTTTATCTTATATAATACTCAAAGGTTGCAAAGGTGGTATTTTCTTTATAAATATGCATGAATTAACAGAAAAAAGATAATACACACGACACATTGTATTTAAAATAAAGGAAGCATTTAGTCTTTTTGAAATCTGTGACATGTCGTTGTGTCTCTAAAATATGGGCAGGTAAATTCAGTAAGTCACAACATAACATAAATAAGTCGAAACATTTCGCAGAACTAAATATACAGACATTTATCTATGCAAATTTCGTGTTGTGACTGTTGTTGATTTTACCTGTCCAGATGCATTTCATCAGTGCCGGAAGTGCCACACGAAAACTCCTTAGGAGATACAAGTGCGACATTTTGGAAAGAACGCATTTGCAAATGGACAATTGGAAACATAAGTTTAAATGAAAGCTATAATCGTAATTGTGTTTGGATGGTATTAAAGTATGCCACATAAAAATCTAATCGTGAAGAATTGTTTTTCACATCGTGTTGTTAATAAACATGACAAACTTTCGCTTTTCTTGGGTGGCATACTCCATGTCCGATTGATAACATCTTTAAAGATAAGAGTTGACACTGAAATGTTCTGCATATAAAGTCTTTCAGAGGATCTGACTTTGGTTTAACAACTTCTTGGTGATAAGAAACTTTAGGGATAATGCATGTATCAGTCTTGCAAAGACATTAGCATTTTGGACGCATAATTTGACAAATATCAGTCGGTTCGAAGAAACGTTTAAAATATATTTTGGGTATAAATAGGAAGTGACTCACTGATTGCATTTTATCTCAAATTCTTTTTTAGAAAATTTAAAATAATTGTCCACGATCTGCGTTTTTACGTGTTACGTAATTTTTGTAAATTATCCGTATAGTCCAGGTCAAAGACAGGTGCTGACTCTGGAATAGTGTAAGGAGTCACTTTAGTTGTTTTCAGAGCAGAAATCATATAACAGGTTATTTGTTTTAAAAGAGACGGTACTCTATTTAATTATTGCAATTCTGGGCCATATAACGGATTGAGATTTTTTATGGAATAAGTTTACTGTAATAAAATCATATCTTCATGTTACTGGTCAATTGATTGATTGTGGTTAATTACATCAACTAAAAACATTTAACGGTACTTAGAGTCCAGTGGTGGATGGCTGACCTGAATCAGAAATGATTCTCGACGCTGAAAGTGTCGTCTGACTGCCACAGAGCTGAAAATAAAAAGAGTGATAGAGAAGAAATATTTAGAATGTTAAAATGTTCATTAGAAAGATTTGTGTTAGTGGCAGGTGGCTCCTTCCCAAACACAGAAATAGCTTATAGGTTATTGTAAACACTGCCAGTTGTGTGGCGACAGTAGAAGGACTTCTATAGAAATTGAAATTTACTAAATATTATCTGAGCGCAATTATTGCTCAAGAGAGACTGGGTAGCCTGTCTATAGAGGCAAATGCGACCAACATTCAATACAATGATCCCACAGCATATTCTGCAAGGACAAAATCGGGGAAGGTGGTTCTCTTGTGACGGGTGAGTTGTGTTCAAAGTAAAATAGTTTCGTTATAACTTCAAACAAGATAAAACAGTGCATGTTTTAACAATTACACGGCTTGGTAACATTAATAACACTTAATTAAAACTACATATTACCGATTTTATTTTTGACTTTACAAATTTGAGGATATTCGAGGAAATTGATTCGTAATGAATACTGTTCCAGTCTATGGATCTCCGTGGTTATCTAACTGGTCTATTGCATGTTCGGTTTCAAACATTAATGATTTTATTTTGCATCGTTTCTGTAGGTTATATTTACCTCCGCAATCCCTTAGTCCTCTGCTCCTTTTGCATTGTGACTAATTTCTAACGTTTTCTTTCAACCCATGATCCGCATCTATATATGTAATTATAACTGGTCACTCGGGGCCCGCCTAGACTTCATTTCAGCGGGTACCGGCTTTGCTTCCGGGAGTAAAGCGGCCAGGAACTGATTTGGACCATTCGCCTTCAGCTAGCGCAGAGATTACCAATGAGTGGAGCTATTACTCTATTCACCCTGTACGCCTTGGTATGTAGACAGCGACAGCTTTACCGTTTTTGCGGTATCCCAGAGTGTCTAATTAGATAAAGTCACGTTGAATTTGTGGCAACTGATAATGCGATTTTCTGTAAAAAAAAACACTAACTTAATTTTTTTACTCTGTCTTTTACTTTTTATTGTGTTAGATTCACGTTTATCTGCTTTTACCTCTCATTGTATCCTTTAAACGAGTGGGGGTAATTTACACAATCATAGAGGTTTCTTAAAAATCTGAGTCTGCATTTATTTGTAAGTAGTGTAGCTGTCTTTTTAATAATACATTAGTGTGCTACTGTTTTGATACCGATATCAATTGCATTGCGTCTTGAAGGCGTCATAGAATAGGTTGCAGAGCGTACGTTCTGGCATGAGATGGAGGAAGTAACAGGAAGATAAACTTCTTACCAGATATCATGCGGTTGTTCAAATTAAGAGCAATAAAATAAGGCGTGGTCTGTGGCAGGTAGGAGAGGGAAGAGACATTCATACACTGTTCTAGTGGAGAGAAGGAAAGAGGACTTGAGGTGGGAGGTAAGGTGTAAAGCAATATTTATACAGAGCTGGACAAAATATTGGGTTTCCAGGAGGTCGAGGCTCCCAGATTTCAATACAATTGATACAGTGAAGGTACTAGGGTTGTGGGCCCCACGCATAGACTGCTTTTAAGCCCTCCCCCCCTTTCATAAGATAACAAGAGTACTAATATTTGTTGGCTGCTGTGTCGATCCCGGGGTCATAGTGCGGCCGGAAGGATTAAGTCAACGAAAAGTCGCAATGACGCTATCGGGAATCGAACCCGCAAACTTCCCGCTAGTGGCGCAGTGTCTCAACCAACTG
>Ga0123354_10010212_pt1 | contig 14450 bp, 9 predicted proteins | sample TergutLab28metaG_2_FD_97872 | JGI IMG/M metagenome (GOLD analysis project Ga0123354, IMG submission 97872) | Labiotermes labralis P4 segment gut microbial communities from Petit-Saut dam, French Guiana - Lab288 P4 | ecosystem: Host-associated > Arthropoda: Insects > Digestive system > Gut ... | reverse complement strand
TACAAATGACAGTACTGTGTATTGTCATACAAATGACAGTACTGTGTATTGTCATACAAATGACAGTACTGTGTATTGTCATACAAATGACAGTACTGTGTATTGTCATACAAATGACAGTACACAGTACTGTCATACAAATGAGACATATTTAGAGCGTGCAGATCATTTAAGTCTGATTTTAATTTCAAAATAGCCTCTTTGAAGGATTATTGGCTTTGTCACTATGCATATTAAGGGTACGCAATAACTGCCTTTTAATGTAGCTGGAGGGAATAGTCAACTTGCATTACTAATCAGGGGGTTTCCATTCGCGTCTGTATTTCAAAGTAATAACATATTGCATGTTGGTGCTTTTTTACATTCAGTGCCGTGCCATTTTAGGCACGCTGGCGAAATTGCGAAAAACGACTACTAGCTTCGTCATGCCTGTTCATGTGTATGTATATATGTATGTATGTGTGTGTGTGTATGTATCTATTATGTATGTATGTATATGTGTGTGTGTGTATGTATGTATGTATGTATGTATGTATGTATGTATGTGTGTATGTATGTATGTGTGTGTGTATATGTATGTATGTGTGTATGTATGTATGTATGTATGTCCATCCTTTTGCCCGTCCGTCTGTCTTTGCGCATGGAACAACTCGGTTCCCACTGAACGGATTGTAATGAAATTTGATTCGTGCATATTTTTCAAGAATAGTTTCATTAATATCCGACAGGAATAACAGTTTCTGTACATAACGACCAAAATATGTTTTTGATCATATCTCCATAAATTCTTCTTAGAATGAAAAATATTTCAGGCAAAATGTTTTAGAGGAACTCAATCACCCATTTTATGTTAATAGCACTTTCTCTCGAAAATAATGCCGTTCATTAGATAATTTGGAAAAATATTGTAGATCCAGGCAGGCCACAGATGACAGTATGGTGTGTGCGTATTGCCTGCTGGATACCTAAGGCTACAAAAACACATTCAGAACATGTAATACATATTGCTTTTCCACTGCAGTTATGGTTGCACCAACGCGCCCCAATGTTACGTTATACATATTTTGTCTTTGTTATTATCAAGTAATTCATGGCGTCTGTCCGTTAGCTGAAATAGTTACTCTTCTTTGTTACTTCTTTCGTTATGGTATGATACGATATTTGTTTACTGTAATTGGGTTTCCACCCGGTGTCAGTTGTCGTTAAACTTAGAGAAAAATAGGAAAAAGATAGATATGCACAAAAGGAGAACAGTTTACAAAACAATAAAAAAACGCAGCATAAACAATACAGAAAACAAACATAAAAACAAGAAAACGATCATAAAAAGAACATTAAACAATATAAGTCGAGTAATTAATAAGCAAGAAATATTCTTAGAATCAAATAATAATGACACAACGTACTACACAAAACCTACATACAGCTACATTAATATAAATGAATGATAATACAAACATTTCACCCAAGAATCACTTCACTTCACTTCACTCCACTGCACTTCACTTTACTGCACTTTGCTCCCCATTTTTCACTTCCCACCACTTTTGGAAGTTTCGTCACCACGTTACAAAAACCCTTCATTTTTCCGCACTTATAATTACTTCCCTAACCCTCTTTCTGAAAGTAGCTAGCGCCGTTGCAGGCAGTTTGTACCACAATTTGTTTGTCCTATACACACAGGAGGATTTACCGATGTCTGTTCTTTGTCTCTTGGCCCTAGTTTTACGACCGTGAACTTCCTTGTTGGGATAGCATGGTCATTTTAACCTGTTCCGTATATATTTCCATGCCCGTTCTCCGGTGTATGTTTTGAACGGGGCGTCAATGCTAGCTACCTTCCTACGCTGTGTCAAGGTTTCCCAGCCCGAATCTTTCGTATCATTTGCGAATGTAGGCGCTTTATTTTGCACGTGGTCTGACGCTTTTATTTGACCTTCCCTGTACAGGTCCCAGCACGAAGCCCCATATTCAAGAATCGGACGCCTTAGTGACGTGTAGGCTAAAGTTTTCGTATTCTTATTTCCAGTTTTAAGAGAACACATTATGAAATTAAGCGCCTTCCAGGATCTTTGTTCTGTATAATTAACCTGATCAGCCCAGCTTTAATCGCTGCGTAAGACAGCTGCTGGCTTCCGGAATTCTTTGGTCCCCGAAATAATAATTTAGAGGAACATTCAACCGAACTCTCGTGAATCTTACAGCTTTACTTTTACCTCGATTTATTTTCATCGCATTTTCTCCCGCCTACTCCCCCAGTTCTGTCCAGATATATATGTAACGTTTGTATGTTGCCATCATTCATAATTTTCCTATATATTACACGGTCGTCTGCGGAAAGTTTGATAGTTGTCTTCAAGTTCCTCCAAATATCATTTACGTACGCGAGGAATAAAAGTGGGCTCAATACCCTCCCTTGCGGTAGACTCCAGTTGAAATATGATGGTACACGGTGAGGAACGGGAGGGAAAGTGAAGGGAAAACTGGCGAATAGAGTGAGTAGCCAGTACCCTTCACACTACCTCGGAACATGGCGTATCCAGCATTACTACCGCTGATGCGCACATCTCGGCTACCATTAGTCGACTGAACTGACGCCCCCGCCGATTTAAATGGACTCGTCCGTTTCGCCGAAAGAAGAAATCTGGTTTCTGCGCGTATGCCATCACATTTCAACTAACCTCTACCACTGGCGTTACTGTGATTTCCTAAGATAAATGCCTTCCAACTCTAGCATTCTGCGAGCGACTAAAAAGGAATTCCCTTACCTCTACGACTAACTTCGGATCCACTCCCTTGGCCGCAATTTTCATAAGCAGCCGATCATACGGAACTACAGTCGGCATGTTAGGAACAAGCAGGTTAATTCCCAAGACTTAGCTATATGGATGGTTATTATAAAGTTACAGCATGTGAACACATAATATAATAGAGTACTAAACTGCGTTGAAGGCGGTACTATAAATATAGGAGATTCGGATGTTATAAGCAGATACACAAGACAAACTTTACTGAAGCTAGATGTAAATAACTATAAAGAAAGGTGCTACACAGAAAAGTGACAACTGAATTAAACCTGTATGATACTAATGTTCGCAATAATGACAGGAAATTTTAATTATCATATAACACAGTTAAACACTAGATTTGAGCTTAGGTTCTACACTTATTCTTATAATAAAACCAACCAGATGCACTAATTTATCAAATTTATTCTTGGAATAAAACTCTACATGTCTCGGACAGTTCCTCTGTCCATCACCAGGAGTTCTTTACTGTACACACAGCAGACCTCTATGACATATAGCACTGCTGTGTGTACAGTAAGGAACTCCTGGTGATGGACAGAGGAACTGTCCGAAACATGTAGAGTTTTAGTCCAAAAATAAATTTGCGAAATTAGTGCATCTACTTGGTTTTATTATAAGAATTTATCACAATGCACGGTCACTTGAACGTCAAATTTCTTCAATTAATAATGCCAATGCCTGCAACAACCTGTATAAAGCAGACGGTCAGTAATCGTCTTAGTACGTAAAACCTGCGAATGAAGCAACTCGAACGAAACGTCGGTTACTATACCACGAGTAACACTGAGGAAGAGTCTTGTAGGGTGTGGTAAGTTAATGTAGGTATTTTGTTTAAATAACACCTTAGGAAACTGTACCGTAATGTAATGACAAAATTGCCTTCCTGTTGCATCAATATATCGGAGGATAGCTAACTTGTTATGTTAAATGAAAATTCATCGCTGAAAATAGTTTGTGGATTGTCTAAAGATTTATGAATTCACTCGTCACAGGCAAGGAAAGACCAGTTCAAACAAGCTGTCATAACCACGACCAAACACTATCGCTTTGCGCATGATTTATTTAAAACATGACGTCACTGAAATGTAATGTCATGGTGTGAAAGTGCTGTACAAACATGTGTATTTTTGCTGCCGTCACTAATTCACCCCTCTGGTATACATCGATTTAAATTGACTCTATAGCTATGAATTCTTAAAGTCGATAGTGCTTCTTGGATGACAGATCAGGGCGTCACTCCGTCTACACAGCTCAACACGGCACAGTAGAGCACAGACAGTCCATTTCTCGAGAGGGAGTCAAGCTGCAGGTCCATAATTCCACTGGTTTAAGGTCTTTTTCTCTTTAGACCACAGAAATGAACATTTATTTACAGTTGCAAAAAAAAATCATGGCATACGCAGAAAATTAACAGTTTCAGGTAAACGGTTGTAATTTAATTTACTTTATGTACAAAATAATAATACGTTGGTGGTTTGGCCATTCCATCTGACGTTGAGGTAATTCCACTACCTTAATTTAGAATATAATTTTAATTTAATTTTAGAATGGAGCAGTTTTTTAGTAGAATGCCTGATATTATTTTTCACAACGAAATAAGGTACGGGGAAACGTTTATATAACGACTGGAACATGATTACATGTAAGAGCTTAAGGATATTGACTGGTCGCCATTATCTCAGATAAGACCCAATGATGGGCTTTTGTGAAACAGCGATGAACCCCCAGTTTCTATAAAAACTGGAAAGTTACTTTTATGTCGGTTGACTTTCCTGTATTGTAGGCGTATCTGTTGTACGTGTATTTTTAGTGTGGACTGTTGGCGTGTGACATCTTGAATGTGGACAAATATGTTTCTCCGAGTGTTTGTGCCATCTGTCACATACACGCAGTAATGCTGCCGAAGACCCTGCTACTGATGCCACGCGCCGTTAGCACTGCACTTTAATGTGGTGTGTTAATTTAGAAATGCTATATCTGCTATTTTCCGATTCCGTTGACCGTGCGGTATAAGGCGTAGGTCTGAGGCCACCTGATTGCTGCGATCGCGGATTCGAATCTTGTCGAAGTCATGGATGTTCGTCTTTTATGTCTGTTGTGTATTGTGTAGGTAGCGGCTTCTGCGAAGGGCTGATCACTCGTCCAGAGGAATCCTACCAAGTTTGTGTGTGTGTCTAATTATATGTGATATAGGAACCTCAAAAACGTGGCGATCTAGACCTCTTTTGGGCTAATGAGTCACAAAAACTTCTGGTACGTATAACAGTAAAATTATAAGAATTATTACTCAAAAAAAGTTTGTTTAATACATGTACGAGTACATAAAATATGAATGCAGTTTGATGGTGCAATTTTTTTTAACTATTTGCTACTAAAACTGTTGAAACGTTTTTGTCTCTTTTTTGGGAGAAGGGAATGAATTAATGTGCGAGTAGAGTTTAAACAAACTGTAGTACGATTATTCGTGGAATTATAATTTAAAATACAAAAGGATGTCTCTTGGTGATCTGAAGTAAACTACATAAAAGAAGAGTGTGTTTAACAAGGAAAACTTTTATTATCCAACATATGACGGAATTATTAAAATCAGGCTTCATAATACCGTTCATTTTAATAGAATTCTTTCAGATCTTGAAAAATATACATATATTAACATCAAAATTGCGAAAAGAAGTTAATAACATCCAAACATCAAGAGGGTTGTAGTGAAGCCTCTTTTCCTTCCCCATCGCTGAGGGATGAATCCCTTTTATTTCGCTAGTGTATAGGAGAGAGTGTTGTACTGTGGAAATCGGAGAGACCTGCAGTGCAGTTGACAGTATGAACTTCCTTTAACTTGTCGACGACCAAGTGTTGCTAGCTAAGAGTGAAAACTAATTATAACAAATAGCTTAAGAGCTAAATTTATTTAGCGGAAAATGTAATTTATAAATTTCGATTGAAGCAAAACAGTAGCAAAATGCTGCTCTGGAAACGTTGAGTTTAGAATTAGGAGTAAATATGGATATGTATAAAATGTAATACGTTTTAAATGGTGCAGAACAAGGTGTTCTAGAGTAATTATCAGAAAAATGCTGTAGCAAGTGTCGTTACATAAAGATACAAAATGTTTGTGAAACGTCGTATTTCCTTTCACGACATTCTGATTTGCACCTGAAATTTTTACCTTTCCTGTGGTTAGTTTTAACGACCCTGCATTATGGAGCTGCATATATAGAACTGTTAGAGATAAACTGTGAGACGCATTGCTTATTTCATGAATCGAATGTAAATGTGGTACTACAAAGTAGAGTTCGTTCGAAAACGAATACGTTTTTTGCTGTATGTAGCAATAAGAACGATAAAGGCTGATGAGAAGTGTGAGAGATGAAGGCATACTGTCAGATGAAAGTTTCGTTAGAATTCCTTCGAAGAATGCTCTCAAGCATAACCGTCATTGAGCGGGTATTTTAAAATCTTAAATGAATTCGTATTAAATACAAACGTAGGGAAACTTATTGTCGAAAAACCCGTATGGGGATCTGGCATCTATTTTCTGTTGGGAAAAAAATGTAAATTGTCCGTTATTTCAATGCGTTTAGTGCACATACTAACCACTATGCTGAAAGAAAAGTTAAATTATTCCCCTTTTCACGTCTCTTACTGTGCATTAGAGTATAGCTACCACGTAGCTTTTAGTCGAAGTTATACTTTGTGATGCTTCAAAGACTAGTCTTGTTACTCAAAATTAGCTGTAATCGCCTGTGCCCTAACTATTCTTACTGCCACTACCGCTTCACTTAACGGGGTCCATGCAAGCTGTATACAGAGGGTGCCGGACTAAGGGGGCCGAAACGTGAAACACAAAATTATACGTTCTTGCGTTTTTGAGACAAGTTTTGATTTGATAGTCACGTTACAGCATATCCCATTTCATCTCACGAAAGTTACTGAGTCTCGAAACTACATCCATCATTATAATGACTTTGTGTAAAGAATCGTCTTTTACCTCACAGAGAACAGATTGCTTGCATTAGAAAGACAGACCCGTGGCTATTGTATACGGAAATAATGTAGTTTATTTAGATAGATATCTATACGGAGCATATAAATACATTTTGTGTGTGAAATGATTTTGATTACTTAGCCTGGTGGTGCATAAGATTACCACTGGCCTTTAAGAGGCTAAAAGAATGGTGCACTTCCTACAATATAGAACATTTACAGGAAAGCCAGTGATGTATTTTTTACTGCCGATCAGAAGAAAAATGATTCAAAGTATTCGATATTTTGTGCGCTGATATGGCAGTTCTTATGCCTAATATATTTTCGAAGCGACTTACATTTTTGTATCTTCATAACTGTACATCTGCTGCACATTTCATCTAACCCCATAACACTAGCCGACATGTCACCTATTTTCTCTTCAGGTACTAAAATGTGAGGCAGAAACTTCTCAGCCAGTGACAAGCCTTGTACAAGCAACATTTTTTTTGTGCTAGAATTCTCAACCTATACTAACGGCTTGGAAGTTTCCAGCGGTTTATTCACAATTGCTTCACGTTTGTTGTGTTAAGAGAAGATTTATCTCCAATAAGAGCGGAAGAGCTACCAGAAAAATGAATTCTCCAGCTCCATGTTGACAGTCTGTCCGTTACTCCGTTCCTGAATGGCGTCTCTACTATAAGCGATGCGTCATTCCGTCTCTAGTTCTCTTATGGATATACCGTGGCACAAGTTTTTATCTGGCACTAGGCTGTATTTGCCGGTATTCAAGACGGTCTCAGGAACTGCAAATTCGAGGGTCACGTTGTAATTTTTCATATACTACAATTCTCACGGTAGATTAAGATTATATACAAACATATAGGCTTGTTTGTATTATATATGCATATTATTACCCATGGGGTTTAACAGACAGAATGAAGGTAAATTTTATGTTTCTTAACATGAATAATTTCTTAACTGGTGGTGTTGTTAATTACGAGAAAGAGGGCTGCGCGTTTTCTGTTGACAGCTAATGTTTATTAAACATTTACACATATTTGAATGAAGTCATCCCGTTGTGTATTGATTCTATACATTCACTTTATTGATATATAATCCAGCCAACACAACTGTATAATAAAAGCATAAGTTAAAACGACATGTTTCGACTTAAAAGGTCATCGTCAGGCTAAGCTAAGAACCATGAAGTTCTTAGCTTACCGTGACGATGACACTTTAAGTCGAAACATGTCGTTCTAACTTATGCTTTTATTTTATAGTTGTGTTGACTGGAATATATATTAAGAAAATGAATATATTTCCACACTTACTTTCCAAATTTGGGGGCCGTGAGCTGAGCAGCACGCGGGAATATGAATCATGCCGTAAGAACAAGGAACCCGCTTAACATGACCAAATGTTTTCAAACGCACATGTCTAAGTATCTGAACTCACAGAGCTGATTGTTTCTCACAATTGATATTATTAGCTATTAAGTTTCATTCAAAACAACTTCTGTTATTGTATTTAAAGTCACAGTTTAACGCTGTACAAAACTGGCATCAAGTGTTTTCTACCAACATATAAATTTTGCCACAACGCTGAAAGAAAGCCTCAAATTTTGTGTAGTGTAAAGTTTAGCAAGCAAGGTAGTGATATTCATAAGAAATTATTTTGATATTATTATTATTATTATTTATTATTATTATTATTATTAAACCATTCATCTTTGTGCCTATACTACAGTTTTCTTTCAGAATATTTTAAGGAAGTAGTTTCCTACAATTACAGCCCATTGTGAAAATATCGAATGAAGGAATCTGGCTTCATGCGGTTGGAGTAGTTGGACGTTAAAACTCACGAGAATTAATGATGTTTTCGTAAACCCCAGGAGAGCCATGTAAGGTTAAGTTGTCTGTAACCGGCAGTTCGCAAATTTTAAATACTGTATATTTTTCTACCTTTGTGTGCTGTGCGGGGTCGAACACAGATATGTTTATTTCCCCTTCTAAAGGGGTTCTTGAAGTCTTGTAATTGTACCCATTGTTTCATAAAATATAAACTTAAAGAACTGGAAGATACACCTAATTTTTCACTAATAGTGTCAGTACGTGGTACAGAACAGACTGCAACAAAGTTTATTACAGGCTTCTCGTTACTGGCACGGAAACAAGGGGAAAAAATATTAGCCTTTACCAAAGACACGTACTTGCCATTATGAATGTACTGACTGTTGATGAAACGTGCGTTTATCTAAGGCATATCGATAACATCATCAAGATGCTAACGAACACGGAGCCCGGCTTTCCTCCAAGATACCTTGATAATAGCAACATAATGCTGGTATCCTAGGCGAGCATTATTTATCCAAATGTTCTTGTTATTAGCTTCGTTAGTATATTAACGAAAAGAGAAGCCGTGTTTATCCAAGGTATCTCGATAGTAACATCCAGACACTGAGATCAGAAGAGACAGGTGTTTATCGCAGATATCAGAAGTGAGAAGTATCTCAGATTTCTTAGAGCCATTACCTTATTATTATTATTATTATTATTATTATTATTATCTACCTTTATGGAAGGTATTTAAACTTATGTATCTGAAACAGAACTTTTTTCTAGGTTACATAATCTTGCAGCTTCTCCGTGGTACATGTAATGTTATTTTCCATTATAAACGTTTTGCAGTGTTTCGTTAGCACTTTCCGCAGCATGTGAACAGTGCCCAGTTTAGCTGTTCTGTGTAGTTCCTTGATATCGTGCTTTCCAGGTAGGCTGTTGAGATATTTTCTGATGGCTGTGAGAGGGTGCCGATTCCGGTGACCGCGCGGTTTGAGGCGTAGGTCTGGGGTTACTAGCTTGCTGAGTTTAAGGGTTCGAATCCCGCAGGGTTTATGAATGTCTGTCCCTTGTAAGTATTGTGTGTTGTCAGGTGGAGTTCAGGTGGAGTTCTCTGCGTTGGGCCGATCTCTCGTCCCGAGGAATCGTACCGAGTGGGTGTTCTTGTGTATGATCATGTGCTTCAATAACCCTAAACCCTATACATATACGTACAATGGTTAGGTATAAGAGATCAGAATAAGAAAGAGAGAAAGAAAAAAGGAAAGAAAAAGCGCTTATGTTTTTTAACTTCCATATAACATCTGTTAATATTGTAAGGTTTTGTTATTTTAAAATCTTCTCGGCTTCTTTCTTGATCACATACCTATCTCCCAGAATTTACAGTGTCTGCCAACAGCGTGTTTTCTTCATTATCACAGATTATTATGACCTATTATTATTATTATTATTGGGCCATACTTGCTGCATTCCGAATATTATGTCCGCTTGAGGATAATAATATATGGTATGTATAAAAGTTACGCATTTATACTAGCAAGTCTAAATTTTCCAAGAAATTTTGTCGTTTAGAGGGAGCATTCTATCTGTAGCCAGCAGATATACTCTTTGTATTTGAGAGGCAGGGCGATGCGTGCGTGCGTGCATGAGGTGCGTGCGTAGGAGACGGGCAGAGGAAGGTTTGCTGGAATTTATTGACTAAAAATGAAGAGATCCACGGAGAGAGAGATTGCTTTCAGCACTTGCCAGTGTGTACATTCTTAGACAAGACAACTTGAGAGTTGCTACCGGGGCTTATCATCTTGAAAATTATGATAAATGAGTTACTGGTGTCTTATCTTAACACAGGCAGCAGGAGCAACTTGATCAATGCTCCAGCGCCAACGCGATTCTAAGGCTGAAAACCGAAAATATGTCTTAAAGGGTTTTCGAGGAGGGGTTAAGGGTAGATATTTCATTTTGATGGCAACTAAAGGATTTTTCAGTGACACAGAATTGGTATTTGTTAGCGAATAGGCAGTTATCGTTAATTGTTTGTTTAAAGTATTGTAAAATTGTTAGTAATGAAGACATTAAAACATTTTTTTTTTCGTGGACGAACTAGTTTCCCTTAATTCATCAGGAAATAACGCGTTATGGGCTTACAGCAGTCTTTCCGTTTTTTCCTGAAACATACCAACTTGTCTCATTTCCACTGCCACTTGCACTGAACACCGTAACACTCAATTTGTCGGCTACGATTCGAGTTCCAAAGTTGCAAAAACAGTCATCGTCAAACAGCTTGCAGGATTTATGCATCGTGACCTGTTCCGGTCCCACAAAGAGTTTAGAAATCTTTTGAGGGATTTTCCTTGGCTTCGTTTCACACATCGTTGATATTTCATAATTAAGTGTGGCAGTCTGTCTGCCTCTGTCCATTTGCCGAACATGTTGTATCCATTTATTTATGTAATTTCTTATTTTCTTTAAACTGGGTTAATTTTAAATTCTGATAAAATATCTTCATTGGATTTGTAATCTTGCCGTGTGTATTATGTCCTTCTCATAAATTTGATTTCCCCTGACGTTATCCTAGATTTATCTCTTTCTCTAACTGCCTTAAATTTGCACCCGTTTAATAGAGTAGGTAATGCCAAAGTATATTGCCAGACTAGTTTGTTTTTGGACTTGAGAGTGTTTTAAAGTTCTGTTAATAATTCACGTTATCTGGAGAACTATTGACATAAGAGTAACAGCCTTTTCATTCCGGTATGAAACAGGGCAACCCGGGTAATTGAAAGTGTTTATATTTTCTATAATATTATTATTTATTAATATTTGACTTCTGACTGAATTTCTTCCTTTAAAACTTTTTTTTAAATTTTGGTTTTTGAAATTTTAATCCCTATTTCGAGGTAACTGTCTCCAGTTTATGTACAGAGTTTTCTAGCGCATCTTCTGCAACCGCTACGGAATTTAGCGAAATAATTGTGCTATTTTAAGCGAATTCCTAGCTAAAAGTTTGCACCAGAAAAATATATTATTTTGGCTCAGGATTCATAGGCGAAATCCGTTTTGGGCGCCTTCGCAAAATTGCGAAAGCGACTATTAGCTTTGTCGCGTTTGTCTGTCCATCTGTCAACTCAGTTCCCACTAGACGGATTTTCATTAAATTCGATATAACGGGTACTTTACATGAATAGCTATGTGAATTTCTAGGAATATCTTGCTCCGTTCTTATTAGAAAGAAATATTTGAGACAGAAGTTGTAGAAAGGATCAGAAGACGTATTTTGTTTTCAATATACGTTTTTTTTTCGAAAATAGGGCCTTTTTTGATGTGGAAAAATTTGGTAGAGCCAAACGCGCCACAGATGACAATACGACGAACGTGCTGTGCATTCTGGATAACTAAGGCTACAGGCAAACACTCAGAATATGTAATACTTATCATTTTACACGACAAGAATGGTTACGCTAACGCGCCTCAATATTGCAATTATACGTGCATTACCTGTCTTGTTTATTCATTCTAATAACACATTTTAGGCTTCACAAAAGTGGGGGAAATTCTTGAGCTGCTGGAGAGCTGGTAGTTTCTCTAGAATGACTTTTCTTCTTAGAGCCACTTTACGAATATTTATTTAGCGTTGTTTCATTCTCCTTGCCGATAGTTGTCATACGTTTACACTTATAGCAGTGAAAGTGATTATATAGTGTAGATCCCTTAATTAAACTTAAGAAATCCAGTAACAGAGTTAACAGGACATTGTGACTTGAACAATTCAAATCTTATAATTAAGTATAAGCCAAGAAAGTTGTTTTCCGAAGTAATTTACTGGAACATGCACAACCGAATTCCTGACTCAGGCACTCATTACCCCAAACTACACACCGCACCCTCTTGAGCAGTAAGGGTGCTGACTAAAATTGCCAGTTACTGAGTTGGAAAATTTGGTTTAGCGCTCAACACGTCTGGAATGAAACAATGAAAATGAATTCAGTTGCTGTCAACTGATGACATTATGCGAGAAATATGTAAAGTTTGCAGTGAATCTCAGTTGAAAGAGATAAAGTAATCCTGAAAATTTAACGGTGTGTTTGGTTATGATTACCCTAGGCTTTCTGCAATATGTATTTGAGCACATTATCTCCAAAACATGGGAAAAAATATCTGATAAATAATACGCGTGTAAACTAGATTACAAGGCATGAGGTAGATACTAACTGTGGCTGGAACCAGGTAACGCACAATCAGAAATGAAAGTGACCAACTCTAATCCCATCCATGAGTAAATAAAGCTGAAGTTGTCCCCTGTACACCATGTGAAGGCACTTATGGGGAGCAGAGGCATGGCTCCACACCTTAACACTGGCACAAGATGGAGGTGAGTGGTCACCAAAACGACCCGGACGCTTTGCCTCTGGGAACGAAATCAGGCACCTTTGAATAGAGAGCAGGGTGTGTTTCGAGAGGAGAAATCTCCCGTGTTGGGATTCGAACCACGAAACCTTCGGCTCTTAGCGAGTCACTATACCGGTTACACTTACCCCATCGATGGGACTTATTATTATTATTATTATTATTATTGCTATTATTATAGTCGTCATCACTGTTGTAATTTTTGGCCACTAGACAGTTAAGTCAGCGCGTAAGTATTAAATACATTATTATTTCTTAAACTGTAGTGGTGATGTCGGTAGAGCTGAAGATCAGAAGGTTTACTTATCATCCGTCTCACTTTCCTCATCCATCTTCTCATCCTTCCTTCGCTCTGTCCCGTCCTGTATGTGCCATCTCATTTTTCAGCGTAATTTCTATTCCCGGTTTCCATCTTCCGAAACTCGACCCTCCATAATGGACCTAAAATTTGGTTTCCACTCATGTGTATATCTCCATCGCTTTGGAGACCGATGCAGCCATATTTTCTCTTTCGTTTGTCCAATACTGCGAGAAAGCGCGGTGATCTCTTATCAAATGAAGTGATGTAATATTTCATTTCGCACAGGCAGGTTGAAAATCAGTGGTTTTGTACTTGTTTTTTATGACTGTAATAAGTGGACTCTTAGTTTGAGGGAAGGACATAAATTACAGACTTCTAAATACAAAATATCACAAAATTATTTGGAGAAATGACGAATGAAGAAATTAACAACAAAAAATATTACATCTGACGCCAAAATAGTGAGCATGCAAATAGTTTCTTATTGTTAGAAAGATAAAATACATGCCTTATGGATGTGACTAATACAGGCAGTGAAGGAATGTGCTTAAGACTGTTTAAAAAAAATCTGCTGGCAAGTTTTCACTCGAAACAGAGAGAAGGAGACTGGAAGGTAACATTCGATAAGTCTTACGAACTACCTGTTTTAGGTGAGCATTGCTATTGGAATCTAAACTTTTTGTTCTGATATCGCATTGTTACGTAATCGTGGTTGGGGTGGTGGTGGTAGTCTTATTGGTGTTGATTATTATTATTATTATTATCATCATCATCATCGTCATCGTCATCTCCTTTATGCAGGATATTTATACTTATATTCCTGACACAAACTATGTCCCTAGGGAATACAGTGTTGCAGCTATTCTGTTGTTACTATTCATGATGCTTATATCGTTAGTTCCAGTGGTGAATCTACTGTACTTTTACATTAGTACTTTCCGAAGTATGTGTGCAGTGCCCAATATGGCTGTCTTCTGTAGTTCCTTGACTTCATGTTTCCTGGTATGTTGTTCACGTATTTTCTGAATGACTTTGAAATAGTCCCAGTCGCCCCTATTATTACTGGTATCACCTTTGTTTTTACATTCCACATGCGCTGTATTTCTATTGTAAGGTCTTTATATTTTAGAATCT
>Ga0123354_10010211_pt1 | contig 14451 bp, 12 predicted proteins | sample TergutLab28metaG_2_FD_97872 | JGI IMG/M metagenome (GOLD analysis project Ga0123354, IMG submission 97872) | Labiotermes labralis P4 segment gut microbial communities from Petit-Saut dam, French Guiana - Lab288 P4 | ecosystem: Host-associated > Arthropoda: Insects > Digestive system > Gut ... | reverse complement strand
TTAACTATATTACATCTAGGCTGGTACCCCTTCTTAAAGTCATTGATGCCCCTATACAAATCCCTAATGTTGTGAATCTTGCTGTTAGCTTCAAGTTCCTCCATTTTAGCTCTCAAATATTCCTTCTTTTTATTCTTGAAATGTCTACTAACTTCACGTCTTACACTGTTCAAATTATCTACATTACTTTGGCATGGATATTTATTTATTTATTTATTTATTTATTATGCATATTTGTAATTCTCTCTTGGTTTGTTGGTTAGTTAAACGGCCAGCTTGTAACTAAATAATTTTGTTATGTAATGACGTAGCAAATAATGTATTACTCAGTTTTGTAGTTACCATAAAGTTAGCTATTTTTATAGTTAGGCCTACACATTGTGCTCGGAAATTCGCCTCTGTGGGCTACACCAAGGCACTTTTTTATGCAAAAGTCGATACCAAAATGGGGAACACGTACCCTGTAGCTGCATATCATTTAGCTTCAATGCCGTTATCCACAAAAATAGTAGGTTGTTTAAAATTTCGTCAGGTGACACATCGTATTTATTTTTTTGCAAGAAATCACGTAGTGATTCCGTAGGATGAAATTTCTGGATGTGCTGTACCGTCAATTTGTTAGGCACAAATTCTTTGAGTTGTTTAAGGAGCTTGTCATTTGTCGATAATGGAACCAGTTACTTCGACATTGTCCGAGTCCTGGTACAGAAACACCGCTAATCCGTAAGATATGTTTATCACTGACAGAGAAGGCCCAGGTGTTGCTGCACAACCCTACATCATCCCCGGCGGGTAGCCGTTTTATTACGTCATTGTCTCGGCCGTAAAATTAACGTCTCCGCAGGGTTCTGTGGATGGATTAGAATTCTTTCTGCGTGTGTTGGAACAGCTCTCCTTTACGAAAATTTCCATAAGGTTTTGCAGACGAGCGCAATTACAGGACACGCCTCAATGCAGATGTTTCAGTAACTCACACCCCTAAATTACGTCGGCCCCGTGGGCAAATAATAGTAATGTTACTAGATTACAACTTTCATACAAAATATTTCTAACCACATAGCTTTAGGGTATGAGGTCTGCTTGGAGATGTGATAGTCTCTCGGCTGATCGAGAAGTTCCGTGTTATCTCACGTTCATTATCAGTTAAGCTATAGAAAAAGATGTATCGTTATTTTAGTAATGTAGTTAGGGACTTCATGAGCATTCTGTGTGTATTATTTCCTCCATGCCTGATACTTGCTTTGACCAGTTTATCTTTGTTAATTTAATCACTTTTAAGGTAAGTATTCTATCAGTTTGAGTGTTTTTTAAATGGACGTCGGTCATAGCAAACCTGCACTTTTACAACACACTCTTCTATTGCTTTACCTTCGCGCTTTACTTCCAAAGTGATTTGTAACTAAACAACAGATCAATCGAGGTATCGATCATTAAAAGTTACCACGCACGGAGGGACAGCTAGAGATCTGTTCCGCAGCTGGAATGTGAGGCAGGATTTATTGGTTCCATTTGTAAGAATGATAGTGTAGAATAACTCACTTGGCATTTTTGAGGGATCACAAATTGTCTGTTGTTTTGAAGTCACTGTTGCGGCCCAAACTTAACTGCCTTCCTCTGTGAATAAAAAATTCTACAGAAGTGAGTTTGGTCAGGAATTTTCCCTATGAAACATCGTTCATCTATATGATATTCAAAGATTCACATTTTACTGCACAAAATACACAAAACGGTGCCGTTAAAACGGAAACTCATTTAATGCCATGCAGGGAATTTACAGTTAGCCTATCCAAATCACATGTGTGTTTAAGTACAGTGCGTGGGGCCAAATTACGGTGGTACGCTATAGTAGCCGCTGTTCTTGAAGGCTTAAATTTTTAATTGATGATCCTAATCATATTATTGATAATTACCTAAGGATCGAAGGAAGAGGGGGGATTCGGTACAGAGGAAGGAGAGGATTATGATAATATGAAGAAAATGAATCAGAAATCAGAGTGAAGAGGAGGAGAAGAAGAGGAATAAGACGGAAATATAGAGCAGAAAGAGGAGGAGGAGAAGAAGAAAGGGAAGGAAGAAGAAGAGAAGGTAGAAAGAATTTTCAAGTGAGACAAATCCGTTGTGTTGAAATGTTAAAATTGTAATATAAATATGTATGTTATAGTCGTAAACAACTTTATATTTATTAGATTATGTAGGTAATAATTCAGCCATATGTTTCGGCCTAATTACAAGGCCATCTTCAGGCTGATCTTTGAGTAGGTGTAGTTTACACGTGAATATGCTTTCAATTGAAAGCATATTCACGTGTACACTACACCTACTCAAAGATCAGCCTGAAGATGGCCTTGTAATTAGGCCGAAACATGTAGCTAAATTATAACCTATATAATCTAATATATATAAAGTTGTGTACGACTATACCACATATATTTTTATTATAATTAAGATAGAAAGAATCCTAATAGCTCCGAAGAAAAGCACGAAGTAAATCGTAAGGGCCGGGAAGTATATGGACGAAAAGAGGCGGGGGTAGAGAGGAGGGGAGGTAGAGAATTGAATAATAGGACTGAAGAAATGAAACAATGAATTCGAAGGAATGAGAATACAGTGGTAGAGGTGAAGAAAGAAAGGAGGAAGGCAGGAAAGACAAAAGAGAGGACTTCATGTCCTTAGTCTTAAAGAAACGGAAACTTCTCCAAATTTGCTGTCACGGTATACAGAGCGTACGGTCGAAAACCTCCCCTTTAAAAAGCCCGGCAGTGCGATCCCACATTCACCCCTCTCCAACTGCTTTCTTTATTTGTGTGAAAGCTTCCCGTATATTTCCCAAGTGGCTTCACTTGTTTTATATAACAACTCATCTGAGAAGTTTCAAAGTTAAGCCCTAATGTACTGATGTGATTGTACTTGTGTTCCGTTGGAGTGCCCATGTTCTGTGCAGTGATCCATAGGCGTACAGGCGTTCTGAGGTTTTCTGCGCTGTAATTAGTAAGGTTACTGTATTCTGTGGCATCATGTAGTGTGGGAGATACGTATGAACTTTTCGAGGAACCGGCCACGGAAATTTTCAAGGTAGGATATATAGGCAGGAATTTTCTCCAAAATAATGGTGTCTGTCCAACAAAATACACGGCGCCACGTCCCAGAAACTATAATCTACGTAATAACTGGTAGTAGATTGTATTTTATTTAATACAGAGAGTAAACCTACGGATTGGTATCTGAGAGGTTCCTGCTTCGAATTTCAGCCTGCACACTGACTCTACTGTTGTTTTCGAGCTTTACCTCATTCCTTGTATATAAATCCCAGGACATTACCTCGACTGTGCTACGACCGCTTCTTTCCGCCTCCTTCCCAATTCGTTATTCACTGTTCATCCTACCATTCGCCGCTGTACTTGACGAGACGCTGATAATGTCTTTAGAACACCAAAACAATAATTTGATTTGTTGCTTCTTCGATTGGTGATCCACAGCAATCTGAACGTACTGGGTATTTAGAAAGGTATATTTCTATTCCTAATAAGATAACACAAATGACTGAGAAGAACTGGTCATCATGAAGTATTTTGCCGCAAGTCCTTTAACAAATTTAGATCCATACTTCGAGCGTTATAATTGAAGACCAATCTGAACTAAACAACAGGGAAGTTTTAATTCGTCTGGGTATCTGATATTGTAGGTCTAGGACTCTACATCGGCCTAAAATGTTGTAATTAGATTAATATTATCACCAAGGAAGTATTCATGCTGAATGCTTAAAAGTAAAGGTCTCTAAAATTCAATAAAAATAGCAATTTTTGTACAAAATATGATTGACGTTAAAGGAGTGGCTTTTCAAAAAAGTTGATTTCTTCCCATGAGAATTGCTAGGTAATGTCGACAGCTGCAGATAACAGAGTAAAAGAACTAGTGCAGCATGGTATTTAAAAGTGAAAACCTTTCTTATTGAGCATGATAATACAATGCTTTATAAGTCAGAAGTAGGTAGTGGTAAAGCACACGAGATATTTGATAGAGTGTGTGCGTTGAAACTGGAAGAGAAAACAAATGAAAATTATAAAGGAAGTCAGAATGAAAGTGAAACAGCATTTGGAATTGGATGTTTAAAAATTTAGATTGACGGCACTGGCTATAACACAGTACTTTTTTCCTTAGTGTAGGACAAGGTATTTGTCAGGAAAGAATCGTAACTGAATCTATAAATACCGAGATTATAGAACTATTTGTGGAGCCTGATTATGGCTTTAGAGGCCGAAGCGTGTAGTAAATTTTTTAGAAATAAATAATTTATAATTTTAATGAAATATTTAAATTGTGATAGACGGCCTTTCTTCTCCCTTATTTGATATTCTTGCATAGAATACGAAAACTGAATAGTATCTCTAGCGTCTTAGATAGGGATCCTCAAATATCAAATCACATTAGGAGCCTGACTTTTTTAAGGTCGAGACTTGAGATGACTAATGAGCAAAAATTTTGGTCGTAACTTTCAGTAGAAAAACACATGTCTGTTATGAAGTTCATTCGACTATTTTTTAAGGAAAAATAATCTCGGTGTTCTGAACATCATTTTCAAGTAACAAATTATCTGTCCGGGTGATATTTTGAAATTGTTAGCGTTAAAACCCGTTGATTGCATGTTTCCCGCTGCCCAACAAATGGTTAATATATCATATCTTACAAGAAGAAATTGTTTTGTTTCGGTAATGTGCAGAGAAATAAGATGTGGAGGGCAATGCACAAACGAGACTGTAAAAGTTGAAATGTTTGGTAGGCCTCCTCTGCACTGTAGCGCTTTGCAGACTGAAATTTTTCTACTTATCCTAAAAAAACAGTAGTTGCCTCAAGTAAATCAATATCCAAAACATCACAGGAACACCGTTAATATTGTATAGGAAAATGACTCTTTATTGTGCTAACAATTCGATAAACATGTGACAAGATGACATTACCAGTGTCAAATCAGATTATGTATGTATGTATGTGTGCGTATATATATATATATATACACACGAATTTGACGATGGCTTAAATGATTACCAATATTGAAATACATAAAGAAAACGCAAGTTGTTTAGAATATTATAATGGATGTTGTATAAGAATTCCTGTCGTTTATTCTTCCATGTTTGTGACACATCTGCAATACCCGCAGGAAGAGGCACGTTCAAAGGCTATTTCGTGTTGCAGAAGACAAGTCACCGACTGTGCTGTCGCACGGCGCATCGAGCGCATTAAATTAGTGAAGACATGACAAAGCCAACTCAACCACATGTCACTTCAATATTTCGTTACTGCGTCGCTTGGACCCTAGCTTCAGAATAGTCTGCTTCCATTAAGATCTGTTCTACAGTAATAAAGACACCTTCCTCACAAACCCAATCGCTTGTTTCTTATGTAGAAGGTAAAGGAATTGAATCTCAGATCACAGAACACTCTTCATTATTTTACTGAAGTGATCTAATTTGAGGACAATGTATGTGTAAGATTTGGAAATTCATTTTAAATTATGGTCTCAAAAATTGAGGGGAGCTCATACTTCAGTCAACCCAAAAGTAGGTTGGAGGCCTATTTAAATAGATTTTGAGCAAACAATGAGTTGTGTGTAGACTGCAATAAACTACATCTCAGTAGCGCAGATAAATAGCGTTTATGCTACGGGAAAAATGGTCCGGTAATTGAAGGTCGATTTCCTTCATGGACAGGGACTTTTCTCCTCAGCGCTCAGACAGGCTGTGAAGCCACAAAGCCTGCTATCACATCAGTCGTCTATCTGAGGAAGTTTCTCTGGAGATAAACGGGGAGGGTTCTGAATCTGACCACTCAGCTACGTCTAGTGCCAAGGTTAGGAATGGGTCCACCCCCGTAAGTCTTCGTGGTGTTGTGCTTAATTAAGTCACGGAAAACGTTAACTTTAATTCAGGAAAAAGTTAATGAAATTTCGAGTGTTGTAATGGCGTGGAATTTGTTTAGTTTAGCTCAGCAGTTGTTTATATCAGAAGGAGTATTGCTCCGTGGAAGTGTTTTGTTAATTAGTGACATGGATCTTGACCAAATATGTGGTGAAGATGGGATTGCTTGGAATTGGCTAATGATCGTGAGGGCTTTCATATTAGTGGTTCCGAAATTTCGGGAATTTTCGTTACAGTTTTGTTTACTAAAATGTATCTTAGGAAAATACCTTGTGAGGATGGAGGTGGAAAAAACTGGCTCAGCGTAGTGACCAATTGCTGTCCAAGAAATTATGGAGTTGAACCTTCTTGTTCTGCTACTACGTGATTTGTTAATTAATAAAATGGATCTTTGAGGAAATAGTTTTCGAGGGTGGGGGTGGATGTAACTGCCTGAGGACCGTAACCAATAGCAGGCTTTGACATTTGGGTGTTGAACCTTAGGATTCTGCTGCTGTGGGGTTAGATAATTAGTAAAATCGATCTGAGTGAATAGGCAGTAGGCATGGGAGGCGGTAGGAGCGGCTCAGGATCGTGCCTGACGGTGAGCTTCGGTATTAGCGATGTTGAAAATTCCAGGGCTGCTACCAGAGGGTTTGTGACTTGGCCGCAGCTTATTGTAGTCATCTGAAGCACGTATAGAAAATAATTCTCTTAAAGAGACTGAGTGACCCCGTTTTCAGTCACGTTATTATAGTCCTCTCTATTGTTGCTGCTATTACGTGTCCTGTAATTAATTACTCTTCCTTTATCTATATTTAAGGAAAGTCGCCCTTAAGCTCTATTTATTTGCAAGGGTTTTATCAGTACTGAAATATCACTCTGATGTTCCTGTCTTTGCCCGTATTAGGCTGTCTGCCATCCAGTTTCTTCTTCTCTGCAGGATTAGGGACAAAGGGATGAAATGAAACCTAGGGATAGCTGACAGCAAGCCGAGAGACATGGCACTCAGCGGAGCGACAAGTCTTTTGTTTCTAGCCAGAATTCCGAGAAGAAAAACAGCCTTATTGATGCTGCGTGTGTCTGAGTGTTTGGTTTAACTTATCAAATGCTCTGCTTCTGAAACTGGGTGTGAATGTCATGCGATTTTGTGTCCCACAGACGTAGTTTTTTTTTTAAATTTCGCTTATCAAAAATAACAATGCAGCGACAGTTTGAAATTTTGAGATGGAATTGTACATATTAATGTTATTTGCTGCAATTGTTCTAAAAATATGTACGTGAACGTAAGTATAAAGAATAGGCTTCTGTATTCATTAAAGTAAATTTTATATGGTATGCAAAATAGCAAGGGGCACGCGGTGGCCCAGTTGGTTGAGGCACTGGGCTACAAGCCGGAAGGTCGCGAGTTCTATTCACGTTGGAGTCATAATCCTTCCTGCTGCACTATGATCTCTAACAGAAATGAGTACCAGGAGTATTTCCTCAGGGGGTAAAGGTGGCCGGTGTGTAGGGCTAACAATCTTGCCACTTATGTGAGCCGCTTGTCTTGCAATATGAAAGTCACAAGCTCCATGAACCGTCAAGGCCTCTCCAGGCTTGTACAGGTCTTGCTTTAACTTTTTCCTTTACCTTTATGTGAAATTACTTATTAAAATTTCGCAAGATTTTGAATCTTTATAATTTGGAAGTGTGAGAATTTAATAAATTTAATAATTTTTTGTTTGACGCAGTAAAATCTGGAGGATGTTTGCAAAATTTTCGGAAATATTTGCTGCATTAGTCGTAGATTCTACCCTGAAAATTACACAGCTGCATCTTCCAAACGTTCAGACATCTACTAAAATACACAGTTACCAGAAGTTCTCAGACCATCACATGATTATGTCCGTGCTTCGATCACTGGTAATTCCTTGGGCCGTTGCGCAGTAACGGAATGGTGAGCTACCGGTCAAAATGAATGCAAAACTTATTTTGAAAATCATACGCATGCGAACATATCTCATTATTTCATAATTTGCTCTGTATTAAATATTTACTGATAGCGTTAACAACGTACACCATCTGTTCGCACATTCAACAACTCTACAGTCTGCCCACACTGGGTATCTTAGTGTTCTGCCAGGTTCTCGCGATAAGGTGCGATATTTTCTGTAATCGTTAGCCAAAGATGTATGTAAGAAAGGTGTGTTACTACTCCTATGATGTACTAAATGTGCTTTTAAATGTCTGCTGTTTAAAAGGCTATATGCTATAAATATTTAAGAAAACTTCTACAAAAAAGTATGAGCATTTCCAGTTGCCTTTTTAGGCTCATTCGCAAAATTCCGAAAAGCGATTATTAACTCCGTCATGTCTGTCTGTCTGTCCGACTGTCCGTGTGACTGTCCCTCCGAATGGAACAAACAACTGGACATATTTTCGTGAAATTTTATATTTGAACATTTTTAGAAAATCGATCCGAACAAGTTTCATTGCGGTCTGACAAGAATAACGGGTACTTTACATGAAAACCTGTGTGAATCTATGATATCTCGCCTAGTTCTTCTTAGAATAAAAAATGTTTTAGTTATTTGAAAGTTATAGAGAAAATCAAAACGCATTTTATGTTCAATAACGCTTTTCTGAAAATCTTGTTTTTTATGAGATAATGGGAAAAAATTTGGTATATCTAGGCAGGCCACAGACGGCAGTATAGTATGGCGCATGCGCATTGCACACTGGAAAAGAAAGGCTACAGACACACAATCAGAATCTGTAATATTCACTGCTTTTCCACGACTACTATGGTTATGCGAACGCGCCTCAGCGTCACGTTGTACTTTGCAATGCCTCTCTTGTTAGAGTAAATTTCTAACTCCTTATGTTATAGGAGTACCTAGTGTATTTCTTTTCCCACATTTCCCAGTTAAAGCTGCTCCTTAGATCCTTTACATCTGTCTTATTCAATCCGAGAATAATATTTAAGAACTAAATGAATACTTCCGATAAACCTCAAATTGCAGAAGGTTTAGTATACAGAAAAATTGTTTTTTGGCCTTTAAGTACCACAAGATGAAGACGTCTGGTTGAGTGAAGATTTAACTCTCCGCATTTTTAATCACTTTGGTAGGGGGACATAATTGGTCAAGCTTTACCTTTGTCCATGTGAAATAGCCGTCGGCACCCGTTAACAGGAAACTCTTCCGGGCGGTATCGAGAAGGGAAAAATCTTTTGCCATGCTAGAGATCGGATCTCTAAACTCCCAGTCGTAGCCTGGTGATTGTCCTGACTGAACAATTAGAATTCTACTTTAACCATAAGTTACAATGCTGTCTAGGCTCTAACCCTATTTCACTGACCCGATATTTTAGGTTTTTTTGTGGTTTATGTCATGTCTTTCAAAGCTACTTCTGGGACAAATGCCTACCTACGACGTCCTTGTAATTCCACTATTCATTACGGTAATCTTCAAAGCTATATGAAATTTGCAGTCGGTGAATCATTGTTAAATATACGGATGAACTGGTGTATTTTATAAAAAAAAAAATTTTCGGTAATGTAAACCGTCATGTATTCTGTTTCCTCCTTTTATCTTTATTCCAACCTATCTCCTCTTGTCTTTCTTCTACAATTTCTTTGCCTTTCTTCTATTCCCCCTCTGTTGTTTCTTGTAATTCAGTTCTTTCACCGCGGAGCCAGACTGCGTGGTGAAACTCGAATATCAACCTTGTTATGGAAGCTGATTATCTGGAGTCGATAGATCGCTGGATGTAATCGATGAAGTCCAACTTGTTGCTTATCGATCTTATCGAACGAACCGCAAAGTCGTTCAAGTGCCACGCGCTGGGTATTAGCTTTAAGCCGCTGAAAGTTTCAGGGGCGAAAAGTTGTACTGTAATCGGGTTACAGACCACAAGAACACAGCCTGCTCCCCCATCCAAGTCGATAGTTCATTTTTATGTGTACCTTGTTAGCGCGAGACTTTAAGGGGCCAGCAGTTTCTCTTACGCAGGACTCAGAGCAAAATATTCAGCACTAGAAATATCTTTGTTGTTAAAGTTTGAGTTTATGGTGTTTGAGGGCAGAGATTTTGTGTTCTAACCCTTGATTAAAGAAGAATGATCTGTCTTCTTAAATTTAAAACAGTTAATTTCTCCATCGAGACAGCTTTACCCTTCATCTGAATTTGGATTTCGAAAGCCGCTGTAGAAGAGAAGAAGGCTGAGGATAGAAATCAGTCTTCAGAATTAAAAGAGGTGGAAGAGAATAAGGACATAAAGAGTGGTACAAATCAAACCAATAGGAGAAGAACGTGAAGTTTTCCCTTTGTTGAATTGAGCAAAATCCCGCGAAAGGACGGAGGCATAGTTTAACTAGCTGGAGGAGAAAAATTGCACGTCATGTAGCCTGGATGTTACACTAATTGAGCTATTCTGGCTTGGCATATACGAAAGGAAAAGGTGAATTAGAAAGGAAAAATAAGGTAAAATAGTTTCATTAAAATAAATGTAGTAGTAGTAGGATGAAATAGAAAAAGACAATAGAGCTGAAAAAGTAAAAGAAAAAGAAAGGAAGAATAGAAGGAAAAAGATTAAGGGAACATAATTGATAGAAGATGCAGCAGAATGAGATGACAATAAGAATAAGAAAATATGTTGAATTCTGAGAAAGGTTTATACAAGGCCTATGGGATAAAATATAGAGATTGAAGAGTAAAATTAAGGTAAATGAAACAACGGATTAAGGTATGTAGATAAAGGTGTAGAGATAAAATGTTACAAAACAGGCGGAATAGGAACTTCGAGTGACAGGCTATGGCTAATTTGTGTCTAATCCGTATTAGTTTAGAAGATATTGTTGCAAAATTAAATTTTACCCACAAAGTTTATATAATTCTCACAACAAACAACTATTATTTCCCTAAATAATATTAACTGGTTGCTTTTGTAATTTTGATTGTGGTTACTCACTGTCATATGGGAATCTTTAGATACATTTCAAGCTTCAGAGTGTGACGGCACTTCATTCACAATTTTTCATGTTATTCGACAGTTTACGTGTCATTTCCATAGTTGATATGGAAGAAACTTTGGTATTGAACTATGACATATCTTTAATTTCAATAATATTTTTGTGATTTCTTCTTACATTGTAGGTCCAGATTTAATCTTACGTGCCGTCGTGTGAGATCCGTGATTCAAAACCCACAGTTTTTTTTTAAAAAGAAGCCATCTTTGAAAGTTCGAGACAGCTATGTGTGGCTGCAGCTTTGCTTGTAAGGTGTAGGGATTCCTTATCATTCAGTAAGGATACATAAATGATAGTATCTCGCTGTATAATTTCTCAGAACATCGAAGTTCAGGCATCTAGACGCCAAAATTTTGGATCAAGCCTTGGCCATTTCTAGAAAATGGTGGGTCCTAATCTTCTTCATCCGACTCCGAAAAAACTTCTGCAAATAACTACATAGTCTGAGCTGTGGGGATTTCACACTTGTAAAGATTTATATTTTGGTCTTCTGGGATGTAACTCAGTGTGTATATGTGAACCGGCTTTTCTGAAAATCACTGTCTTCGTCTTGAAACGCAACGATGGGAATTATGAAGGAAATATGTACCTTCGAAAACCAGCTAATCATGTACGAGGCCAAGAGTTTTATGCGTTACCTGTAGGACCAGAGTACGATCATTGCCGCTGTGAAAATTTGAAATACAAACCGACAGGGTAAATGCTCCTGCACAATTAGTATTCGAATTTGTGAGTCGTTATTACTAAAGCCGTTTTATCGTATTCTAGGTTCTGAGGCAGGCTGTCCTTATATCGAGTAGGATGGGGCAAAGTTGAACTAGTTTATTGGTGTCGGGAAGCCACAAGCGCCGGCTTATTAACTGCAGCAGCAAAAGTTGGTTATACAACTAAACAGTGACTGGCTGCACGCACAGTGAAATGGGGGATCGAAATTTAGGGTCAAAGGAATTAAAATTCCTTTTAGTACTTGAGGAGCAGACAGTGTTTCATGTATGGGGTGTATTATCGACTGATCTGGCATTTCCTTCTTAACCAGATATACTGCCTGACTCTGTTCCCATCGCCTCGTTTCTACAAATATATTCAACAATGCGAAGGTAATATTTCTACCTAATTGAGGAGAGTAAACTACATATTTTACACTTTACATCATGTCTGTATATAATATGAAGTACGTATGTATGTTATTTACGAAAAAGGAAGAATATTTTTAAAATAATGGGTTCTAATCTCACATCACATCTCCATGTAAAAATAAATTGGTTAAGGTGCAAGGAAAATAGTTCATAAACCAAACACTCTGACTTGATTTTTATGTATATATTTTATTACCGATACATATCACGATAATAGTGATACTGTTGTATTATCCCGAAGTCTTAATCATGACATTTCAACGTTTATATTCTGAAAAAAATGGCGTTACTTTTCTACCAAACCTTAGTATTATTATAATTTTCTACACAGCTCACTAGACCGTAATCTGTTATGTGGCCATTTTTAATTGAATGTAAACCGAAATTAAAATACGCTTGAAGAGTAAGAGTCAAAATAGTTTCTACGCTATTACTGTATTTTTGAAATATTAAAATTACTCAAATTTATAAAAAAAAAGTAACTGCGAATTTTTATTAATACGTTTGTAATAACTGAAGCATGAGATTGCCACGATAGTGACTTTGATGTCTGCTGTCGTCTGGGTTGTGACTGTGAGACGCATACATTTATACCCTGATGATGGAAACAGCACGTTCCTGAAACGTTCATAGCCACCCACCTAACAACGGGATGTCACGTGTCTAGAAGATGGTAATCTTTATGTTATACTCTGCTCCGTCTTGTAAGGAGACCTAACGTTTGCAAGGCTTTAGGTTATACAGCGGTGTTGGTGAGCACTTAAGTCTTCAAGGATGTTAACGTTGTTTAGTCTCTAAAATAGTTCCCGAGGTTTTCGAGTAACTTAGCGCCTCCATCTTCGGAGTCATAAGTCTAGTCAACTTTGAGATGAAGCCACTGTGCTTTGCAGAAAAGTCGGAAATAACTGATCAGGCTTCACGGTGTAACATCCCAGAAGACTTGAATCTTCACTTGCTTTGTCTATTTTGTGATTTTACTGTGCTTTCATTAACCCAGGCCCTGGGGGGGGGGGATGTTAGGATGATTTATGATTATTAAATTGGAAGGCGTATGGACGTCAGTCGTGATGTGCTAATTGAGTTAATGGCCGTGAATTTTTGCTGTAAGGGATGGAAAAAGCCGGGCAACCCTTTAACTGTTTACCCAAGGAAGCGGCGGAGTTGAAATATAGACATCTCCTTGATAGAAGTCTACAGCCCTACAGCTATGCCAAAGAGCTGGTGCCTATTTCATTTTCATTTTTGTGTGTTACAATCGTCCGTTAGAGGGTTCAGATGGAAATGTCAAGTGTGAGTATATTGGCTGCTTTTGTTTTAGTAACTGACAGGGAAAGAGCCGAGAAATTGAAGGAAGAACAAATAACAAAGGAAATGAAAGCAACATAGAAGAGAAGAAGACACAGACGACGAACACTCTGCGAAGAAGAGTAAGAACAACAAGCTGGAAGATAGTACGAATAAAAACTTTCCTTCCAAAGTCATCAGAAGCCAGGAACTTTTAAAAGGAAACCTTACGGTTCTGTCGTATGTTTTAAAACTCTTTTCTCCCAAATTCTTCTAAAGTTTGCTTCTTGTACATGTCATGCAGTCCTGTCCATGACTAAGTGTGTTAGCGGCGTTTTGCATTTTAAATTCCCGAGGTTGATAAACTGTTGTGTTAAGACAGTTCGCATCCGGACGGTTCAAGCGGCTCATTTTATTTACAGTAAAAATACTTTAACAATTCCAAGCACGAAATTGCTATATACACGCACATCACGTGTTATGACTGTGTGTTTTGCCCACGCAGTGTATTATTTGTATTTAGCTCTCGGAATAAACCGCGATTATTTACGTGAACAGCATTACCCGGTTAATACTCTAATGGAGAAAGTGAATGTATACTGTGCGGCAGAAACAGAATATTTGTAGCTATCAGTGCTCCACAATTGTCCTCTTCCTAACGAAACCGTTGTCATCAAGACAAGCTAGGGACGGCTGGGAACCATCAGAGCATTTTTTCGGATTTCGAGCATCACTGGACTAAAATTCTTTCATACTCTTCTGGCCTGAGGCTGTAGCCAATGGAAAACGGAAAACAGTAGGTTTGTCCGGGCTGCCAAGCAAAATATGCCTATCCGTTTACCGAGGTTTTCCATGACTTTCCTCAGTTGTATAGTAAATGCCAGGGTATAAGAATAAGGACCACGTCCCGCCGTCTCTTTTGACAGTGGCCTTAAAATCAACATGACAACCCTTCCACGTCGAGAGGTCTTCATCCTACGCGACGGATCCTCTACGTGTTCTGAACCTAGATACCCATCCACTAAAATTTTTTCGCCCCCCCCCCCCCCCCCCCCCCCCCCCCCCCCCCCACCATTTCCCACTTCTCTTTTCTTTTCTTTATTTTACTGCCACCCAACACGCCTAC
>Ga0123354_10010208_pt1 | contig 14452 bp, 8 predicted proteins | sample TergutLab28metaG_2_FD_97872 | JGI IMG/M metagenome (GOLD analysis project Ga0123354, IMG submission 97872) | Labiotermes labralis P4 segment gut microbial communities from Petit-Saut dam, French Guiana - Lab288 P4 | ecosystem: Host-associated > Arthropoda: Insects > Digestive system > Gut ... | reverse complement strand
GTTACAGTACACAATTGCTATTGTTACAGTACACAATTGCTACTGTTACAGTATATACTTGCTATTGTTACAGTACACACTTATTATTGTTAAAGTACACACTTGCTATTGTTACAGCACACACTTGCTATTGTTACAGTACACATTTGCTATTGTTACCGTACACACTTGCTATTGTTACAGTACACAATTGCTATTGTTACAGTACACATTTGCTATTGTTACAGTACACACTTGTTATTCTTACAGTACACACTTGCTATTGTAACAGTACACGTTTGCTATTGTTACAGTACACACTTGCTATTGTTACAGTACACACTTGCTATTGTTACAGTGCACATTTGCTATTGTTACAGTAAACACTTGCTACTGTTACAGTACACAATTGCTACTGTTACAGTATATACTTGCTATTGTTACAGTACACACTTGCTATTGTTACAGTACACACTTGTTATTGTTACAGTACACACTTGCTATTGTTACAGTACACAATTGCTATTGTTACAGTACACACTTGCTATTGTTACAGTACACAATTGCTATTGTTACAGTACACAATTGCTACTGTTACAGTACACACTTGCTATTTCCAATATATCGACCGACTGGTCTTTATAACATTAAGTTTTTTACTTTGAATTAGGAAGCAAATTTTTATAAACTCACCACATACAATTCACACTTCGAGAATTATTTTTTCTACTGCTTGCCCCAAACAATCCATGAGGTTAATATCTTCACTTTTCAACACTTCACCTTGTCTTCAACATGCATTCACCACAAAGACGAAAGGACAACCCCTGGATACTTTCAGAAATCTAACATTTTCTCTCACATTCCCTGTAATATATTTAGTGACCCTTACAACCCGCTCCACTCCCTTTTTTATCGTTTCTGTTCGTGTGCTCTTCAAAGCTGAAACTATTTTTGTACCTAAGTCAAAACACAATTGAGGCGTATGGGAGAATGAAGGTATAGCTCCACGCATTTACCTTGCAGGTAGATGAAGTTGACAGTCCTCTTCGTGTTCCGGGTAACGTGCCCCTGTTCCCTATTGAATATGACCCTGGGTGGGCCCCAGAGCCCGTCTGGATAGTTTAGAGAAGAGAAATACTTATTTTCTCTGTAGGAAGTCGAATGAGCATTATTCGACAATAGAGCCAGTGACCTAGTCCTCATACCAACTGCACTATCCCTTAAAACACTCCAGTACCGGAAATCGACCCCTAGCCCCCTGTATGAGACCCAAGTCTCCTTGCCGCTATTCGGAAGCACTGTGTTAAAGCCCTCCTACTGGCCTTTCACGTCCCCTGACACGCAATATGCCTGTTCTCACGACATATTCCCAGCTCTCCGCCAAATTACGGAGTAGTAATGCACATTAACATCGTGTCGTACAATGCTCCGACAAATCATTTTTATAGCCGGCTGTGAATTCTGGGTTCAAGAAAGACATGAATGCAGAATAGCGGTACTCCAACCGTGATCTGCAAAACGCCCGCAGTCCAAGGACGGTACTACATTAACGCAATAGAGTTCAAATATTTTAAACCAACACACTGTTACAGGGATAGCATAGTTAGTATAGTGACTGGGCTGCCGTTCGGCCATCCGAGGTATCGTGGTTCAGTTACTGGAAGGGACAAGAAATAAAGCTCTAACATCTAAGAACCCTCTGGTGTTCAGGACTGCGTCTTCTTAAAAGGGTCCAGAGTGTCTGTGGGATCCACCAAACCTTCAGTTCAATATTTGCCAGAGGTTAAGTAGCTGGGACACGATGTTGACCTCTCACCTCATCTAGTGTAAGAGTTAACGAGGAGAGTGTAGCTTACTACCTGATATGCCTTCAAGGCATGCACAGAAATATATGTACTCATTACTGCACGAATGTATATCCAATCCTATACCGTTAAAACTTAGACACTTCAGTTTCATGTAAGTATTTTTCATTCAATTCAATTTCCAACTCAGAGAATATGGTGCCCACACCTCCATCACAAATACTAATCACAAATTATTGTAAGAATAGCAGGCAACCAGTAAACGCAATTCGCAGGCAAAATGCAGAATTTTTAAATATTAAAGTATGTGGTACACACAGCAATGGTACGAGTTTGAGCGGTTACATAGTTTACAGTGATCGTTCGCTTGCTACACTTCCTGTAGAAATTACAGGCACAAATTGAATACAATGTGCAGTTATTACTTGTCTAACAAAATGAAGACTGCATTTTGTTCCAGACTAAATGTTTCCGGCGGTACTGTTTTGTTCTAGGAAATCTGTTGTACCCAAACTGAAGTCTTGTGTAGGAAATCTCGCAGCAAGCTGACAAAATTCTACCAACTAACTAACTATCTCCATGGAGCAGACTCCTTCCTGAGAACCTAAGAGGTCCTTAACTAGTCAAGACATTCCCCATATTTTATGGAACCGGGAGGTTCATTACTGCATTCACAAGCGCCAGCCACCCGTCACTATCCTAAGGCAGATAAATTCAGGCCATACCCCCATCCCATTTCTTGAAGATCCAATTTAATATTATCCACCCATCTACGCGTAGCTCTTCAAACTGGTCTCTCTCTTTTTCTCTCTCTCAGGTTTCCCCACCAAAGCCCTATATACACCTCTCTTGCCCCCCATAATTGCCACGTGCCCCGCCCATATCATTCTCGATTTGATCACCCGAATAACATTTGGTGATGAATACAGATCATGAAGCTCCTCGTTATGTGATCTTCCTCACTTTCCTGTTACCTCGTCCCTCTTAGGCAGAAATATGTTCCTCAGCACCCTCTTCCCGAACACCATCAGCCTAGGTTCCTCCCTGAATGTGAGAGACCAAGTTTGACACGCATACAAAACTACATACAAAATTACAGTCCTGTATATTTTAATCTTTGTATTTTTTGATAGAAGAATGGAAGACAAAAGATTCTGCACCAAATGTTTACAGAGAAGCGATATCACATGGAAATATCGAGAGTACTGGCGAATACTTGAAACAACAGTAAGTTTACAGCAAGACTTTACACAAACGCTTAGGTGCATCTTGGATGGGAACAAGAGGAGGCAATCGCCACTCCCCCCCCCCCCAATATATTTTCTACCTAAGAATGTTTTTGGCTTCGGAGTTGAGGTAGGGCAAATAGATGTAATTGGAGTGAGAGTGGGAGGCAGGAGTGTATTTTAATCAAGCCAATCTTCCTCCTCTTCCTAATTTGACTGCTTCGTTAATTAAAGTTACTAATAGCCATAGTATTTTGTCCGGTCCCACCCCCTCCCCCAGTTTTATTAGCCAATTTACACCTGTGTACAGTCGGTCCCAGTGGCCGCGCGGTCTAAAGCGTAGATCTGCGGTCGCTCGCCTGCTGAGATTGTGGGTTCGATTCCCACCGATGGCATGGATATCTGTCTGTTGTGAGTGTTCTGCGTTGTCAGATAGAGGTCTATGCGACGAGCTGATGACTCGTGCAGAGGAGTCCTACAGACTGTGGTGCGTCGTTGTGTGTGATCTAGAAACCTTTGAATGAGAAGGCCCTGGCCCACTGGGGGGGGCTGTCGCGCAAAAAAAAAACACCTATGCACATGTGGGTGCTACATGAAGAGCTAACACATCTATCAGAAGCATTTATCAAACAGAAATTTCGAGGAAGAATGTCTGGTTAATATTTGGCTTAAGACTTACAGTTGCCTAGTTTCTGTTGTATGTCTTGAAGGTTTACTGAAAGATTCTGTCAGTATCTCAAGATTATATCGCCTCTAATGGTAGGATAAATAAGCGAAAATGGATTTGAAATGATGTGGTAGGATGCGGTAGTGAGTTAATTTGAGATACCGTTCTGATATTTGCCTGGAGAGGCAGAGGAAAACCACGCAGAACCTCAAGCAAGACAGCCGGTGAGACGGCCGAGATTTAAACTTGGGATCTCCCGAATAGGAGGCAGGTGTAGTATGTTACTGACCGCGACAGTCCGTCTGTCATTGGGCGGTAACACTGGTTATATGAATAGTGGGGAACTTTGCAGGCAGCGGGGCAAATAATGCTTAGGTTGGTACACAGAATTCAGAAAGTAAAAGGTTAATGTGGAAAACTGAAAACGAGGAATTTCTTAATTTTTACGTCACATCAATTAATACAACTGCATGACGTATGACATGGGTGGGACTTTTACACTGGGAGGAGGGGGTGGTTGTGGTGGTGAAAATTTATAAAAAAAATTTCGCGAGAGGCATGTTCGATAGACAAGGATCCGTAAGTTGTAACTGCTGTGATAATTCAAGCATTTTACCCTACGGTAAGATATAGCAGTGTTTCTCAACCGCCGGGCCGCGGCCCTGTACCTGGCCCTGGCATCAGTTATACCGGGCCGCGAGAGGTTCTCCTGGAATTTGTCATTTTATTTTTCTAAGCAATTTTCATGAATAAATGTTTTATAGTTGAAATATTCTGAGAAGAAAAATATTCGTGAATGTGTCGAAAAACTCAGACCCAGATGTTGGCCTGAGGAAACTACAATATGCCACAAGAGTTTATTAGTTCAGTGATTGATAACTAATTTGAATGTAATTTTATATTTGTCAACATGCCACAACGTATACTTAAGTGTACTAATAAACTTTATGATTATACCATAATTAATTATTAATACTTAAGTTATTTTAATGTATGAACTTAAAAAATGGAAAGGTATTTACGAGTAAATTTGTTGGGACCGGGCCCTCGTCTTATGAAAAAAGAGTTTACCGGGCCGCGGTCTCACAAGGTTGAGAAACACTGATATATAGCACTTGCAGTTGCATTACAAGGCAACAGATGGCGTACAGTCGGTCAGGTGTTATGCAGTGGAAAAGTCGATGTGCAGTGACGACATTCGTAGCCTGGTCTTACACATTTCGTAGTGTGATTCGGTTTTATGGGCGTAGTATGTTTCTTCCAAAACAGTAGACAGCCAACTGACAGATGTCTTTGACGTTGGTGTAATGAGAGTGAATCATGTCAGTAAGTGGTGCTGAGATTTCCAAAAACGTCGATAGTACGTTCATGATAATCTCACCAGCAAAAAAAATGAATGACGGACATGAATGCAGCACGAGTGGAGGATCCTAGTTTTGGAAAATTAGCAGCCGAGATTCGAGATTTATCGACTACATTAATAGATGAAGTGGAAATGAATGTTCGTGAACGTAGAAGCCCAATTTCCATCGCAACGAAGCTCTTAAACTCGCGCACAGACGGTACAAAGGACTCAGTGTGCTTGCGGACTAACTACAGCCATTTTTCCAGTGACATTCGAATCCGCGATCCCAATGTTCGGGCCCCGTAAGTCGCGTGCGTACAAACAAAAAATTCCTCACAATTTTATGTGGAAAACTGCTCAGAAGAGGTAACAGAAACTACTAAACGTGGTCTGTAGGAAATGTGTTATTGCGCATTGGGTAAAGCCGGAGAGCGCTACAGACTCCAACGGTAGGCACCGTGTCGAATTCACTACCAAATTAGTGAAACTCCCAGGCTGCGTACACATGTATACAGAGTATGTCTCTTTTATAGTCACGCTGAGTACGGCAGCCTTCGTCCCTCATAATACCCTGTGACAGATGCAATGCTCAGGATAAAGATAAAGAAACGCCCTGTAATAAGACATCAACAAGTAAAGTAATGACACAGAGAGAACGACACCCGCCACAACAACAGGTGTAAGTAGTATCGGTACTTGAATTAACTGAAATTAGTGTGAGGAGAGAGAAAACCAACAAGATGCAACAATCAGATGTTTATTATCAACTTGTGTCTCAACATGTTGAGACACAAGTTGATAATAAACATCTGATTTTTGCATCTTGTTGGTTTTCTCTCTCCTCACACTTTGCTCACGATGCAATGTCACAGGAACCTAAAGCTAACTGAAATTAATTACGAATAGATTCAACAGGCACACAGTAAGAATTCTTTACAGTATTGTCACCTTCCTTTAGCAGGCAGCTCGTCAGTAAATAAATAACGAACTTCTCATTACATTATTCATTTCGACAGCAGCAGTCACACTTTCATACGTCATACCTCTTATGTCTACGCCTAATTGCTATTTATAACATTTTAAAACTACATTTATCTTTGTGATTCAATTGGGGCCCAGTAAACCGACAAAGTCTATATATGATATACGTGAGATATTTCGTGTCTGCAATATTCAGTGTATTTACCTTTTCAATTAGTGTAAGTAGGTTAATTGTTTATATGTCTGCAGTGTGCATTTCTTCTGTATCTGCCTGTCAATGGACACGAATACTCTGAAAAAAAGCCTTCCCCCCACCCCCATCTCCCGATATCGTCGTCCCGTTTTGTTACACAACCAAGTTCATATATGCAGAAAAACACAATAGATAAGACTGTAGTAAATTCTGTTTCGACCTGTTTGATTGGCCATCATCAGGTACATGTATAGTACACATGAAAGAGAAAATTATTTCAGGATAAGGCCCCTCCTTAACGAATACTTAATACAGTGATAATATAAAAACTATTATTTCATAAAGTGGAACATTATTGAGACACATAACAGTTAAAAAAAGGTTAAGTATAAAATACTGTATAGACAATATAGAGAATTTACTATATTCTTTTCAGTTATGTTTTTCTGAACATAAATATTGGACCACGTGCTTTTATCACCTGCACAATTTTTAGACACATACGGTAGGGCTTTGACACGCTGTGTCACAATAATCTCCCGACATATGCCATTTTCTAGCGTAAAACCTTCATATATTATATTAAATAAACGTACTGACTGCCACCTTACGATTTTCGGCTAGAATATGAATCACTGCAAATATTGTTTGAAGAAGAGAGAGATATGAAATGCTAAGGAATGTTTTACGACAGCAGAAAAACTCAACAAGAACAAAGTGGCGCAAAAAAAAAGAAAAAGGAACGAGTGTTTCATGATTTCTAGTTTTCCCGTCATAAGATACCTGTCGGTTTCAAAGTAATACCTCTTAGAGTTGGTTAGTGCATAAAGAATTTGCAGTAACGTTCATTGTATGCTAAATCTTGTATGGAGAGAGATCGTAAATAAAGAAGCATGCATAAGTTCTCGATGAATTATCAAACTCCATGACAGAATAGTTGGCTTCTGACAAGTTGACTATGAAAAGTAAACTAACCATCGTTTTCCTTTATTTTTATTTTCAAATCCTTCCTCTTTCTCTTCTTTGTTAGTTTTTGTGTTATTTCTGGCTACTTTCCCTCCCTCATTCTTGACTCATTTTATTTCTCTTCATTATTCCTTCGTATTCTTGCCTTTCCTTTTGCCTCTTGCGCGTTGCTTAGATCTTTTTATTTTTAATACTTCTGCTGTATGTTAGATGAAGTTATGCGTTATAACTGACTTTCCTATTACTACGTGCGTAACTAACCTGCAAGGGCCCGAAATTATGTTGTCACTAGAAGAAATCACAATTATATGGAGAAATGACTGCGCCAGGCTGCGTGGTTTCCAATTGAATCAAGTAGGGGTCACTATGAGGACTCTCAGCTCCCCTCAACTCGACTCTACATATGCAATGTCACAGAAGTGTTGAGCGCCAATCACAACAAATGGTTGTGTCCTTGAAGTGTCATGGTGAGTCAAAAATCGACTTGACTCGACACAGGAAATTTGGCACTTAAGGCGGAACTCCAACCAAAACAAACTGACAATGTGTTTGCAGTGTAGCTGTTGTTGAGTCAGACTCGACTCGACACAAGCAGAATGACAGTTATGCAGAGCTCCGTACAAAAATAATGGCTGAGTCTTTGCAGCGTCTTTGTGAGTCAGGCTCAACTTGACTCGTCCGGACTCGATTCAGTCAGTGTGCCTACAGCCGTAGGCTTAGTAAAAGTTGAGAAAGGGTGTGTCACATTCCCCCAACCAAAAATATTTGCATTCACTTCAAGTTCAATGCTTCAACAAAGATTCACATCGACACATAGCCGATACTCAATGTGTACAGATTTGTCCATGAAAACTGATTGTTTGCATCATAAGAATGAAGGCAGCAATCTCCTTTCAATGTTCATAAACATATATCTGTCGAAACAGTGCCATCTCCCAAAAGATTCAGATCTTCAAGCGAACTGATTGTTTGGATAAGGGAAAACAAGTTGATTTCAGAGCACCGAATTTTCCCCTCTTTAACTGACCGATTTAATTATTTTCGTCTTGAGGTAGGAAACATGCAGAAAGGAGAGGTCTGCGCTCTTCTGGGTTATCACGTAGCGTATAGACTCCTTACCGACGTTTTGGCACAACCTATCGGGTCAGGAGATCCAAGAAGAAAACTTTCTTATTGGATTTCTTGACCCTTGAGTTTGAGACCGATAGGTTATCCCCTACTTTCGGTAAGGAATCATCCCTATACCCTGCGTAATAACCAGAAAAGCACAATCTCATCTACTTCGCGTCGGAAGCCTCAAATCACACATGTGGGAAGGAAGCTTCAGATAACAAGGCTTTTAATATAAAGGTTACTGATTCAGTACCCACCTCCAAAGTACTCGTCAACTTGCGTCTGGTCGTCATGCACAGGAGCTGCAAAGAACAAAACACATGTTACTAATGCGTCCAGGTGAGAGAACGCGGTGTGACAATCACTGACTGGAAACCAGTCAATTACTAGCAGCTTACAAATTCATTAAACATTTCGTATAGCTATTTGTAAAGTTAGTTGTTGTGAACAGCTTCATCAAGCTATAATAAAGTGTGAGAAAAGAGATTTGCTGATTAAAGCATGCTTAAACTAACAATGGATGGAGGTCAGAGGCCATTTCCGAACTCCATTATCTTTCCTTTCGTACCCACCGGACACGAAGTCTGGACGCTGTTATTACTACTGCAGGGAATAGAACTCTAGTCTTTCAGTCCGTTGTTGGTTACTATACTGATTGATGTACCCCGGTTTACTTTTCTGTTAATAAGATTCCCTCAAATTTGTCTATGACTGTTACGATTTACCATTTTATTTAACCCCTTCGACCTACAATGACAAATATATGTACCACGTGCTCTTAACATTTTACAAAAAAAAATTGTATACATGGGACTTGTTGTGTTTAAAATATTTCTCAGAATAAGCAGCCATTATTTTCCTGGGAAAATACGTCTTTAAAATGGAAGTTGTTAGTGTTAATTGTGAGGTAGGAGCCGGAGTGCTGCGATGAAATTCATGCATGGTCAGTACACGTGCAATCTGACGAACAGATTGGCATTGGAAGAGGCTTTCTTTGAGTTTTTCGGGTCTCTGCTGTCAGTATTATTTCACCAGTGAGCCACTCGTCTTCCCATTAATGCCACTCTGTCAACAAGACACACCGGTGAAGCCGGGCAACCTTCAAACAAAGCAATGTTCAATTTTCACCACGTATTTCAGACGCCTCTCACGTCGTCTGTCAGCACATACAAACGTAACGCTTCCCTTTTCCTTAAAGACGTACCATCAGGCGTGCGAGCATAATTTATATCTTTTAATTGTGTTCACATTATGCTCACATGCCTGATGTCTGTACGGCCGTACCAAAACCAAAACCACAGTGCACATATGTACATATTGATACGCGAAGTTATAAATTTACTGAAACCTATTCTGAAAATATAATTATAAGGAATACAACACTGTGGAAGAATTTTTAAATCAATGCTTTGTCGGATCTCGGTCAGCTCTCGACAGAAATATTCTTCCGTTAGTTGTACAGGCCCATACTGCAGAATATCACCCTGCTATACATAGTCTTATCTCATGTATCTATATTTATTATAAATGTATTTTATTTACATCTCCTGTCCGAGCATTGTCCTGCATAATATGGACCGAACAGCGGCTAGGTCTGCACTGAAAATACCGTCGTCGGGGTCTTTACAAGTTATAAATATGCAAATCCAGAGCCATGGTCGCGCCATAAGCGGTTAGTCATCGACTTCTGATCTCAAAGTCTTGGATTCAATATCATGGTTGTCCATATGGGATTTGTGGCGTAGGACGGAGCAGGTTTCGAGAACTTCAGATGTCTCCTGCCAATAACTGCACAAATGATCAATATTCGTCAGTTATCAAAGACAGGTACAATATATCTATTTAAACTTATGTAAAAAAACTAGCATATTCACATGAACAATATAGGTTTTATCACATATTGTTAATTACCAGCTTGTTTCGATTACTTTGTGAACATAATCGGGATAGATTTACAAGAGTACTAAGAATTCATTCAGCTGTCAAATTTTATCAGCGGAACCACGCAATGTTAAAGAGCTGTCCATATAAGGTTCAATGGTTCCACTGATACAGTTCAACAGCTTGTTGTTTGCTTAGTAGTCTTGCAAAGCTATCCTCATGATGTTCGCAGAAGCTATCAAAACGAGTTAGTAACTAATAATATGTGATAAAACATACTTTGTTCGATGTTAATTTGTTGGTTTATTACGTGAATTTAAATATTCCTGTCATTCACCTATATGGAACATATTAAGTACAATATGCCTATTTTCTGTTATTGCAAAGGTTCTCTATCACAATAGAGTACATCATAATAAGTCTTAGAAAATATAATCCGAAGAAACCTACTTAATTCTCGAAATCAATGATGAAGTAAATGATGTGAGATTTTTTCTTTCCTTTTTTTGATATATAACAATTTCTGATATTAAAGTCCAAGTCTAGTCCTACAAAATTGAAGCACCTTTACCACTGACGGTTGCCATAATAATAGACCAAAATGAACACAACAACCTTCATTTGTAGCCAACACGGATTTTAACGGATCGACCCTCCCTTGTCCTTTAGCTGACTCATTGGGACACTTACCGCATTTGAATGTTGTCCTACATTAGCAATACAAAGTGACCCGATGGATCACGATTTCAAAACTGCTACAGGCTTTCAGACTGGGTTTTACATGGTGGGTTGAGCAGAGAATACGTCAGATGTGCTTGTGGAAAGCATCACTTGCAGGACAGTGGCACTGAACTGTGAACAGGACGCCGTAAAATTATGCCAAAATGTTGTCCCCTGCTTAGTTAAGACATTGCCCAGGATTAAAGTGCCGCAGCGTGAATCTGACCTCTCACTTCCATCTAGTTTCGAAATTTCCACCACGTTTTCACAACGTCGTGTCTAATTCCTTATTTAAGTACTACGCCAAGAATAAGTAGGGACAATTGGCAGTGTGGCTCCACGCATTCTTCATGTTCAACTGGTTGATCAGGTTCACATCCCTGCCGCTTATTACGCTTAGAGGCAGCCCACGCTGCCCATTGGCTAGGAGGCTGGGAGGACCCCACAGCCGGTCTGAACTCTCTGGCGGAGAGAAGAATCTTTTACTCCTGCTTGGAATCGATCCCCACATCCTCTGTCTTTCAGCCCGTAGCTTAATAATTATTCCGGAGAATACCGACCGCGTAGTCAGGCAGAAACTCACCGACGTTTCGGAGAAACAAGCTACATGATAGTCCGGTACTATTCACAGTCACCGCTACAGGTACTTCAGATTTCATATAGTCACTGTACTGACTGAGCTAGGTGTGAAAAAATTAAGTAAACCAGCTCGGCTTAATTATGATTACACAATTATACTGGGGTAGTTAAGGGATTATGAGGTAACGAGCGCCTCGGTCCCGGTTACAACAGAGACCCGAGTCCAAACGGTATAACGGAAGGCAATGTGGAGTGCCGCAGACTTATACGAATGAATCTGATAGAACTCGAAAACAAAATTATTGTCATGTTTTTGTTGTTGTTGCTACCACTATTGTTATTTTAAACTAATAATATTTCAAACCCGGCGATTATTTTAACTCCAAGGAGCAATACGTTTCAACAAGTTATGGTAGCTCACCTCGTCAGGAAATTCTCAGCGTTTTGCAGCAACGAACTTCACTGTCGTCTTCACCGCAGGCCTTCAATGGACTATATTCCAAGCCTGTTTAATTCAGTCCACTCTCATATCCTGTGATTTAAGGAACATTTTAATTTATCCCCTCTGTAAGTACGCGCATCTCCAGTTGTATTTTAACATGCATCTCATATCTCATGCAGGCTACGTGCACAACCCATCACACCCTTCTTGATTTGATAACTGTAATAATTCTTACTTCAGAACACAAATTAAAAGTTCCTCATTTTGCAATTGTCTCCATCCTGCTATCATTTTCTTTCTCTTAAAACCAGCCTTATTTCAGCCCCCTTTTCTCAGTCTACTATCGTTGCTAGCAAATGGCTGCTGTTTTGTTAATACTCTTCGCCGTTTTTTTTACAAACAACACCGGTAGTCTCCATTCCTCATAACTGTCAGTGTTTATTGTTATCTTGCATCGGACGTACGTGGTTTCAGCTGACTCTCCGTCCTTAATATATGCAAATAACGGTAAGAGTGCCACACGTCCTTTATCCCGGCATCGCACATCTGGACGTCAAACACCGCAGTTCACTTTGTGTTGAAAGGAACTCCTTTTTTTAAAGCTGCTAGTGCGAATTGTAAGTTTTGAGTATAATAAATAAACTTGGTGCTTTTATGACTCACGTACTTATATGAAAATTAATTCTTAATTTTGTGTCTTCAAATGTTGATCGTATAAGTACAACGTGTCAGTCAATAACACAACACTTAATGTAAAATAAAAAGTGTTGTGTTATTGACTGACACGTAGTATTTATATGTTATAACACTCCGGGATGGAAAACATTAAATAAATATTGATCGGGTAATCAGATATTAATATGGTGCTGCTTGGTTTCTCTCGGTTCTTCCGAGCAAGTTATGTTATGTCACCAAAGCTCTTTGCCAATTATGCACAAATTTAAAAGCAGGTGCAGGCAGGTATGGCCCGGGCTGAAGCTATTGTGGATCGTTTTGATGAAGGAGCAAAACATAACATCCACAAAGCCACTGCTTTTCAAACTTTTTTTTTTTGCATGCCACTCTCACAGTACAAAACATGTACACATATCGCTGTCACAATACAAAACATGCACACGTACCGCTAACAAAATACAATACATATACGCATACCAATATGAACAGCAAATACTAAACCTTACTTTGAGCATACTGATCTTTCGGATGTTTCGCGAGTTGGCAGTTGTAAAACAACAGCACTTTGGAAACCTTATATTTCTTAGGTTTTTTCTAATTTAACGCGACTATACAGAGGATAATGGTTGAGGAGAATATTTAGAACTAGGAGGGACGAGGTAACGGGGTAATGGAGGAGATTGCATAACGAGGAACTAAATGATTTGTACGACTCACCCAATATTGTACGGGTGATAAAATCGAGAAGAATGAGATGAGCTGGGCATGTGGCGCGTATGGGTGAGGAGAGCGGGGTGTATAGGGTCTTGGTAGGGAAACAGGAGGGAAGGAGACCACTGGGGAGACCTAGGCGTATTTGGGTGGATAATATTAGGATGGATCTCCAGGAGGTGGGATGTGGGTATGTGGACTGGATTGGGTTGGCCCAGGATAGAGACAGGTGGAGGAAGCTTGTGAGTGAGGTAATGAACCTTCGGGTTCCGTGAAATGCGGGGAATTTCTTGACTAGCTGCAAACCAGTTAGCTTCTCAAGAAGGAGTCTGCACCATGGAGTAATTAAGTAAGTATACAGAGGATAATGTGAATCTATACTGGAACATTTAAATAGTATCTTCGTGTATATTTTATAAACATTTTCTTTCCATTTACACACATTGAAAACAACTTTAATGGTAAAATTTACGTTTCTAATTATTTATTATTATTAAAACTTCGCCTACCACCAGGCGACCGCCCGCCTACCACTACAGGTACGCGTACCACCAATTGAAGAGCACTGCAGAAACAGTAATAACTCGGGCCGATTACGAAGAAGAAACTCTGGACTGTTCTCATTTGTAATCCTCAAATTAAATCAGATAAGCCACACTTACATACTTCATTTCATATCTGAAGAAGCAGACAAGGTCACAATCACATTAAGTACTGATAATTACGGGACATGAAATGAGCCAGAATGGCGTTCATAAATACAGTTTTTCGCAAAATATAAAACTAGGGTAATCCTGAGCATTAAACAAACAGCTGTAAATGTTTATTTTTAAAATTTATATATTTAGACTAGCAAAGTAACAGCAATACTCTATATTATGTTCTCTACAACAAGTTTGGTCGATTTTCATCATGATCTAGTAGTTACACAATTTACATAAGGAGAAACTCTACCAGGTATTTTTTAAATTTTTATCTTATTTAATATCATTCAACTATTTTGACGTTCATAGGGCCGTGCATCGTAATATTATTTCTATAGCAAAACCAACCAGATGCACCAATGTATCAAATTTATTTTATTTTGGATTGACACTCTACATGTTTCAGACGGTCTTTCCGTCCATCATCAGGAGCTCAAGACTGTACATACAGCAACAGGCGTT
>Ga0123354_10010202_pt1 | contig 14457 bp, 3 predicted proteins | sample TergutLab28metaG_2_FD_97872 | JGI IMG/M metagenome (GOLD analysis project Ga0123354, IMG submission 97872) | Labiotermes labralis P4 segment gut microbial communities from Petit-Saut dam, French Guiana - Lab288 P4 | ecosystem: Host-associated > Arthropoda: Insects > Digestive system > Gut ... | reverse complement strand
ATTTCCTGGGGGTAAAGGCGGCCGGTGCGTAAGACTGACAACCTTACCACCATCCTGTGCCGTTGTCATGAAATCTGGGAACCTTAACTTCCTGGAACCCTCTGGGCCACTCCAGGCCTGTAATGGGACTGCCTTACCTTTACTACTGTACATCGATTATTTATGCATTGACAAATGCAGGAATACGAATATATTCAGCTCTGCACTTTTCCATTTGCCAAATGCATCGTTTTATAAAATATGTAGACTAATGTAAAGTTAAATGAAAGTGTTAATATGACTTTAATTCTCGTTTCGCCTTTCACTCCTTGTAATGAATGCACTTCCACTTCTGAGCTGCGGTCTGTTTCGTTGCTAAACTGCTAGTATCTGTCTGAAGCAGGAAGTCTTCGAATCCTGGAGGAATAAAGGAGTACAAGGGAGCTCTTTGAGGAAGTAAGACATGCTACGAAAATTGTAAAATTATTCAGTTAGAAATGCGAAAGAAAACCTTTGCTTTGGACTGTATTCAGAAACGTACATGAAAAAGATGTAGACGAAGGAAGGGGGGCTGGAAGGTTTGTTCACCAGGTGTCCCGTAGGATCATCTCATATTCCGTACTGCAACTCTGTTTCTGTCCTGTTCCCTTTTCCGTTCTTCTTCCATGCTGCATACTTACACCAACCCCTTACTATTCTCCCTTCTCAAAAACTCTAAAAACCCCAATCTTTCCCTTTATTCCTTCTATTCCTTTATCCCCCTTCCTTTTATTTATTTTTTCTCAAGGGTGCAATACAGTTTCTTTCCACAAGGATAGGGCCAAAGGGGAAAAGACTCAATTCCGGGAGATCATCTTTCCTCTACCTCCACCGCTTCTAACCTGTGCTGAAACTTTGTATATAAACTTCCACTTCATTCCACTATTCACCTCTCTCTTCCCTCCTTCTCCTCTATTCGCGATCTCATCTGATCAGAAACTTGCTAAAATAAGATCAAAAGTAGACAAAGAAAACGAAAGGTGCTTTAAAAGAAAGAATGGTTTTGGTGTTATCCACAATTGACTGATAAGAACGCAGGGCTGAAGTAAAGAAGACAGAATATGCCACAGGTCTGGGGGAGAGGGCTTGATTTAAGAGATACAGTTCCCAAGAATGCGACAGAAAGTTTCCATCACATGGGAATTAAGATCTCTGAACTCCTGCTAGCGGATGGAATCAGTAGGTGGGATGTTACTTCCATGCTGAAGTGATTGATACAAACGGATCTTCTGTAAGTGAGCCACGTGAAGTCGTTTTATAGGAAAGCTGGGTCTTTTCAGCAGCCATACTCGAATTCTTACGTTGGTGTCCTTCAATCATGTGCCTTTGCTACAACCATGAATGGAAAGAAGCTGTGTTATGAACAGTAGACTTATTTCATGCATCCTTTGTTGTTCCATACTAGATTTTACATGCGTAATTCCATTATAGAGAACCAATGAATATCCGTCACAAACGACTAGTTTTAGGTTCTCTGTATCAGATATGTATGTTGCAATTGGCGTGTGTAACTTTAATTAACTCTTTAAAGACCCAGTCCGTACCGCGCTGTAAACACTTTTCATCTCGGTTATAAAAACCAATCAGTTTATGATGCAAGTGGCACACGTCGCTGTTTGTTCTCAGATAAATACAAAACACACAAAATACAGTGTGGGCAGAAAGTACAGTTCTTGAATTTTAAACATGTTGGTGCTTAACGTAACCAGTAGGCTTTAAAAGGTTAATAATTTTGTTTCACTTGCTAGACGCCTTAAACAGGGCTGCAGATTCCATGAACGCGTCATTTGGCTGTTTCACTTCTGCAGAAATTGCTCTAATAAGGTCTCGTATGTAATTTTAGGGCTGTGTATTTAACTTTGTATTGTCGTTCTCATATCAAAAGTTTTGGCTTCTGCCACGTTTTTATTACCGTTTGTAGGATATTCGAAAATATCCGGTTCTGAAGGCGTAACATACACCTCTTTTCATCATCATGAGTCAGTTTGTTCAAAAGTTGGAAGGCTGGCCACATCACTTCTTGACGATGGGGGCATGTTTTATTCAAACTAATATCGACATTTCATAATTTGTATTTATGAACAGGCCTGTCAATCTTGATATTATACATTTCCGCGCAGTAGACCTACATGTGTTTATGACCAACAAATTGCAGAATTTAAAATATACAGAACTGTTACTGCGACATGTTTCGGCTATTGAGAGTAGCCATCCTCAGGGAGTACATTTCACAAAATAAGTGTAGATGTTTAAAAATATCGTCTTTGTTCACCAACGAAGACGATATGTCCTGTGGTTCCTCACCGGTCTCTTTCCGTTCAAGCCCGGATTCGATCAAAGGCCAGCTCAAGGGGGATTTTTGGTGGATAAGGGTAGCAATGGGACAGTTTTTTCTCCTAATACTTCAGTGTTCCTCTGTCAGTACTATTTCGCCTTTGCTCCATACTTATATTTCACTCATCTACCACTGACTCTGAATCTCACCAAATGAGAGCATCAGCCAATGAAACACTTCTCCCTCCTTCCGTGGACGCACATGTCGACCATGCGGAAACCTTGTGATATCGCCTCAAATTGAACTGATTGTTACGACACTTTTATGATATTCAGAATCTGGTTTTCGCGCGCGCCTAGGTGAGAATTTCTGCAAGGCGAATAGTAGTGTCATTCAGTCTGTTAGCGAATGGTTGGTGTCTTCCTTTGCCAGCCGAGTTATATGAAGATGTGTTGAGGAGCTAAGTACGTAGACATAACGTTGTAGAAAGGTGGCGGTATTAGTTCCTTATGCTATGGAAAGGTTTTCTTCTCCTTCATTCCATCACACCTTCGAATTCCACACTTCTCTCAACATCTACTTCTCACATTCATTCATCCATCCGTCTCTTCATTTATCCTCTCTTTCTCTACCTCCATATACCTTGATGAAAGAGCTGTGTTAGGAAGGGGGTGGTGGCGCTGGTGGTTAAAGTACCTTCCCCCACCGACATCCAGAACGACGACGGAACACTTTTATTTCCACCTAAGTTCATAATGGATGCAAATTACTCCTTCAACCCCCTTCTTTAGACCTCATCAACCCTCTCTCTCCTCTGCAAACACTTCATGATAGTTAATACTAGGTGGATTAAAGGCATGCTGCCTGCCCAGACTGTATAGGTTACCTCTGGATTATCTGCCTCCTGTAGCACTGCACGGGGCTCCAAAAATTTACATGGAACTCCTGGCAGAGAGACTTCAGTGAATTGTATTCAGTCCATTCTTTAAATGAAGTACGAATGTCAACTTAGTTACTTATCATTTTGTGTGCACATGCGAATAGTAAAATTCCTTCTGTGTAGTTTTCGTGTGCATAGAGTGTTCTTTCTGCGACGGTTGTCGCCCTGATTAATTCTTAGCATCAACACGTAACTGAATAATGACAAGTATTTTATGTTCTACGGTTTTCGCAGGTCTGAGCTGTCGAAATTTCATGGTTCTGGTAGCCGTAACGTAACGTCTGGTGTTGTTCGAGGTTGCTACTGGCTACGTGAGACATGATGGCATTTGTGTAGACTGGTAGATGTGGAACTGTGGACAACTTCGAAAAATCTGTCAGGGTAATCAGATTAGTCCATTGAATTTCCTGATCATGAGATAACATACATAGATGCTTAATATTCATGTCGTTAAACTCGATGGTCCGTCGTTTTGTTGAACTACAGAGTAACGCCACTAAATGGTGTCTAAACATGAAATGTGACTCTGTGGGACTTTAGCTACCAAAATATAGGCCTGTTAGATACCACAAGCTTCGTAGCTCTTCATGATGCCATGTGAGACTAAAGTGATTTAAGACTTCCGTGTCTTACCATCAGCACTGCCTGTAATTTTAATTTTAAAAAATTACATCAAACGTTGTTGTGTTTCAGTCTACATTTGTAAATATATTAAATACCCAGCGCTTTCTATAAAGACTTGTGTCATATACAGACAATAGAGGAGCGCTGTGCACCTTGCAGTGAGAGAAGGATCGCCTAATCTAACACCTACGTAGGCATGTAGCCCCGCCATTCGGCTGTTGTATGGCGCGGCTGTCAGTTCTACAGAAAATTATTTTAAATTGGCTAGTTCAGTGGTTCCCAAACTGTGCGGAGCCCTTAGTAACCGTCTCGAATGGAGAATTTTATGTATACAGAATTTTTGAATAAATAATGAGATGTTAAGATAAGTGGCAAGTTTATTTATTTGTGAAATGTCACCGCAGTTAGTAAACTGTGTATTTACGAAATCCGTTATACCGTAATGGTTTAAAACATTACTGAAAGTATCATTGAAGTTGTCCTTTGTAACAAACCTGTCAAAACGAACTTTAATTTAACGAATTAAGTTTGATTACGCTACTTTTTATTGCTCTATGAAATTTAAATTCGATTTCACATTAACTTAATCTTTTTCTATAACTCTTATATTTTAGGCTTTCTTTACGAAGTAAAAAAGTTAGGCCGTATGTGGAGATCATATCCTTCTGTTCGTCAGTTCGTCCGTCTGTGTGTGTTTTGCGAGCGCGCGTGTGCCTGCATGCGAGCTGATGTCAGAGACTAAATCGTTTGTCGGATTTTCGTCGAATTCGTTCTAAGGATTCTTAAAAAAAAAAAACTGTTGGGCAAGAATTAATTTCGTGAAAATCGGCTCAGTGACTGCCATACTTTACTTACGGACCTCAGTGAGTTTCTACTCTATTGTCCACATATATTGACTTAAACTGTATGAAATTCAGTTCAGATATCCACGTAAATCCGTTGATGAGTGTCAGTGAGAGCTACGTGTTACTTGGGGGCATCAATGAAGTATTGCCCAATTTGATAATATTTTGTTCCAATTTAGGTGACATTCGGCACAGGATGTTCCCACAAATATTTGAGTGATTCTGTGTGTCGTGAAAATTGTCGCATTGAAGGCCATACCAATTGGGTGAAGTTAAGGACTAGGGATCCGTACATAAAGCTGTTTAGAATTTGCAAGTTTCGTGGAAAGCTGTCTTATGGTCGTAAATTAAATTACGTTTACTCTTGTACCGGGAAACCATATGACATTTTGAGAGGAAAGGACAGGTAGAGAAAGTCTGTTACTGCAGTATATGTGTTTTATAAGTCTGGGGATCTGGCAGGTTTCAAAATCAGAAACGGTGCATAGCAAAGAAGTTGGCAAAGGACTGGGCTAAGGTATTCATTCATGTTGAATTCCCTAACAGACAGCAGTTTCTGCGTTTGTGCAGACTGAATATAGCCTCGCCTTCCAATAAACTGAGAATCATTTAAGGCGCTCGTCTCTCAAGCTCCTCGTAATTTCATTAAATGGAAGTGTGAGCGATGTTTTGGTATATGAGCACGGTCTGTGTTCTCCGTGAGGTACGTAGTGCGCTGAATTTACACTAAATTCATTCTTCAATGAGTGAATAGAGTCGATTTGATGGCCGACGTCACGTTCCGACCTTTAGCACGTCATCATCGTTGTCCATAGTTACGTACCGCGTCGGTTGAGTATCCTTACTGTCTTTGTGTACGAGAGATATGGTGGTACACAGTAAGACCTTTCAATTGTTGAGCCAACAAGTCATTGAAGTTGTGATAGTATAGACGTAAATTTGGGAACTTCAGATCATTCAGAAATTTTTCTGAAGCGCCTCGAATGCAAGTAACAGAAACATTTGAATGCATGCTATGGTTACGAGGAATATTTCTGCTTTTCATTATGCAAATAAACACTTTTTTCACGGCTAAATATGATTTTCCCACTGTTTTGAAGATTCACGTCGTCTCGTACATAATTACCAGTAGACATGACGACATACCCCGGAAGACTTGATCTTCGTGGTTATTCTTGTCTAATTCTTCGGCAGTTACTTGAGTGCAGTCACTCTTAGTCTTTCGTTGCACTTGTTGTGGTTGTTTGACGTCGTTCAATGCCTGCATCACACTGCGTATGACGGAAGTGACCTCAGTTCAGGTTGACAAGAAACTGACAAGAACGCCGCTAGAAATGTTTACTGTTGCAACTAGTCAGCTACAATCATACGCGTTCTCTCACCTCTAATTTGTAATGAACCATAAATCGCACTCCAGTAAATCATAAGCATATGATCGTAAATCAGTTGGGGGGAGGGGGGTTATTGTATGCGCAGTGCGCTGTTCGTATTATGACGACGAATGTTCGGAGTGATATTGTTTTATTAGTATAGATATCTTCTACTAACAGAGCGATTTATTGCCTGTAGGACAGGAGCAGTGGGGAGGAGGGGGTCTTGTTTGTCTCAATTTCTCGCTGGCTCCATTACTTGATACTGTGCTTCCAGTTGGAAAGTGCCGGTCAGCAAATTAAATTGTTGCTATACCTCCACCAAATATAAATTGCAGTATATTTATCGTATCGTTTTTCGAATTCCTTACGGTTTTCCTGTAAACGTTCATTCATTTATTCAGGACTTTATTCGAGGCATAGTGTTTCGGGTCAGACCTTCGATACATTTGTGGTGCCAGAGCGCTCTACTAGCATCTACATCAAAGGTAATGATGCCAAACAGCGTTGGCTTTCCTCAAATGTGAGGTGCGGAGAGATTTAGAAGATAAAGCAGTTCGGTTATAAAACTGAGGTACAATTCAATACTCTACTCTAGTATTAAACTTTCGATACGTAATTCATTGTTGGAAATGCAACGTGGGGAACGAAGTGCGCATGTACAATTGTACTCTGCCATTCATATTGGAAAGCCACCTCCTTCGTCACTACTGAAGGAAGTTTACCTCATTTTTCGGAACAATTTGTAAGGGACTCGTTTAAAACCCTATCGCTTTCCGTTTGAAGTGGCGTTAGAAGCTCCTAAGAAAAATTTCCCTTCATTAATTTCAAACCCTAACAGCCATACTGGTCTTTCCCCTGATGGGAATGATCGGCCACCTGGCATGTCCAGTCATACCGACATTTAGTGAAGCGGCCAGGGTTTTGTTATTCCATAGTTCGGATAGCGTGGAAGACACATACTTTATTATATACAGGGGAAACAAACATGTGCTTATAGTATAATTGTAAGAATATATTTGAAGGGATAGTTTTAATTATTTCTGTTTATTTCTTTATGAACAATAGATCCATTTGTGGCTGTCACTGAGAGGCAGGAGAATCGGCGTCTTTAAGTTTGTGCATCCCGTAAGTTGTTTATTGTTAAATTTATGTCATTAAGTAAATAAGACGATATTGTCATGTTTCCTGCTGTACTGACCCAGCATTTTGATTACACACCAATGTCAAGTATAATTCGTTAGTTCTTTGTATTACATTGTGGAAAAGGTTGATGTAACTACATTTAATTTCTTCCCATTATCATTCTGACAAGCAACTTTGAAGTTACAGGCACATAGTAAGCATATTTCCTTATTAACTTCAGCACCCTACGTGATAAAGGGCTCTTCTATAGGGTAAGACAATATACCATACAATAAGGCACCGCTCAAATCAGTGTGAAGGAAGCGGAAATCGTAAAATATGTGTCTAAATTTGTTCTTTTTTTACTTACGTTGCTTGCTGAATTTGGTCTCATAAGGCGAACTTTTAATTCTTACAAAAATGAAACTGCTACGGCCAGTTTGTTTTTACACTACAAATTTGCTGTTGCATTTATGTTGTGGAACTATCTGACTTAAGAAATTAGTTCACAGCCGATTTTTAATAAATTACTGAAACATGTGGCGGATGTACAAAGCTCGAGGAATGTGAAAGACTTAAGAGTAAATGGGAGTGTAATATTGAAATGGATCTTAAATGAATAAGATGGAAAGGGGTGAACAGAATTCTTCCGTTTCAATATAGGGATCATTTGTCGGCCTTTGTGAAAATGGGAAATCCATGTCTACCTCAGCAGCTGTTAGATTATTAAGAATGGTTCTTGCATGGAGTTGACTGATTATCCAAAAAAAATCCATTTTAGAGATACCATATTTCTTGGTGTGAATGTAAGTTATTTCTGCTCTTATCTGCTCAATTTTCCAAGTCACATATTTACGGCTAATGACCTCTCGCAAATGTCACAGTATGTATTTATGACCTTGTTTCATTCTTGGACGACCGTAAGCCCAAAATGAAGTAATCAAACGTATATGTCAACAAGGAACATCGCAATAATTTATTTTTGAGTTGCGCACAGGCTATGTAACTTAATAAAGTGGATGATTTTGAACACTATGTGGCGGTGAAGAAATTGCTATAGAAATTTAATATTTCATGAACCGTGCATCGTGATTTAATAGTGTAATAAGAACCAACAGGATGCACTATTTACCTTCAGTTTATTTGACGATTAACCTCTACATGTTTCTAGCAGGTTTACTGCTCACCATCAGGAGGTACCAGTCTGTATACAGAGTAGTATTACTGCTCGAAACATTTAGAGGTTAATCGTCAAATAAACTGAAAGCAAATAGTGCATCCTGTTGGTTCTTATTACACTAACATTACTATAGGTTATCTGCACGACACTTTGCTGGTTGTCTCCGTACTGGAAATTCAGTTTAAGTTGCAGATATCTTCTTTAGTACTGGGCGAGTGCTGGTTCATGCCCACGGGGAAGTAAGTGAAAGGAGAAGAAGGGAAATGAAACCATTACTGCCAGTGATGAAAGAAAAAGTTTCTTTCGGTACACAACTTTTTAATGCCTTTATCCTCACTTTTTTTCGTTGCAATCTCACCTCTTACTTACTTCTTTTTATTCTGCTTCTTCCTCTAACTATATCCATTCTTTTTGTGCGTTCATTGTTTCATTCTATTTTCTTTCAATCAGCTCTACCAAGTCTTTCAGTTCATCTACATTCTTTCTTATTCTTTTTTTTTTTTGCAAGATTTCATCACTTACAGTCTTCGGAATGCTTAGCTTAAAACGCTGACATAAAAGAAACTGTCATTGCCATGTTGTGGGACCTACTTTATCTCTAACCAGGATGTTTAGAATTTTCATAAATGCAACGGTGTGGTAATTTGTTGTTACAGACAAAAGGTTTGTGAAACGCTGGAATCGCGAGTTCTAATCCCAGTCAGTGTGTCTGTATATTTTAGCAGTTTTTTTTAAATCAGCAGTAGGCTTTAAGATATCCTGATCTCCATCCAGGGAGTCTAGCCGGTGCTCTACATCCTTTTCTGCCTGATATATTTCCCAGTTGGCCGTGTGCGCTTACTTCAACATTGAAATTATCAAGATCAATGGACTTAAGGGCATGAAAGAGCATCGCCAAATAGAATAATCTTTGAATCAATCAAAGAGTGTGAAGACTACCGTTTTCTGGTTTCTGACGCCATTCAGTATGGTGGATATGCATCTACGATTCCGAGGAATCGGCTAAACTACACGGCATCACAGTTACAGAAGACGGTTGTTTTCATGGTGACCGCCGGCAAAACCTCCAGTATTAGAATAAAATGGTTAGGCTAACCGAACAAACTTCCAGAAGCTTAATTATATTTAGGTTATTAACTGCAGTTGGTGTATCCATAAGCAAACCACTTGGTATACGGTCTACCAATTCATGTGCAAGAAAATGTGAGTAGGCAGTAATATCCTACTGGGAACTATTCATGAGAATTCAAGTTCTTTGCACATTGTCATACAAGTAGACATGAGCCTTTCGACTCGGATAAGGTCAACCAGTGTCACATACAGATATTTCTATCAGTTTTGTTTCCGTGTTTGTATGGGTTTGTCTGATATGTGTATAGAAAACTGAAACGTAAATATTAAATATAAAATATTTAACTTACAGCTTGGTTGAAATTGTTGTGGTGTTTGAAACTCTGCAACCATTCCTACCGGGATATCCAGTGCGGTTTGCCATGTACATGTGGTATGGGTATATTTCGTGCCATAACTGTGATATCTCTGTCATCGTAGTCACACTTAATAACACGTATAAATGTTTGTGCGACTGTAGTTGTCGGGCTTTGTATGTATTTCAGTTTAATCCGTAGTACGCTCGCACAGGCTTCCTGCTGATGTCATATTGTCATGTTGTGTATCGAAGCGTTAATCGTTGATGTTCTTGCTTATATTGTCTATTATAGTACGGTCTACAGCGTTTTGTAGTTCTTCCCCGCTGTTATAACTATTCGCCTATTTTTGTAAGTTGTGGTTTTGTTTACCATATTCATGTGTTTCTACTTTGTACTGTCCTGCATAGCAGCGCGAATCTCTTTGTATGAAAATGTGCTGTGAAAGCAAGTTGGTGTTGTTTGTTAACTGAAGTGCAGTATTACTGCAGAGGTGTACGGCGTCAAAATCTGTAAGACTTGTATATAAAGTCGGTTGTGAAGCTGTAAACTGACATCGACTGGTGGGCTTCTGTGATGATGGAGATGAATTGCAAGTTCCGAATACAAGAAATTTACGTAAATGAAAGTTGGAGAAAGCGTTATAATAAAGAATTAATGCAGATATTTGGAGATTTAGATATACTTTCATTTGTCAGAGTTAGTCGATTTGACTTGGACTGGTCATGGTAATAGAATGGATAGTAAAAGAAACGTAAGTCAAGTATTTGACAATATTCTTCGGGGAAATCGATTAAGAGGACAACGAACAAACAGATGGTGGAACTATGTACAAACAGGTATTAATAAATGCCAATTTAAGAGCTGGAAAGGGAGGTCAAGAAGCAGAGCTGCGTCGTAGGAGAAGTCCATTAAAACCCTTTGACGCCTAACGACCCTTATAGGTGTCGTACCTCACCGCTAACCTCTAAACGTTGCATTTTATATATTTATTCAACAAATATAGGTACTGAATATTTTTAACATGGTATATACTCTTCGTTTTTTTCTCTTCGAAATGCAGTTTGTTTCATAATTCTAACATATTTGGTTCCTGTATTATTCACATTTTATATACAGTGTGTGCTAAAATTTAAAACAAATAATTCCGGCGCCAAAAGGTTAAGGAGGTGATGGTCCGCATTGTACTGTACTATCATCGAGGAAGAAGAAGAAGAAGAAGAAGAAGAAGAAGGATGAGGAGGAGGAGAAGAAGAAGAAGAAGGATGAGGAGGAGGAGAAGAAGAAGAAGGATGAGGAGGAGGAGGAGGAGAAGAAGAAGAAGAAGAAGAAGAAGAAGAAGAAAAGAAAAAGAAAAAGGAGGAGGAGAAGGAGATGAGGAGGAGGACAAGGAGAAGAAGAAGAAGAAGAAGAAGAAATAATTTATTGAACATTGATTTAGTCCTCTCATATTTTGAATAGCGCTCATTGTCAGTCATTTTCAGGCCTGAAACGTCAACTCGTATGCAGGAAACTGTTTCGCAGTCAGTACAATCAGGCATAGGGCAAAACTGATCTGGGTAAAAATGTGCAGCAGCTGGTATGTCATTTCGTAATTACCTCTGGCATATCGATTCTGGTGAACCGCCTCAGTAGGAACTAAAATGTTTAAACACAATGCACCTGACAGGAGAGATAGCTGAGGAACCCTGTGACCACGGAGTTCCGCGCAGAGGAGGGTGCTGCTGCCAGAAGGCACTCAAGTAGAAATGCGATAAGAACCAGGTTACGGCTCATCTTGAAGGCGCCGGGCCCCGTCATATACACCTTAAGTTCCTGTTACAGCTTACTTGTGCAGCGAAGTAAAGTAATATTGTCAATATACGTAAGATATATAAAACTGTGTTCGATACAGCGTAACGGCTGGTGTGGATGCAGGACGCCGAGTGGCATGCCGAGAAATAGCGGCTGAACACATGACATGTGAACGACTTTAATGTAATGCAGGTGATGAAGTGATAAGTACAGGAATGAAAACTAAACGTGTTTAGGTAACTAATATAAACAAGTGTTGAGTTTTCAAAGCTTGCCATCGGTTGCGCTGACACCGCAGCTGTGAGAATTGGCGTCTCAAGTGCAGAGAGCTAAGTGTGTGTTCTCCGACATCACGAATCGAAGTCTATGGCTGCAGAGCACAGGGGATATCGTGCGGGGCTTCGAGAGGAACCGGTGTACACATAAGTTGTGAAGTGAGGCTGGTTGCATTATGTAGGGGGCAAAGCCCCGGTAAACGAACGGTTACTGAATTAAGGTGAAAGAATTTAACGTGATTTTTGTTTTCAGTCCCAGAAAACTGAAAAAGGCAGGCTGCCCGGCAATTAAACACGACACGGTCGAAATTTCACAAAGTTCTGCAAAGTCTTTTGAGTTTTAAAAATTACATTTGACGGCAACCACAAGGGATAATGCGAAGTTCAATATATTTTGTACTGTATTCAAACAAATCCCCCCCCGCGAATGCTCTGTGAATGATGTAGAGTATAAAAACATGTTGGAAGAATTCCTTATGCTGACTTTCTGACTTTGGAAGAAGAGGGTTCGAATGACATGTTATTCCAGCAAGACGGAACGCCTTCTGATATTCACATTGTAGTTCTGGAATTCGTGATTCGAAAGTTACCATGGAAATGGAGTGGCAGACGCTGATATATCACTTGGCCACCTCGTTCCCTTGACGTTACAGTATTTAATTTCTTCGAGTGGGGGTGGGGGTGGGAGATACATAAAGGATACCTTTCACGTTTCGCCATTGCCCATAACTTCCACGGAAACTTATGGGAGGATGCTGGCTGCTGTGGTTATATTTACACCGGTCGTACTGACAAATATCTGGACTAAACTTAACACAGATATGGAATGTGCTGGGATACTGTCGGTGCCAGTACTGAACGTATGTAATTTTTGTAAGGTTAGGTTACAAGTACGTGATCACATAACCTTATAAAACTGACGCGCGGTTTTTTTTTGTGATTCACTTACCTCTAACTTCTTAAGCAGTATTACTTTAAAATTATGTATATTCCGTCATCATCATCATATATCTTTTATGGAGTTGGGCCACTTGCTGACCCGTTCCGGTCTCACATACCCAGAAGTCTCTTCAAAGGTCTACCATGATTCATTCTGCCAGTTGGGGAGTAGTATTTCATTACCCTGGGTAATCTATTTCGAGGCATTCTATTTACATGTTGTATACAGCTTCTCTTGTATTCCAGTAATTTGTCCAAAATAGGTGTTATTTTTAACTCCTTTGCAGTTTGTACCTTTGTTTTGTAATCTGTCCAAGTGTTGTATATTCCGTATGATACTTTATCTAATAAACGCCACTTTATTCGAGGGTTGCGGCCAGTCGAAATACTGTGTAATGTAAAATTTGTGTTTACAGTCTTTCTTGAGCGCTAAGCGAGGATGGCGCTATATCGGGTTTTCTCTGTGCTGCGTATGAGTTTATAAATCGTATAAAATACTGATTATCGTATTGCCTTGCCTGTTTCACCCGTTGTTTGTAAGGATGGGAAACTTGATGTGCCACTCTAAGGCAGACTGTGCGACGTATTACGCAGGACCCTGTTTTTCAGCCGTGCAATGAATAAAGTCCGCCTTGGCTGATGTAGTTCATATGTGACACACATATCGACTGAGTTCAGTATCAAAGCACTTCTCGACATTTTGCGCAGTAGGTGTTCGAAATTTATTAAAGTTGTATTTGTACTTTTATTTACAGTATATCTAAGTATCAACCAACATGGATCTACTTAAAACTTTTTTGTGTTTTGCTGACCGTGTATCTCAGTATATTTATCTTAGTAATTAACCAACTTGATGCACAAAATTTTTGTTTTACAATAAGTTTATTTCATGTACTCATTATCGGGAGGTCAGAATTGTATTATACAGCCTCTGGTATCATCACACCTACAGGTGTGATGATACCAGAGGCTGTATAATACAATTTTGACCTCCTGATGATGAGTACATGGTGCTTGAAACATGTAGAGGCATGAAATAAACTTATTGTAAAACAAACATTTTGTGCATCAAGTTGGTTAGTTACTAAGATAAACTACTTAAAACATGTTTCAGGCTTCAGTGGGGTGCATAAATTTGAGGTCCATCAGCGACATCCGTCCTGGATATAATTCCAGAGAGTGCAACCCTGAGCTTCGGCTGCGCATTCGGATAGGAATGAATTTTTTCTCCCCGTTGTAGTTGATTTGTGAAAACTGGCTTCAAAATGTTAAGTTGAAACTAAAAGTAAGAGCAGTACAGTAACCTTAGAGGGGAACTCCGGATAATCATTATTTACGGGTCTCAAACGCTTGCAGTACGCCTCGCATTTAATTCCATTTCTAGTGTGGAGTCGGTCGATAAAGTTGTCAGCGTTCCATACTGTTAGTGTAAAGTAGGTGTTTCGCACATCCACGTCAGAAGAATTTCGTATCCAGTTAAACTCTTCTGCTTACAGGTTTTGGGCCATGTTATAACAACAGAAATATGACTGCAGCGAATACCAGCGACTTGTAAGAACTCGCTGGGGGGGGGGGGGGCCTGAAACGCCGCGTTTTGACACGGGGGGTCACGGGCCCCGGGTAGGGCTTTTTCCACGTGTGTTTT
>Ga0123354_10010201_pt1 | contig 14457 bp, 7 predicted proteins | sample TergutLab28metaG_2_FD_97872 | JGI IMG/M metagenome (GOLD analysis project Ga0123354, IMG submission 97872) | Labiotermes labralis P4 segment gut microbial communities from Petit-Saut dam, French Guiana - Lab288 P4 | ecosystem: Host-associated > Arthropoda: Insects > Digestive system > Gut ... | reverse complement strand
TTGTTTTAGTAACTTCACTCTCGATATAGTGCATACTCCCTGAGGATGATCCCGTATGGGGATCGAAACATGTAGGAGGAATATAAATATGTTTTAATGTGAAACTTAAAAATGAGATTTTAATGTTTTACGTATATTGTGCAATTTGTTGGTTTTAAACAAGTATTTTAATTGTTTGTTTGATCGTAGCCCTTTGCTTTTATGACAAATCACAAACAACTGGTTTCTTTGGACTTCAGAAACACATACACAGCCAAAGACTATAAGTCATAAAACTCAATGATAAATTCTAACAAACTCATTTTTTCCATATAATACTTAACTTGGACGTTGGAGGATTAAAACAATTTGGGCAATGTACATATAAGACAACCTTGCGGTACGTTCGTATAACCATTGGTGAAGTGAACAGATAAAAATGCATTCTGTTTACGTCGTAAAGCTACATGTTATTTTCAAATATATAATCATATTAATTGTAGCACAACAATGCTTAGGTAAGTTTATGTCGCCGGCAGAATTAAACCTACGTAGATCTTCATATAACGTGCTCCAATGTGCACAGAAAACAAAAGAATGTTCGTGTACACATGGCCTTCTTTAGGCGTAAACAAACGGATCGCAATGACTCATAGAAAAAGGGGGATTTCTCGAATTTTTTAGTGCTGCACGTTTTACGAGCTCGGATAGAATTAATCAGCTATGAAGCAATAAGTATTAAATATTATGTGTGAGTGTGTGTATGTGTATCTGCAGTCTTGCCTTAGTTACCGGCATGCAAACCGATTATTTTCCGCTCAGCATTATACTGTCATAAGTGGCTTGTCTGGCCGTACCATATGTTTCAACATTATCGAAAAAAATACATATTCGAAGGAAGGTTTTTGATATAAAATTAGCGTTATAATTTCTCTACAAATTTGTCTGAAATATTTCTCATCTTAAGAAGAAATTACCGAGATATTAACTTAATGTATAAAAGTCTTCAAGTAAAGTACACGTTATTCTTGTCAGGTTTCAACAAACTTGAATTTTACTTGCAAATTTTCAGAAACTATCAAATTTCATGAAAATTCTTCTAGTATGAATGGAGTAATTCCATCTGGACAGAAGAACTTACGTTCGGACAGAAATGACGAAGTTGACAGTCGCTTTTTGCAATTTTCTAACTTGCCTAATTATTGTGTATTTTGTATAAAAATTGAGACCTTACCTCGCAGAGAACTAAACGTGTTCCCTTTTGGAAGTCTAATCAGTTGAAAATGTGTAGGTAAATAACAGCCAATTATTGTGAGAATCGTGTGGAACACATCAATTAAGTGGTTCTTAAAAGTGCAGCTTTTTTATGTTACACGTGGTGGCTTAAGTGAATAACACTGGGTTTACAGCGATAAGAAATCTTATTATACGTGACTAGCAGTCTACTCACCAAGAGTCTAAAAGATTTATGCTTGTGACAGAGTAAAATCAAATACGTGACGCTGATCCACCGTGACAAGTATAGATCTATAACTTAGTATGTCGTTAAAGAAATAATCTGCTCTTTAGAACTGGTAAATACGTAACTTCTTTTCGAGGAAGTCCGTATTGAACTTTTGTTTTATTTAGTTGAATCAATTTCACGTCACAATCTACTGTTCTAATACCTTGTTAACAACATTTTAAATCCATTGCAGGTTGTTCAAGCAGTCTTGATAAAATAGGCGTAATATAATACTATTTATGTAAAGTTTGTAAAAGTTTGTTTTATTTGTGTTATCTCTCCTTGTCTGATACATCTGGGATATTTGATTTTTAAAAAAATATACACTATGTATTCAAGCATTCTTTATAAAAAGTAATGGTAAATGTGTGTTATTTAGTTTAACACATAGACCAACCTCATGCATTACAACAATACAATTTCCAAATCTTGAAACAATTTATTTTTAAATTTAACATTTATATTCGAATTGGTTTTACATTTTAAAAACCCACAGATGACACACGCGTCAATTTTAATTCGCTTCAAACGTTCCAGAATTCATAGAAATACCTATTTAAAGAGACTTAAACACATATGAGTCCCTGTCTTCATTTTCAATGCAAGAAGGGAAAATAGTTGACAGACTCCCGCTGTTCTCTCGACTGGTTGCAGTAGCAATGGCAGCTTCCTGTGGTCGAACTGATGGACGTACTAGGAACGAACGGAAAGTCCACCCTGTGGAATGAAAGAACAAGAGAACCTGAGGAAGGAACACTGCAGAATTGGATAGATGATGGAAGGCAAAGAGAAAGAGTAAAGCAGTCCTTATTATTTGTATTTTTATTTTCAATCCCTTTTTTTTTTCCTTCTTTGAGAATGTTTCATGGAGGGAGGGTTGCTAAGACGATAGAGGGGTTGAAGAGGAGAATGGAAGTTTGTGTGTGTTTGAAGAGAGCGAACTTTCGTTCGCCCCGTTCACTCTTTGCCTGGAATAGGACAAATGAGAGCAAAAATGTTGTTAGTCTGGTTTTAATGTCGACAATAAATAAACATTATATCTGATGTTCCACAGTAGGAAATTTAAGGCGGTACTGAAAACAAACTGTTAAATTCCTTAGTCATTTAAAATTAAATTACATCTCGTGTTATTTACCGTAGGTAATCCCGGTGTTAGCAGAGAGTACAATTTTTGGATCGACATGCAATAGACCTTATTAAAGACAAGTCTGTTTCATTCCCATGTTTTTAGTTGTGTGCATATCAATGTGCATCTCTGGAATTAACCGTATTCAATTACTAATAACGATACTAATACAACTAAATAGAAAAATAATATTAATTTTGTTTTTATTATTGACTCTGCAAATTTCAGCACGCATATGAGTAACTGAATTGAATTGACTTAGTACTAAAATCGGTTGATTCAGGTAACTTCGACATGTAAACATTGCAGAATAAAACGCCGAGCTATCTCATGGTTCCATTTTAGAATTTCTTTCAGTTCATGCATACGCACAACTTAGGCACTGTGGCCTTGGCAGAGTCTGTTCCTATTCTAATTACTCCTACCACATATCCGAAGTGACAGCCGGTTTAATCACAAGGCAATGAGATGAATATATCGGGCAATGATTCCCTACAGGGGCATAAGAATGTTTCTTCTGCAAAAGGTGCAAATCGGGACTGAAGCATTTCCAACTTCCTAATCAATGGGCAGCGGGAGGATTTATCTCCTGAGTTAAATCGGGCTGGTCGTGAAGCTGGGTTCTTCCACCCATCTAGTGTTAAGTTTAAGAGCTATATTTTTTCCACCTGTATGCCTTAGTGAGGTAAACGATGACAAATTTACTTTGAAATATATAAAATAATTGTATTCATAGAACAAATTTTGAACTAGGACTGATCGATCTTATATAAACAAGAGGAAAGGAAGGAGGAATAGAATGACGATGGAACAATGGTTAGAAAATTAAAAGTTCGTTACTTACCGTTTGTGATTTACGGAACACGAAGAGTGTTACTCCATCGATACTCAAAATTTCTTCTGCCAGTATGTAAGGTCTATTTTGGTTCATCGTTTTGATCAGAATGTGACGGAATCCATTTCTCTCTACGTGGTTAAACAATCGTAAATACAGTTGGCTTCCACATTCTGTCACAAGTATACAAAGAGTTTAATATTAATTAATTAGTTCCCAAGTGACTTATTAATTAATAACGTGTTGAACCATTAGAATTATTAAGATTCATTATGTAGGCGCTTGTGTCTGTGATTGTGTTGAAAAGGAACAAGAAATTTTGATTCTTTAAGATTGGACAATCTGCGTTATCTGCTTCTATCTTGTAAGACTTATGGTTTCTAAGACAATGAGCACACATGTTAGCATGTCGTGTCCGTTTCTCTCTCTCTCTCTCTCTCTCTGTCTAACCTCGTATCTGCATGCCACAGTTCAATAACAACAGAACAAATTTGCGAGAAATTTGACACAGAAGAATTTTAAAAACGTCTCTTAAAACATTCCAATTTTGGTGAAAACTGGACAAAAATAACGAACACCTATCCTGAATATCCGCGTTTGTTCACATCAACAGCGAAAAGATGGGAAATTCACTAACTTTACAATTAACAGCAGATTTAAATTACGAAATTTAAATTAGATACAAAATTTATCCAGGTGTTCCACATTTGATTGAAACCTTTATAAACGCGTTTCAATATTATACAGATTTCCCTTATTGATAAGGTCAGTCCTTCATGTTCCTGTTTTGAGACAAATAATGGCGTTATAGATGAAAATTGCTGTTATCACAGAGTAAGAGTATAAATAGATAACAATTTTCGATGTCTGAAATTATATGCTAATTTTAAATTTTGAGATTCAACATTTATTCTCAATTAAGAAATATTGTTATTAATCATAGGTTTTCTGCAATGTAGGAAAAGAGAGGCAAAATCGAAAGAGCTCATAAGACCAGGACACTTTTGTCTAATGTTCTACAGATGAAAATGCAATAAGGAAAACATAATGATTTATAACGCCATATAACCCTTACTTTATTCCGTCTACTTACTTAAATTCCTAAACCTTACTTACTTGTCGTTGTCATTATATAAAGCTAGTTACTCTTTACGTATGTCACATTTAGTAATTTAGTATGATTATTTGTGCCAGAAGCAGAAGGTGACAGCATTCGTAGATATGCTGTGTTCGGTATTGCAGTATCTGTAGATTCCGAAAAAGTTTTTCTATGTAACTGCATCACTTATTGCATAGTGATGAGCTGTAAAGTCCAACACATTGCAGCGGAACTTCTTATGGTAGGACTGGGGCTAGGATTATTAAAATGAGAAGGCCTAATAGACCGTTTATTTCAGTACAGACACTCAACCACTCATGTTTAGCTTCTGTAGAAGACTCAAATTTTCTCACATACATTTATAGTCTGTTTTGACAGTGACTGAGAATAACTAAATCAGGGGTTGCAAGACCTAGTAGCACAATCTCAGTTTTCTGAGCAAGAGTTAATTTTGAAATGTTATAGCCCTCTAAATATTTTGCACTGTTTTCTTTGTGTTAATATTAAACTTGCAACCACTAAAGTCAAAGTATTCGCAAATATGGATTTGAAAACAGCTTGGTAAAAATGATTAGTAATTTCAGTGTTTGATAAGTTAGAAAAGGTAACTAGATAAAAGAAGTCGTAATTTGAAACTTCTCTTAACTACGGCGTCTGGAGACCAGCACGCAAACTCACTAACGCTCTCTTCCCAAAATTAGGCTATTACGCTGAGCACACACGCAACGTCTGGTTAGGACACAGCACACACATTCTCCGCAGCACTTAAATTGTGAGTCGCGAGTATTTGAATTTAGAATGATTTCTGTCTGTTAATTTAAGGAATGCACTTATCTGCTAACGAAAATTTTTATTTAAATATATATTTTCTTTTTTTTTTCTAAAAATTTTTGGGAAATTCGGGGTTCTTCAGTCTTTAAGGGCGAGCCACTCCTGATAAAGTATATTATAAAGTGTAAGTTACCTGTATTTCTACGTAGATTCCTTGATAGATACTTCTGACTAAATATTTCGAGAATTTTTTTTAATTTTCATCATACTTTGTGCTGGTGGTGGTGGTGGTGGTGGTGGTGATAGTGGTCGTGGTGGTGATAGTGGTGGTGGTGGTGGTGGTGGTATAGTGCTGGTGGTGGTGATATTGGTGGTAGTGTTGGTGGTGGTAGTAGTGGTGGTTGTGGTAGTGGTGGTGGTCTTGGTGGTGGTGATACTGGTGGTTGTGGTGGTGGAGTTGGAGGTGGTGTCTGTGGTGGTGTTGATAGTGGTGGTGGTGATAGTGGTGGTGGTAGTGGTGGTGATATTGGTGGTGGTGGTGGCGGCGGCGGCGGCGGTGGCTGTAGTAGTAGTAGTATTAGTAGTAGTAGTAGTAAGAGCAGCAACAGCAGTAATATTGGCAGCAGAAGCAGGACGATTTTAGGTCTGTTGGATTTTTTGCAGTCAAAACTTTTAATAATGTAGCATTGGGACAGGTTTCGCTCCGATTACTTTGTTCCTCACCTATCATTTAATATTCCAAAAATGCCCCATGAATATTCATTCTTCTATTGCCGACGCCATATATTATAGGTGCTGACAGCGTCGCTCATTATACCAGAAAATAATACGAGGCAACTTATTTTATTTTTAATACTTTTATGCGTTAGATTTAAGTTCGTAGGTTGAACATTACTAATTTTATTACGCTTCATTTAGGGAGTAGATCGATTTTAAACATATTTAAGCCGTAAATATTTAAGTACCTTAGATACGGTTCTGCTTTATAAAATATTAAGTGCCATGTAGTTATTTATTAGAGTGGAAGGGAACTTAAAATGTACGTTAGTTTGAACATTTGCCACACATGCACGTAATCCTCCCAACTGGTTAAATGCAGTAAATCTAATGTTTGTGACTTAAGCAACTAAAACGGCCGCAATTGTAGCAAAGATCGTTGCACCAAATTTGATTATTTGTTTGTTTCACCATCTGTCTTCTAGTCAAAAGTCGAACCCAGAGTCTCCAAAACACGAAGCACAGATAGTAAACACTCTATATTGTCGTCGATACAAAATTTTTCTGATGCCTATGTAATGAACGAAAAATTAATGTTGAAGGCAACATTCACAGGAAAGGAATGTTTAATCAGAATTTACGAACATTTTCGGTGTCTTGAAATCCTATAAAAAATGGTCTGAGTCGAAGGGTTGGTACTGAAGAGAATGAGTACAGTACTTATGCCAGTGTTGCTGGAGATTTGTGTAAGGAGAAGGAGCTCCAGTACCATTAATCATGAGCAAGTTTGGAGTCTGCTGCGGCTGTGTGTCAGTCAGTTGAGTCTTGCTTGCCGACACGGCAGCAGATAGTTTCTTTGAACATGACTGAGTACACTCGTTGGACACCACAAGCAATACTGCCCCCTTCAGCATCATGATCATGATCATCACCTTTGTCGTCATCGTCATCGTCATCATCATCATTCGTCAACTAGTGACCTATATCTTACCCATAAACTTGGTAACAAATGAAGGAGTGAGCGAGTGTAGAAACTGGATCGTGTCCAACTACACGTATTGCCACAGTATTGCTTTTCAATAAATTAACAATTTTATATCAGACGCCTAAATTCGAAAATATTTAACATCAAGTATGACCATCGTACACGATTCAGAGGAGGTTATATCCAATATCTCTTTTCACAGACTATTCAAATTTTCACTTTTAAATTTTGTTATATTTCTTAACAAATTTCATCATTATAAATTCCGTGCATATTGAAGGGTCTATTTAGAATTAGGGCGAAGAAAGTTAGTTGTCATTTTGGTTATCAGGTGATGTTTCCGTACTTCTCGTTTTGTCAAGGGCAGGGGTGTAGGAAAAGACTGTAGCATGTTATCATAGATATTGCCGATTGACTTCAGTGCTGATGAAAGTATTTGCACCTAAGACGAAGAGAGTAAATCTACAGTAAAGAAAACAGCGTTAAATATAAAGTGTAATAATTGTCTATACTTAGCGGCGAAACATATTAAGGGGGAAAGTAAAAAATAAGAAAGATCGAAAGGGCTGATAAAGCTGAAATTGTCGGCAGTATCTGAAAAGCAAAAAAATTTTCAATTTGAAAACCTGAAGGAAGATGTTACTAGAACTTAAAGAAATATTTTAGGTGTATGACTAGAAGTTTCAGTGTAGGCAACGAATTTTTGGATTCCGTAAAATGCGAAAAGTTCTTTTAAAAAATAAACCAATTTAAGCTCTTTAAAGGGAAATTTTTTTATGGAATAAACAATCACGTTTGAACAAGATGCGCATAGCCTACATTAAATATGTTGCAGAATTTAAACCTTTCCATTCATAAGATAAAATTGGTAGAAAAAACTTTCATAGAGAAGAAAATGCAAGGCTTCAAGATGGCGTTCGGCTTATGTATGTTTCATTGGGAGTAAATTCTCTGCAATTACTTAGTTCTTCTTATCAAACAATTACATTTCCCTGCTTCCATTTACTTTCAATACAGAATACACACTGGTAGTGCCTGAAGTTTCAATTGAAAATAAGAGTTTTTAATTCGCAGCAGAACAAATAAATGATAAATTATTATTCAGAAATAAAATTCAAAACTTCTGTAAATTCGTGCGCCTCACCATTACGTCTGCCTTTAAGAACAAAGAAGAACTGTCTCTGGAGGACTGGAAATAGACGTCTGGACCTACCTGTGCAATGATTAACCAACAGCAGAGACACCACTTGCTCCTATTTCTGTATGTGTATGTATGTGTGTGTGTGTGTGTGTGTGTGTGTGTGCTACGAATTGCGACAGTGCATCGGTGACATTAACATCACAAATGGTACCACTGTGAGAGACAGACCTGTGATAAAAACTACTGGACATTAGAAGGTCAGAAATCCGTGCAAAGTATCTGGGTGTTTGTTAGCAAGCACTTACTGAAACACAGAAGTTACGCATAAAAGACAGTGGGCCCAGATTTGTGTCTAGGCGGTCTAGGAATCTGTGCGACACACTGTGGGTGTTCGTTAGTAAGCACAGATAAAAGAAAAATGTGAGTTGTCAATATGGACAGCCCTGCGTTGGATCGTAAGATTTTACTAAATTCGTGTCCATGATACAGATCGACAGCAATATGATATGTGCAGTAAAGGTAAACGGAAAACGGATCCCGCCCATTATCGCATCCATCTTAATGGTGGAAAGATCTTATTGGGAAGTTGATATTTGTGTAACTGATCAAGAAATTACGTTCAGTCTTTTCATGCCGAAGTTTCATCTTCTTATTCACAACAGCTCGTAAATGGAGCTTATCCATATCAAGCTAAATTCATTCGATATCTTTACATCCCAGCCTTCAAAATGCATTATAATATTATACTTTCATTTGTATTTATATCTTCGAAGTAGCTCCTTTCTTTCATAATTTCTGACCGATAATCAGTGCGCATATCTCATCTCATATTCCACACACTTCGTTTTCTTTGGTACTATTACCCTAATGATATTTGAATCTAACTGTCTTTTTTGGATGTGACGTCACGTAGTGGGGTAGAAATATTCTGGAGTCCCGAAGGAATGTACTGCCTCCGTCTTCAGAGCAGAAAACTGCCATTTTGGTGTTTTCATGCCCTCTATATCTATCTATATCTATCTATCTATCTGTCTGTCTGTCTGTCTGTCCGTCCGTCTATCCGTCCGTCCGTCTGTCTGTCTGTCTGTCCGTTCGTCCGCCGTCCGCCCGTCCGCCGTCCGCCGTCCGCCGTCCGCCCGTCCGCCGTCCGCCCGTCCGCCGTCCGCCCGTCCGCCTGCCTGCCTGGCATTCGCCTACTTATTTTACTCTGTGTTGTTTTGCTTGGGAGAGGAATTTATTTGATGATCGACTACAAAAGCAATAAAAATATAAATCCTTTAATTATAGGTATTTATGTAAATGGCAAATCGGTCTGAAAGATTTTGAAATGAATGACAATATTTTTTTACAAATGCAATTTTTTTTGATTTCCCTATAAAAGTAACTTTTTTCGTTGTACTTTTCTCAAAACCTTTCTTGTATCTGGCAAAAACACTAACAATTTAGACTAATTATCATGCAAGTACAGTATTTCTTACTACCACATAAATAAAGGCTTATGTATTTTCGGATTATAATGACAAGTGAAGTTACCGGTTTTGAGTCACTCATAAAAGATATACACACAGAAATGTCAGCAAGCTGTTGCAGGTTTTGTTTTTCCAACAAAGGTAATACACTCGTCTTCACAACGTAAATATCGTCTACCTATACCGAAAGGCACGGTCTCGTAATATATACAGCAATCTTCATAGCTCACGTCGTGATAATCTGGTACCACATTGAGCTCATTCTCTTACTGAAACATATCAAAAATTTGTGCACGATATTGTTCAATCAGTTAGCTATATTCATTAATGTATTTAAATTTACTGAACCAATATCAGTCACAATAGCTATATTTCACATACTACTACCGCATCATGGTTTATTTAATTGTGACATAATCTTTCTTAGCAGTTCTGTATTCGTCTATTGCCTTTTGAAAATTAATTAATTAAAATCCTTAGGTTGTCAAACTGTATTTTCACGATTGTAAAAAACTGAATACCTGAATATTAGGCCTTCACTTAAATACCTTTTCTTTTCATACAAATCAGATAAAACCGATTATTAACTCCGTCTGATCCATCTTTGAGTCATCACAGAACAATTCACTTCCCACTTTAAAAAATTTAGCAAAAATTTATTTTTGGAATTTTTACGTAAATGTGAAGAGATAATTTCAATTAACTTACAATCGGAGACGAACAACGAACACTTTAAATTAAGAAGTTCTTACAGTTGAATATCTGGCCTTAAACATCTGTTAAATTGAGACATTGTCCTCAGTAAAGCCGAAGAAAAGTTTGAGCATGGAGCGTGAATGAACTTTAATGTTTAGAAATGTCGATTTTAAAATTTCCATTATGATATCAAGATGTCGATCTATAGCAGGTCTGTGAGTAACGTAAGAAGAAATACTACAATATTGGTTACAATATTGAGTGTTTTCTAGTAATTACTTAAGAATTTAAAATCCAGATAAATATCAGGGTGAACCAGAATTATTAGTTCCTGTTGATATTCCCTCAACTTTGAAATCGCTATGTCAAATAAACATTACATAACCTGCAAGTTTGAAATTGAGTTTACAAGCTGCGTTAAAAGGAAAACTGCTTGCTAATAAATGACTGCGTGGGCAACAGATTTTCTTTTCGAGACAGTGTTTATAAGACATAATGTATTTTGAAATTTCTCATATTTTAGCCGCAAGTGTGAACTTTAAGAACGAAATAGGATAATTTGCGCCATTGATGTAAAATTAGCTAGCTAGCGAAAAGAGATATTCTTTTGCTCTCCCGTACCAGTACCTCCCCCACCCCCGCTGCAAAATTGCGCAACTTTATCAGAGGAAACGACACGGGGAACTTTTCGAGAGTTTGGGAGAAGACTGAATACTTCGGGAACAAGAATATCAACACAGACGATTGTTTGTGGAGATAAGATAAAAATTCTCATTGATTGACTGACGCGTTCAGGAAACTGACCCGTTTCGGAAGCAGCTGATGGCAGACACTAGAATAATAAATTCTGACGTTTTGCTGACCGTGCATCTCAGTATACTTTTCTCAGTATTTAAACAATTTGATGCACAAAATTTGTGTTTTACAATAAGTTTTATTTCATGCATCTACATGTTTGGAGCACGTGTGCTCGAAACATGTAGAGACATGAAATAAAACTTATTGTGAAACAAATTTTGTTTGTTAAATACTGAGATAAAAAACTAGAATAATAAGTCAATTAAGTAAATTTAATGTTACAATTTCAGTGTACTGCACTGTAGGTTATGCTATATACAAAACAACTTCGATTAAGCGTCACCCGATTTTCTGTCGTTTTGTAATAACCGTCATGCTGATGAGCTACTGTGTGACAGGTGTAGGAGGAAAAGATCATTCTTCCTTGTCATATGGCGTGAAGTGGGTAATTAAGATAGCATAAAGAGTTTTACTTATATTTCGCGGTGTGTTTTTTAAGGACGTATTCTATAATCCGTCCTTTCTCGTATGCGTCATTGCTGTCGTCCAGATCGCTGGTAGATAATCGAAGTTTTAGTGTGCACGTTAAGGGTTTGTACATTATACAGATTCTTTAGATTTCGGGGGAATTTCACAATGTTCTAGGACTTCTGTGAATTTTCATCTTCAGCTAAAACATTGCTAAAACAGACGCTTATTGAGCCAAGGCGAACCAGCAGACTCGCCAGTCTCTCGAACCAATGAGATGACACATGACCTCACTTGCGCAAATATACGTAAGACATCAAGAACCACAGAAGCGCTAGTTAAGTTTGAGATGTTGGTGCTAGAGTAAGAGACTTGAGACCTTATCTCTACCAGACCTTAGTAGAAACTTTCACCGTTCCAGAACTTTGGAATTTTGCATAACAAGATAGAAAAAAAATAATAATTATAAAGGAAGATGGTAAAGTCGTCCTCGTGCATGCCATGAAGGCGTAAGAGGGATACCAGAAATATAGATCCAGTCATTCTTGTATTCAACACCAGATGGCAGTGAGTGTTCAGCTTAGCGCCCTGAGCAATCTGCTTGTAGAGAAAGAGCCTCCGGTGCCCATTGAACTGAAGATTGTGTGACCCCAGAGCTGATAGGGAAAATATAGAACGAGTATTCTTCTGTCATGCAGCCTAAAAGGAGATTCGTTTCTTGAATGCATCACAGAATATTAACTTATCGATAGATTTTAAGGACATACATGACCTTGGTGATTTTTTTGTGCTATGAATATATCTGAGTCTCCTTCATTTGTGCTGTTACTATTCAAATATGAAGAGTGCAGAATCTTCGCGTTCTGTTTTTATTTCTTAATTTATCATTTTTAAAAGTCGTAGTTGTATAACTGAAGGATAATTGATCGAGTGCACTGAAATCATAGGTAACTCCTAAACCTCTTCAAAACTTGTAACTTAAGACAAATAATGGCTTACTCACCTTTTATGTGTTCAAAAGAACGGTGTTAGAGAAGAGTCTTTCCGCACTCATTGTGCTGTAGCGTACTGTAAAGATCTCGTTACATAACTGTAACTAATTGCGAGATATGCTTTTCTCGTAACACGCAGTGCCAGTTTGTTTTTTCACTTTAGTAATTTTGAGACTGTCATTATCTCAGCAGCAGCATCTGACAATAGTACGAAGCAACGTCACTTAATAAATGACATCCTGCCATGACCAAATAAATATAAGCATTCTTAAACGAACATCTGCCGTACAAATAATATGTTATAACCTTCTGTTTAAATGTTAAATAATTAAACTTTCATATAAAATTATAAGAAATTAACAAGCCCCTTTTACATGAGCTCACATACAGGTATTCACACCTTATCTTATTATAAAGTTTCCCCTGGTTTTATTATAGATTCCAGGCATGATACAGGCATAAAAACGAAACCTCCAACTACAAGATCAGTGTCCAATGCCTTTGTCCATGAATGTACATGAAAAGCATAAGCCGACGTCAATGGAGTAATAACAAAAAAAAAACTAACAAGAATAGAGAATATGTTGGAACAGTGATGTAGAAAAGACAGAGAGTGTAAGAAGAGAGGAAGCATTCTGTACATTCATAAAGATATTATATCATTAATATATGCCAAATTTTATCTATAGAATGAGTCTGGTGGAGGGGGAACTGCATGCAGTCATGTCTACCGTTGACTGCTGTCAGCTGTTTCACTACTGGATGTAGGGGGACTATTCAGGAAAACCTTACTTATTCCGTCTCACCGTCATTTCGCCTTCTGAATACGTTATAAGGACCACAGCACTATACCAGAGTGTCAAGAGGTAAAAATAAAGGAATGGAAGGAGCAAGAGACAGAAAGAGATTGACTGTATATATGATCTGGAATGAAAGATAAAAAGCTTCTTATGTATTTCTGCTTCTAGAGCTAGCCATGTGAATGTGAAGGCAGAAACCAAGTTTCAGATAGCAATGAAGGTATATAAGTCAGATGGTTAGAGACTGACCATCATGGTCATTTCCGTAAGAAGTTTCGGACTCTGTATTAGCGCTGTCTTGCTGATGTGTGGTCATTTATCTGAAGAACTAGATTGGAACGAAGTTTGCTAACAAGCACCGTGCATTCAACTGTCGAAGATTTACAGAACTTTAAGGAAGGATCAACTTATGTATCGCTATTGTTTCTGTCCTCTTGATAACAGAAGTTTCGGTAAACACTACGATCCATTTATAAATTCGTACGGGATTTCATTTATTCATATTAGTTAGTATTGGGATGGAAAGTCACGCATTGTGTGTGGAGGGTATTTACGAATGGTTCAAAGCAACCTGCTGCTCGTGTTGTTGACAGCCCCCACTCGTCAAACACTAAGTCATACTTGTCAATAAATATAAGCATGATGACTTAAACCTGTACAATTGCTGCCTTCTATTCGGAACAAACCGAATTCAAAATCTGAATCATTTCCAACCTCATTTTCAGAAACACGGCAGTGGTGGGATCCGTACAAGGGAGGGAAAAATAAGTGCGTTAGACAGGGTGCAAAAGAAAGCGGCCAAATTTGCATATCATAAGAACAGTCCGAACTTGGAAATTTTGGCGTCTCGTAGAAAGTTATCACGCAAATGTGCCCTCTTCAAAGCCTACTCTGGGGAACGCGTGTGGAAGCCTATTGGTGACAGACTAGAAAGGCCACACTATCTGAGCAGGATAGATCATGAAAGGAAAATTAGGAGTAGGAGGCAAAGGACGGATATAGGGAAATATTCTTTTGTAAATAGGACCATCCAACACTGGAACCAGTTACCGGCAGAAGTGTTAGGAATTCTCCCCT
>Ga0123354_10010200_pt1 | contig 14458 bp, 6 predicted proteins | sample TergutLab28metaG_2_FD_97872 | JGI IMG/M metagenome (GOLD analysis project Ga0123354, IMG submission 97872) | Labiotermes labralis P4 segment gut microbial communities from Petit-Saut dam, French Guiana - Lab288 P4 | ecosystem: Host-associated > Arthropoda: Insects > Digestive system > Gut ... | reverse complement strand
TAGTTCTTTTTTTTTTTATGATTTCGCCTCTTATTTTGTCCAGTCTTGTGTATCCCTTAACACTTCTTAGAGAGCGCATCTCTGCCGCTTCTAGGCAAGTCAAGTCTCGCTTCGTGGTTACCCATGTTTCGCTACCATAAAGTAGTGTTGGTCTAACTACAACTTTATAAAATTTCATTTGGGTGTCTGTACGGGTTTTCTTTAAATGTTTTCTGATGTTGCCGCATATTCTTTGGAATCTTGTCAAATGCCAGCTTGATGCAACAAGGTAAGTATTGATGTATCCTTAGCTCGAAATGTTTAGGACGCATACGCCCATCATCAGGAGCACTAGATGTTAAGTTGCTGCATATGGTTTTCTGCACGGAGTTTGTAGATGGGTGGTGGTCTTGAGAGCCGCTGCGTAGGTCGTGTCACTCGACACCATCCGCACCGTACACACGACCTACGCAGCGGCTGTCAGGACCACCACCCATCTACAAACTCGGTGCAGAAAACCATATGCTGCAACGTAACATCTAGTGCTCCTGATGATGGGTGTATGTACCCGAAACATGTCGAGCTAAGGATATATCAGTAAATTACCTTGTTGCATCAAGTTGGCATTTCACATTATTTCATGATGAATATGCACGGTCAAACAACCCTCTTTGGAATCTGTTTTCTTTTGTCAAAATCTGGTTCACCGTCCAAACTCAATTCGCTTCCCAGATAATTAAATTGTTTCGATTTTTCTGACATTGATCCGTCTATTTCTATTTTAGAGGGCATTAAGTAATTTTTGTTTTGTCCGTGGATATTTATTTATAAACTATATTTTATAAAATAATATTTATAGACTATATTTTATTTTATATAATTTTTTTACTAACCTACAGAAAATTAAAATCAATAATCATATGAATTTAAATACTGTGAAGTAATTTGACATTTTTGATTACACGGCATTATTGTAATATTATGTCACCCTGAAGGCCGGATTACCGAACGAAACATGTAGGTGAAAATATCATATTAACCTTTTGACGCCTAATGTCAACTATAGTGGTCGTACCCCACCGCTAACCTCTAAAGTTGCATTTTATATATTTATTCAACAAATATAGGCACTGAATATTTTAAACACGGTATATACTCTCCGTTTCTTTCCCTTCAAAATGCAGTTTGTTTCATAATTCTAACATATTTGGTTCCTGTATTATTCACATTTTATATACAGGGTGTGCTAAAATTAAAAAAAAATAATTCCGGCGCCAAAAGGTTAAAAATGCATCAGTGGAATTACATTAATTTTGTTGGTTTTTGATACACGTTATACGGACCAAAGGGCGGAATTTGGAACGTAGTAAAACGCTTCAGATTTTTTCAGGGAACTTTACGAACGTCAGGAACGCAAATTTAACGCTATTTGTTAATGTTACAACTTTTACTTCGTTTTATCAGACTTGACTCCCCCTTTGAAGATACTCGAAATTAGTATGAAGTATCCATAGGATGGGGAAAATCGCACAACTAGGGGCTTCATGGTCATTCCTCATCAAATACCATTAGGGTGATGAAATTCGTTATTTTAAGGACGTACAAGAAGCCTCTGTCCCTTTCTTATCGTCGAAACATTGTAAACGTGTCTTTTGGTGTAATGAATAAACCTTCTTGTTGACTGATCTCCGCGAGTGACTGTATTGGATCGTCTTTACTGACGTTGACTTCACTCTCTATCATTCCGACTCGTCTTTGTCTTGTCTGCTTTGGTGTTTACGCGACGTATTTTGTGTTATTTGCAGGAAATGACTGAGTAAAATCACCAAATATCCGGCCGAGTTCAAAACCGTGCTTTCAACGCACCCATGTTAGAAACGTTACCATTTGAGCCAGCTTCTGTGGTTCCTGTGTTTTCAGATTTAAGTATTTACTGATTGATGGAAGACCTTTCACACACAGAGCCAGCACTGTCGCGCCACTTGTCAGCCACCACGCCACAAAACGAATAGTCAGTCGCTGACAAAATTGTCCTCCACGCAGGGTCCAGTATTTTCCTAGACTCCTCTGCGAATATGATTGCTTCATGTGTAAAGGTGGAAACACTCGGTGACGCAGTTTGTTGATGCACTGCGCCGCAAACCGGAAGGTCGCGGGTTCGATTCCCGATGGCGTCGCCGTAATTTTTCATCGGTCTAATCCTTCCGGCCGCATTATATCTGTGGGGTCGACTCAGCCTCTAACAGAAATGAGTACCACGAGTTTTTCTTAGGGGATAAAGGTGGTCAGGGCTTAGGGCTGACAACCTTATCGCCATCATGTGCCGACTGTCATTAAATATGGGAGCCTCAACATCCTGGAACTCTCAGGGCATGAATAGGCGTTTACAAGGATTGCTTTACCATTACCTATGAGTAACGCAAAAGACGGGCACAGTGCAACTTCTGATTGTGGTTTACTAACTGGGTGTGTGGCTTGCAATTTGTGTAGGTTGGTTTACTTAGATATAAGCTGTGGTCGTCGCTCGGCGTGTATCCAACTTTCAGTGCAGGTGCTGTCATGTTCGCTCCAATGTTTGTTGTGTAACAGTAGGACTTTTCTGGAGTTTATTTTTTCTGTAAACTTTACGAACGAAAACAAATGTGATTTGCTGAGACCAGACTAAGGGGAGAGCCAAGAAATCGGGGCGTAGCCATTCATTGCTCGGAAATCGAGCGTGTAATGACGTGGGCGCACTGTTGCCTAAATGTGAAGGTGTTACACTTCCTCAACTGTGAGAAGTCACGTTTTAGCACGTTTAAATATATATTGCACACTGACATCATCGGCTTGGTTTTATTCCAAAACAGTGTCAGTTTCAGCCTTGCCAGGTCATTGAACACACAGGCCCTCTGGAAATAACGATGACGTCAGACGCAACCCTAAACAGTCAAGGTACTGGCATTGTTCCGATTCCGTTTTTAGGTAATTAACGTGCTGTTGCCTAGCAACGATTTGTAGAAATTTTAGTTGAGCTGCGAGGTTAACGAATATTGCTGTTTTTGCCTCCTCATTATTACTGATTTTTAAGCACATTTTTTTGTCTTTTGCGTTTCAGGAGGATGTCGGTATCAACTTTTCTTTTGCCTGAACATGTTGAACTTATTTATAGGCTTACGTGTCCAAAGTAGTAGTGTGTATTGGTTGGGTGTTAAAATTCTCTACCGACTCGGATACAACAATGTATTACATCGGCCTTTCTTAACCTGGGTTTTCAGGTGGTCCGTGTACTTGAATGGCGAGAAAATCACAATTATATCTTTCACTGAATTCTAACTGAAATTTAGCTTTATTTTCAATAATAAATGTAGGAAACAAAGTAGTTCACATAACCTCTAGATTCAAAAAATATTTGTTAACTTCAATAAATCTCACTATCTAAAATTGTTATAGCCTAAGAAAAGGAAGCCAGAATCCGTTTTGCCTTCGCACTAAAATGTATTTTAAAAAATTAATTTGAACTCGCCTATCTTTTGGAATTATTTGTTGTCTTTTTATTGATTGAATATATTAATAAAGTAGCGCGTATATTACTGAATTACATATTTTTGTTTAATACCTGAAAACTGTATTTGTAAAACGGTTTATGCTGTAGATCGTAATACATGGACAAAGATTCTGAAACTATGTATTTTAGTTTATGCATTTAAATACATTTTTCTAAGAAGGAGTCCTCAGGTTTCACCAGTGTGTCTAAAGGGTCCATGGTAGAAGAAAGGTTAACAACCGCTCTATTACATTAAGAAAGTAAACCAACAATACATATTGCGTGATGTCATTTGTCACTGACGGAGGGACAAGTTTCGATTTTATATAACCATTGTCAGGTGCCACTGTCCTGTACTCATTGTGTCACATACGTACATACATACATACATGCATACATACATACATAGGTATACATACATAGATATACATACATACATACATAGGTATACATACATACGTACGTATATACATACATACATACATAAATACGTACATACATACATACATAAATACATACATACATACCTGCGTACGTACATACATACATACATACAACATTGTTTATATTTAGACACGATTCGCTAGATCTTACCGAGTTTTATCATTTTACGTAACATGATGCTGGAAATATATGTTCCTTATATATTGCATACTGTTGTCATTTTACATTTAGATTTTAAAAATTCCTATGTAATTTTCTTCTAATCTTTGTGACATATTGAACTGATGCCTGATAATAGCAGAATAAAAAATAAACATGTCGGATCATAAGTATAAAATGAAATAACAAGGTTTATATGGTTGGTTTAATATCTTGCTGTACTGAAATACACCTTAACTATGTGTCATAAAATATGCTACATGTTCCAGTGACCTAACTAGCGCTGCTTTCTGTGGAAGGATTATGTTCAGAGACGTTAGGTTCGTAGCAAAAGGCGCGGTTAGGTGTATGGGAAAGGTGTAACATGTGTGATAGAGAGTCGTTCAAAGGGACACGCAGTCTGTCATTGTTTAGCACCTTTTGTGTATTTCGAAGCTGGTACAGTATATGAACAAATGAAAAACTGAAGTTGTGTCTGTAGGCTTTGACGCCAAGCCCCACAGGGGGAGTGGCAGTACAGTTCTTTGCAGCGAATTGCACTGTTCAGCCAGTCATTTTTTTGTTTCCTGCCACAGGTGCTGTCGTTGGGAGCCGACGTCTTGCCAGAGTACAAGCTCCAATCCCCACGCATTCACAAATGGACAATCCTTCACTACAGTCCTTTCAAGGCCGTCTGGGACTGGGTCATCCTCCTGCTCGTCATGTACACCGCCATCTTCACGCCCTACGTAGCAGCCTTCCTGCTCAATGAACCAGACTTCAGCAACAGGAAGAGTAAGAAATACGGCGATGACCCCATTGTCATCATAGATCTGATAGGTATGGCGAATGGCTTCATTACTGTCGTAGAACTGATGTGTATGTCGTAAACAGTACGTCAGAGCTGTGCTGGGAATTAATATCGTGTTGGTTGCTTTCAGTCACTTATCGAAACTGTATTTGATATTTACTCAGCTGATGACAATTTCGTGTTTTTTGGGAACCCGATATTGCTGCTTATATCCACAGAGTAAAAGGTGAAGTTCACCCTATAATGAAGGTTCTGAGGGGGAGTAGAGGTATAGTTCTACTCTTTTTTTAGCTGATACCAATTGTACGGGGGGTGGGGGAGCTGGGTAGGCCTAGAGCCGGTCTTGGACGGGTGAGGAAAATCTCGCCGCATCGGGAATTGATCCGTGGACCGTCCGGCCCTTAGCGAGTCGCTATACGGGCTGGGCTATCCCGGCCCTTTATATTCGCAGATTGTACCACTTTATAGTATCCTGAGCAGTCTAATCAGACAATGCGTGTCTCCAGTGTAAGATCCACTGTCGTGTGCTTCTGTCTGCATCTGTTTATTCCTTGGAAATTTCTACAAAAATTAGAATGCATTACTTGTATCTTTAATGCCAGCCGCTCCATCCCACTTTACCTTACCCTAAAAGTAACATGGGGTGCGCGGTGGCGCAGTTAGTTAAGGCACTGCGCTTTTCGGAATGTCTCGGTTTCGATTCCCGATAGGGTCAGTGGAAATTTTCATTGACTTATTCCTTCCGGCTGCACTGTGGTCCTGGGGTCGACTCAGCCCCTGACAGAAATGAATACCAGGGGAGTATCCTGGGAGGTAAAGGCGGCCGGTGGGTAGTGGTGACAACCTTTACCACAGTGTAATAAGAACCAATAAAATGCACGCTTTTTCATTCAAGTTTTAATTTAATTATAGTTGTATGGCATTTCTTTCATGCATGGATGCATGAAAGAAATGCCATACAACTGCATGTACACGTGTTCCTGAGGATGAAAAACTGGATGTTCGAAACATGTCGAAGACAGTATAATTAAATTAAAACATTAATTAAAAAGTTTGCATTTTGTTGGTTCTTATTACATAGGTATAATACAATGAACGGTTCAAAAAACAAACCTTTACCACCTTCACGTGACGATTATCTCAAAACCCAACCTCCTGGAGCCCTAAGTGCCTGTTCAGGCTTGTATAGGAATTGCCTTTCTGTAAAGGTAAAGAAGTCTCGTTACAGGCCTGGAGTGGCCCAGAGGGTTGCAGGAAGTTAAGACTTCCAGATTTCATGACAACAGCGCAGGATGGTGGTAAGGTTGTCAGCCTTACGCACCGGCCGCCTTTACCCCCAAGAAATGCTCCTGGTACTCATTTCTGTTAGAAGCTGAGTCGACTCCAGGGCCATAGTGCGACCGGAAGGATTTTATGTCAATGAAAAATAGCAATGACACCAGGTGGGATCGAACCAGCGACCTTCCGATTTGTAGCACGGCACCTTAACCTCTGTGCCACCGCTTGCCTTTCTGTAGATTCATCAACTGTCCTTGTAACACGTACTTTGTGTTAAGATGAATGTGGATGGAATTGAATTTTCACGAAGCTGAACAGGTAGGTTCGGGTCTGAGTCTGTAGGTCACGTAGTTTCATTTGTTAGTTCACATTTCTTTCTCTGTACCTACCCGAGCAGGCAGTGTATTCACGACTTTTCTGTGTCTTGCAGTCGACGTCACCTTCATCGTCGACATCCTCATAAACTTCCGCACGACGTATGTGAATAGCAACGACGAGGTGGTGTCGCACCCTGGCAAAATTGCCGTTCACTATCTGCGCGGGTGGTTCCTCATCGACCTGGTCGCTGCCATTCCATTCGACTTGCTACTCTTTGGCTCTGACACGGACGAGGTAAGAGCGACTCCGCCGCCACCTGCAGTGACATGACTGTAGCCGATCATTTTTAGTATAGTTGTTTCTTAGGATTGCTGGCGTCAGTTACGGACGGTTCATAGCATGCATTGTAAGTTAATCTGTCAGCTTATATTCGGGACCTTTGGTGATAAGTAGGAGGGGAGAGATTTAAATGAGGAAACGTTAGGAACAGATAACGGACGCTAGCAGTACAGTAAGGAAATCAGTCGCTTACGAGTGTGGTGTAGGTGGGAGTACAGAGAAGTGACTGTGTCAGTTTGCAAAAATGATCTAGTTGTTTCACTGGATATAGCGCTCCATTATTTTATATCAAGAATAAATTGCGTAAATAAAAAAGAAATAATTAAAACTATATGTGATTCGGTGAACCACACCCGTTTCCCGAAAGAGGATCACCTACCAGAATGAGCGCGTCGGGACAGCAAAGTTAGGAAGGGTGATCGTGTAGATGACGTATCATGTTATGTGCATGTGTGTATTTTATTTCAGAAATTTGAATAATATCAGTAAGCCGCTTAATTTTACCTTGACAAAACGTTGGATACTAAAAATTGGCAGTGTGTGTAAGGCGCGGTCACAAAATGACGAAAAGCGACTGTTAACTTCGCCATGACTCTCTCTGTCTTATCCGTCCATTTTCATGGGACAACTCGGCTCCCACTCGACGAATTGTCGTCAAATTTGACTGAGCGTTTTTCGAAAAACTGCCGAGAGAATTCAAATTTCCTTCAAACCAGATCCGAATAACGGGTACTTCACTTGAATACCTATGTGCATTTACCACATCTTCGAATGAGAACTGTGTCACGCATGAATTTTAGAGATAATCAAAACACATTTTATGTTCAATAACTTTAAAAATAAAAAATCGTGCCGTTTATGGGATAATGTGGAGATAACATGCGACCGGTCACCTCGACGCAGGTTTTTCTTGGTTTCCCTGTGCCTAAAAGCAAATGCTGGGATGGTTCCCAAGATTCCAGGTTGCTACTACTTTCTTCTCATGTAGCCCTCGCGACTTAAGTTTATTAGTAACCAATTTCATATTACGTATACATGTAAAATAACCACTGCCACCGGGTGACAACCCAGTTGCAGTTAATAAGTATTATGTTATTATTAAAAAATATAGTGCAGTCAGAGAGGCCGCAGATGCCAATATAATAGGCGCATGCGCTCTGCATGCTGGATAACTAAGGCTACAGACACACGCGCAGAATATGTAACACTTCGTGTTTTTATATGGCAACAATGGTTAGGCGAACGCGCCTGAATATTACGTTTATGCGTACATTGCTCGTCTTTTGAACTGTCTGCCATATGCAATGAAGAGATAGGTGGTTACTTGTTAACCCTTAGTAATGGAATAGGAAATTTGTGTAACACATGATTTAGCGTTATACAGAGTTCTCTTGTCATGGAACTGAATAATGCATAGCGGGGGGTGTCATCGATCGCCGTGCAGCAGTTGATGTCGTCCGCTCTACTGCACGCAGTCCTGCGTTATCGCTTTACTCGTGGGACTCGGTACTGCAGATTGGTTGTTGCCATCGGTCGTTATGCAGTGGGGTTTTATGTCGAGCTAGACCTTCCGAATAATTCAGTAAGAAGCCCACAGACAATCATGTTTAATTTATGTCTCAGGATAGAGTCATTGCTTTCCCAGCCACATTCGTCATTTATTGCGCTCGTAAATTGGGTTGTTTTTAAAAGAGTTAAGTGTTTGGACTATTATTAGTTCTAACGAATATTCGAATATTGTATGATCGGAGTAAGTAAATCCATATTTTCATGGAAAGCAAAATTCTGCTTTGTCTAATTCGTTAGTATGTGTAGGTTACCTCTTTTCTGTTATGTTATACTAAAAAAATAAATAAGATGCATTTCGAAGTAAAACCACTTGCGAGATATTAGAATTATCTATGCACTGCTGGGTGAAGAATATTGTGACATTTTCTTCAGAAAAGTTCCCACCTTCGTGTTGGGCCCGACTGTAGGAATTTTAAATACGTAATTGTAACTTGTTTAGTATTGTATGCCGTTAAGAACTACCTTGTAAGGCATGGTAATAAATATGAAGCATTGTCGGGTAAAAAATGCTGCAGACATATTTTAAATTTCATAAAACTTATGGCTGTAGTGACAGTGAAAGTGTCTGTGACGTCACAGATAATGTTTCTGAAATGTTATGTACTTTGTAGTAAGTGTGTGATCGTTGAAGTAGCCTGTAATTTCGTATCACAGGCATCTGTTACGAGTGAAATACTTTTCTTCTGTCTCTCATCCGTAGGTTTATTTTAACTTTTTTATGTGCGTGCGTGTAACCTTGTTCTGCAGTCTTGTTGGTGTGTTATTGCCAAGTCGATGCTCAACTATTGAAACCAACCATACTGTGCAATATACATGAGTTCACTTTGGTCTTAGATCAAACCTACTTTGAAAATGGGCCTTGTGGTTTGGTTGGAATGATTTGTTGATATAACACAAATTCGCTTTAAGACTGGAACCTTGTGACTTCTGAAGGTGCTTGATTAGTAAGATAAACGTATTACTTTTTTGTTGCACTAATGTTGTTTGAATCCAACAGAACTGAGCATGGCAGGCGTGCTCTTTATATTAATTGTTGCCAGGCCCGTAGCCAGACCATGAACAGAGTGGGTGCAGTATGTATATATACCATGTGTACTTAAGCATAAAAAGCCCATTTGTCAAGTTCACAAACTCAACAGTTTAACTACATAATGCGGTCTTTAACATTACACAAAACACCTTAAGTATACATATATTTTTGACAATGAGTTTTTTTCCAGCCACGGTGGTTCAACAAAAGTAGCACGTGGCTGCTGTAGGGTGTGGCACGTTTTCTAACGAGCTGATCATCAAGTTTGCCTTTGATATTTTGCAAATCCGTAGCGGGTGCAATCAGGTTGGCATTGGGTGCGTTTCACTCAATGGTACCCCCCCCCCCTGGCTACGGGCCTAATTATTGCCCATCCAAATTCCAAGTTTGTAAGCAGTGAAATCATAAATTCTGGTTTAGTGTCCGTCATGGCTGATTCGCTTTTTATTAACTGTCTGAGAGGTGGTTCTTAATGACAAATTTCTCTTTCTGTAAACGTATAAACTGTTGTTCTAATGGTTTAGCTCCTGCTTGGCAGAAATGTGCCTTCTTGTATTGTCGTCTCTTGTTGCAGTACTTCATTAATGAACAGGCTTTGAGTTGAATTTGTGTTAGCAGTGCATGGTATTAGAATGTGGTGTCACTATTATAAAGAGTTAGAAATGAAAAGCATTAGTAACTGTTGTTTTGTTGAATTAAGTATTATAAACAGTCTGCTTTTTTCCGAGTAGCTTTATGTGTGAATTCTGTTGCTTTTCTACATTTTTGCAGTTGGGCTTGGATGCTGATGAGGTTAGTTTTTATACAGAACCATTGTGTTGGATTTCTTGTAGGAATGGTAGAATTGTTAATTTCTCAAGCATCTGTTGGTGTTATTTCTACAACTCCCACAAGTACGTAAGTTGTAGTGTTTCGTGTTGTCTGTCATTAAGCAGGATCTTTTTTTTAAATTTAATTTTACATTCATACATGTTGTTTACGTGACTGTAACGGTCTCGTGGCTGTGCTGCTGTTGTTGCTTGTTTTCTGTTTTGTGATTTATGAACGTTGCCATACTTCCCGCTGTTTCTTTTCTACCCACAACAATAAGCTCATACCCAGTATAATCTCGCGGGTTCGATTCCCGATGCGTTCATTGGGATTTTTCATTGACTTAATCGTTTCGGCCGCATGTGGCCCCGGCAGTCGACTCAGCCTCTATCAGAAATGAGTACCAGGGATATCTTCTGAAGGGTAAAGGAGGCCGGTGCATAGGACTGAAAACCGTACCACCTTAACCCTTTAAACGCCGAATTAAATCCCGTCTGCCATATGCTGGAATTATTAGGAGCTCACCATATTCTCCACTTTAGCAGGATAAGGGTTAATGTGCTGATGGCCTATAAATTCGGGGACCCTCAACTTTCTGGAGCCTTAAGGGCTTCTTCAGGTCTGTTATGGAATAGCTTTAACTTTTACACAGTATACTCTTATCTTTGTCAACTAATAGGCATTTTGCAGTTTCATGTCTTTGTTCAAGATAAAGTTTGTCAATCAGAAGTGCATTTCGTTATACAATTTCAACGATCTTTAGTTTCACAAAAGATTGTAGTACCGTATTTACGGTAGAACACTTTTTAAGTACTTCTTGCACGTGTGTTTGCAACACATGCACAAAACCTCAAGTCATGTCCGTTACCGTACGACAGTTCGTTCGGCTAATCTCTTTGTTTCAAAGCTGGATTTCTTCGGGCACTGGCCACACCGAATACTGTGGGTCATTTCCGAATTACTGACATAAGCCTGAAGTTGTCCATCGTTTGCTCGTAATCCACAGGAAGTAGACTCTGGCGGAGCACTGTAAAATGAAGGGAAACAGTCTACACAGAAAGGATGTATATTTCATTTTCCTGATTTATACACATTTTAAGCAGCTGTTCTTTGTCAGGGCCAGTTCGTTACAAGAGCATGGACTGAAGGCTCCTTAAACAATTGAATTCGATCCATAATACTTACTCAGTCAGAATCTGACACTGTCGGTTTAAATGTCTGAAGCAAAACATGCTGTTTATTGCTAGTCCATATTAACTGGTGGGCCGGTAGCTCAGTCGGTATAGAGACTGGCTACGGGCTGGACGGTCCGGGGATCGAATCCCGGTGGGGGACGAGATTATCTGCACCTGTCCAGACCGGCCCTGGGGCCCACCCAGCCTCCTGTACAATGGGTACCGGGTTTTTCCCGGGGTAAAAAGCGGTCGAGGCGTGACGCTGACCCCTCACCCCTTCTGGTGCCGTGATCAAGAAAGAGTAGAGCTATACCTCTACTCCCCCTATGGGCCGTACGGCCTGTACAGAGTCTCAGTGACTGTACAGGGGTGCAATTTACATTTTTTACACATTAACTGAAATTTGTTTCGGGCGTTGACAGACTTGTTCTAATTCACGACTCAGAAATGATCTGGCCAGGGTAGAGCTCAAGTATTTAGGACAATAAGTATTTTTCTTGAAAGGAATCTGCAGCTTTTATCTTTATTTCTCCTAACAACTAATCTGTTTTCCTGTAAAATGGGTACCGGATCTTTCCCGGGGGTAAAGTGCGGCCGGGGCGTTCCGCTGACCACTCACCTCCTTCTAGTGCCGCGCTCATGGAAGAGTAGAGCTATACCTCTACCCACACCGGGCCTATAACGGGATCACTTTACCTTTACCTTCACCTTACTCATCTGCTTCCTTTCGAATTTACGGAAACCCAGTAAATTTGGCAACATTTCGTATCAGATCCATTAAACGAGGAGGCACAACATCGGGACAGCTGCAGCTTTGAGCTTGTTTGTTCTGTTTTTCTTGAGCTGCTTACAGTGTTCTGTTACTCGGAGGTGGCTTCTATCCGAAAGGCCTGTAGCACACTCAGCTAGGACATGTCACTGGGCGCTTTAAAATATTCATGTAATTGCTATGTAATTTCTGTTTGAAGTGACATATGGCGTCCAGCTCCATGCAGCCAGCTGTGTGCCACATCCCTTTCACAGCACAGCAAATATTCTAGTGAACACACTGAGAAGGGAAGACAATCCGTGGTTCTTATGCACCTCACATGTACTAGAGTAATAATTAGATTTGTGAGACTGAACAACTCATTAAGAAATGCTACTCAATAAAACGTGTCTGCCATCAGTCATGTATTTGAAACGCAATAAAGGCTAAATTAGCCTTAATCTGGTCTATCATTGGCCTATAATCTGGCTTGGAAACCAGAATTACTGGATGTATAACACGTCATAGATTTTTTTTTTGTAGATGTTGCTTGTAGTAATTCTCTGTACTTCACAAGAGACAACAAATGCTGCATAGAACCACAGGAGTGTTATTTCGAAGAGTTTCTCTTCTCTCATACCGCACTATTCTTTGACAATATTTTCAAGAAGTTTCTGTTGTTTGTTGTGCACTTCTAGGACAAAGCGCTTAGTATGAAAAGCCTACTGAGGAAAGGTGTGTCTTTTCGTCCATAGCTTTCATTTTAGAAATTACTTGGCGTATTAAAAAATAAATCCCAATTATATTAATAATTTTCCAACGAGACGCAACACAAAGCAGTCTATTTATTATTCTGCGAGTTCACTCTACATGTTGGAGAGAGGCAGCTGCACAAAAAATATGACTAGTACCGGAGGCTGTAGTTACAGTTTTGTGTACTCCTGATCCTGGGTGTGGTTGACACCCGAAACATGTAGAGTGAATTCGCAGAATAATAAATGGACTGCTTTGTGTTGCTACTCGTTGAACAATTATTGATATAGAACAACGATGCACGGAACCATAAACATGAAATAAATTACAACTATTACACCCTTCAAGCACAAGTTATACTATATTTGGTTTCACTGTTGTAATATGACAGCTCGGCAGTGTGAATCTCCTTAAGATTTAACCCTTTAAACGCCGAATTAAATCCCATCTGCCATTTGCTGCTATTATTAGGAGCCCGCCATATTCTCCACGTTAGCAGGATAAGGGTTAATTTCTTACCTGAGATTATTTGACGTATTTTAGTTAAATTTGTTGTTGGGAACTGCACTAGAATTTGTTAGACGAATTGAATTGCGGCTTAAAATTTTTCGATTTTTTTTTTGTGTGTGTGTGTTTCAAAACAGCCCGTCTTAGAGACGAATGGAACAGAACAAAAAGTGTGTCTCTTGAAAGTCTGCGGTACGCCTTTAATTTGAAACAATTTTTAATATTGAACGAACTACAAAGGAAAACACCATTCTGTATCATTTTGACCCTGGCGTATGGCATCTGAATTCATACGCGTAACATCGGGTAGTGGGCAGGGGGGAAAATTACCCTCCAATATTTTTTTATACCTAAGAAATTTTTGGCTACTGAGTTTAAGAGGGGCAAATACAAGAAAATTTGGGGTGGGGGTGAGGGAGAATGCTGTAAAGTGTCGCATATTTATTAAGGACTGCTTCCCCCCTCTTTGTAACTTGACTCGTTCGTAAATTAAATGTTATAACACCCATGGTCATCCCCCCCCTTAAGTCTTATAAGCCAAGTTACCCCTATTTCCGAATTCATTCGCTTTATAGAATTTTAGTGTCGTTTGTATTACAGTTGGAGACCGCAGTGGCACAGTGGTTAAGGTGCTGTGCTACAAATCGGGAGGTCGTTCGTTCGATCTCAGCTGGTGTCACTGGAATTTTTCGTTAACATAAAATTCTTCCGATCGCACTATGGCCCTGGGGTCGACTCAACCTATGACAGAAATGAGTACCAGAAGCATTTCCTTGTGTTAAAGGCGGCCGGTGTGTAAGGCTGACAACCTACCACCATCCTGTGCCGTTGTCATGAAATCTGCGAAACTTAACTTCCTGGGACCCTCTGGGCCACTTCAGGCCTGTAACGGGACTGCTTTTATGTATTACAGTTAGACATGTTACCGCGATTCAGGACAGGATCGGTCTCCGTCTTCAGGCTTACTTTTTCCTACATATGTGTGTGTGTGTGTGTGGGTGTGTGTATGTGTGTGTGTGTGTGTGTGTGTGTG
>Ga0123354_10010198_pt1 | contig 14458 bp, 9 predicted proteins | sample TergutLab28metaG_2_FD_97872 | JGI IMG/M metagenome (GOLD analysis project Ga0123354, IMG submission 97872) | Labiotermes labralis P4 segment gut microbial communities from Petit-Saut dam, French Guiana - Lab288 P4 | ecosystem: Host-associated > Arthropoda: Insects > Digestive system > Gut ... | reverse complement strand
GGCGCTTCGGGAATGAGCAAGGGAACCGCCTGACGCTGCATGTTGGAACCCATCAGCGCGCGTGAGGCATCGTCGTTTTCGAGGAACGGAATCATGGAGGTGGTGACCGATACCACCTGCAAGGGGCTTAAGTCGATATAGTCCACCATATCAACGGGCACTTCAATGATGTCCGCCCTGTCCCTGACGGTGATTCTGTCCGCTATAAAGTATCCCTCGTCGTCCAACGGTTCGTTGGCCTGGGCGACTTTGTAAAAATCTTCCTCGTCGGCGGTCATATACTCGATGACGTCCGTCACCCTGCGATTGACCTTGTCCACCTTGCGGAAAGGCGCTTCGATGAAGCCGTACTCATTGATACGCGCAAAGGTTGCCAGCGAGCCTATCAACCCGATGTTGGGACCTTCCGGCGTCTCTATGGGGCATATTCTGGAGTAATGGCTGTAATGAACGTCCCGAACCTCGAAGGAAGCCCTGTCCCGGTTGAGCCCGCCGGGGCCCAGCGCGGACATACGCCTTTTGTTGGTAAGCTCCGCCACCGGATTGGGCTGATCTAAGAACTGAGACAGCTGGGAAGAGCCGAAAAACTCTTTGATGGCCGCTGAAACAGGCCTTATGTTGATAAGGTCGCTCGGTTTCATTTCGGAGGTATCTTGAATGGCCATCCGCTCACGCACCACGCGTTCTAAACGGCTTAAGCCGATACGAATTTGGTTTTGCAGCAATTCACCGACACTGCGCAGGCGGCGGTTGCCTAAATGATCGATATCGTCCGTAAAGCCAATTTCGTAGGGCAGCCCTAATAAATAGGAAACGGAGGCGAAGATATCGTCGGTTAAAATATACTTGGGCACCAAACTGCTCAAATTGGTGCGCAGCAAGATTCGGAGTTCTTGTTCGTCTGCGTATTCCTGATCGAGAATCTGTCTGAGCACGGGCAGATAGACCATTTCATTGATGCCCACATCCTTGGGTGAAAAGGGCAGGTAGCCCGACGCGTCCACAAAGCAGTTACCCACGATTTTATGCGTACGGCCGCCGATTTCCACGCTGACCGAATTGACGCCCGCGTTTTGGATATCGCGCGCTTTTTGCAAATCGACCTTGTCGCCTTTGTTGGCCAGAATCTCGCCGGTTTCCGGATGCAGAACCGTCTCGGTAAGAACGCGGCCGTTGAGCCGCGTGGCCAACGCCAGTTTTTTATTAAACTTGTAACGGCCCACGCGCATCAAGTCGTAACGCCGGGGATCGAAGAAGAGCGAATTAAGCAGGCTGCGCCCGGACTCCGCCGACGGCGGCTCGCTAGGCTTTTGCCGTTTGTAGATTTCTATGAGGCCGTCATCCTGCGTTTGGGCATTGTCGCCTTTTTGGATGGTGGCCATCAAACGCTCATCTTCACCGAACATCGTGATGATTTCGTCGTTTCTGCCAAGGCCCAGGGCACGCAGCAGCACGGTGATGGGGAGCTTTCTGGCCCTGTCGACACGCACCCACAGCACATCGTTTGAGTCGGTTTCGTATTCCAGCCACGCGCCCCTGTTGGGGATGACGGTGGCGGAATACAATTTTTTACCGGCTTTATCGATTGTTTCGCCGTAGTACACACCCGGCGACCGGACAAGCTGGCTGACGACCACGCGTTCCGCGCCATTTATAATGAAGGAACCGTGCTTGGTCATCAGCGGGAAATCGCCCATGAAGACATCGGATTCCTTCAATTCGCCGGTGACATGGTTTTCGAGCCTGACAACCACTTTGAGCGGCGCGGAATAGGTTAGATCGCGCTCTTTGCATTTTTCTACGGAGTGTTTTGGGTTTTCGTCCAGGGTATAGTCTATGAATTTTAGTTCCAGTGTGTTATTGTAGTCGGTAATCGGGGATACGTCGTTCAATACCTCTCTAAGGTCCTCATCCAGAAATCGCCGGTAAGATTTCTTTTGTACCTCCAGCAAATCCGGCATATTTCCGACTTCGCGGATGCGGGAGAAGCTCATCCGTTTACGAAACTTCCCCATTTGAACCTCGTGAACCATCAACATCCATCACTCCTCATACTCTTGCAGGAACCGCGTGATCCGGGGATTATGGATCTGTCTTCCGGCCTCCATCAGGCGCGCTTGTGAAGCGCTGAAAATGAAGAAATGCGCATAATCCCCGCATTTTAAGCGATACTTATGCAATAGCGGAGTTTAACACAAGTAATGAATGACGTCAAGTTATATTTTGTGAGAATGATTTCGCTTGTTCTCGATTTTCTTGACAGAAATACTATATACAGTATAGCTGATCAATCTTTACATAATATACCGTATGCGATGATCTAAAAAATGCCTACAAGCGAAATTATTCTGTGAATTATTTATATGAAGTGCCCGAATGTGATTGTTGTTAAATGATGACATATCTGGTATACTCAAACGCATTCCGGCACGTTAGATGATTGTTTTTCCCGGAGGATTTATATGAGGCATCTCTTGACCGGCTTGTTAGCGGCCATCTTGTTTATTGTTTTGATGTCTTCTCCTCATCTGCCCGCGTATGTTTCCCCCGCGGACAGTGTTGTTACCTATCGGGATATCGGCGGAATTACGGACGCGGAAAAGGCTGCCATCGCAGCGATGAAGGATATAAAGGACATCTATTATCTGGGCGTTTGCGAATCCCAGGAAGCTTATTTTCTGCAAGACGGATCGCTTGCGGGGTTCGCGCTGGATTTATGCGTTTTTCTATCTCATATGTTTGAGATAAATATTAAACCGGTTATCGTGGACAATGGAGTTATCCTGAGCAAGCTGCGCGAAGGTGAGATTGACTTCGTGGAAGGCGCTTTTTACGAAGATGATCATCACACGTCAAGGCCTATCGCCTGGCACACGCTATATGCTTATTCGCATGTAAGCGCCGATAGAATTACAACCGAAGAGGCGCTAAAGGGCCTGCGTGTCGGTTTTTTAAAGGGGTCCGGCACGCTGGAGGCTATCACAAATAAGGCTTATGACATCAACTTCACAACCGTTGATGTGGAAGATTATATAGCCGCGGCGCAAATGATCCGAGACGGCTCGATCGACACGTTTATCGACGAGTCCATCGCGGACCTGTTTTTTGATGATTACGCCGATATCTGTTCTACACAGATTTTTAAAATGGTGTATTCCTCCGTTTCGATTGCCGCCGTTAATCCGGATTATGACGACCTGCTGTCCGCGCTTGACAAGTTTATCGCACGCGGCGGATCTGAAAGGTTTCATCTTCTGCATAAGCAATATGAGTATTTGTTTGTCAAGCATAAGCTATCCTCGCTTTTAACAGATCAAGAGAAGGCCTATATCGATGATTTGCATGAACGAAACGATGCCGTCAAAGTAGCTTATGAACACGATAATTATCCGATTAGTTTTTATAACGAGGAGGAAAGAGACTTTCAAGGTATCGCGGTGGATGTGCTGGAACGCATCAGCGATTTGACCGATATCCGCTTCGAGCCGCAGAAAGACAACTCCTCCACATGGGCTGACATCTATCGGGGGCTATTAACGGGAGAAACAACCATGACCACGCAACTGCTGCGCACACGCGAGCGGGAAGGCCTTTTTCTGTGGGGTAAGGTGCCTTATGCCCGATCACGGTATGTTATTCTATCCAGGGACGATTATCCTAAACTGACCCCTTATCAAGTAGCGTGGAAGACTGTGGGCGTAATTTCCGAATCGGCCAATTTAGAAATCTATAAGCGCCTCTTTCCGGAGGCTGATAATCTGCGTCTTTATAACCTGCAAAGCGAATCGCTTGACGCGCTTGAATCAGGTGAAATTGACCTGTTGATGGCATCGGAATATGATTTGCTGACGCAGACTAACTACCGTGAGAAACCGGGATTTAAAATTAATGTCGCGCTGAATGCCGCTATGGACTCGTATTTCGGCTTCAATCAGAATGAGACGGTTCTTTGCTCTATCATGGATAAGGCACAGCAGTTTGTTGACACAAGCGGAATTGAGGATGATTGGGTAAGCAGGCACTTTGATTATTCAAAAACATACGCGGAGGAACACGCCAATCTGCTGACTTTCTTTTTAATTATTGTCTTTGCTATTTTAGTGCTAACGGTGATCTTTTTAATTAACAATGTACGGCTGAGCGGCGTTTTAAAGAAAATCGCCAGCCATGACGCACTAACCGGCATATTTAACAGAAGGTACTTTATGGAGCAAGCCGCTATTCAAATAGCCCGCTCCGTTCGTTTGAAAAATGAATGCTTCGTGGTGATGTTTGACCTTGATTATTTTAAGAAGGTGAACGATACTTACGGACATGCCGCGGGCGATAAGGTACTGAAGGAAGTCGCCGCGCGTATCAGGAAAGTCATCCGTCCTTACGACTTGTTCGGACGATACGGCGGAGAAGAATTCGTTTTGCTTATGTGCGATACGGATAAAGAAAATGTCATCAATGTAACGGAACGTATCCGACAGGAAGTATGCAAGGAACCTATTATATATGAAAACGTGACAATCGGTATAACCGCAAGCTTTGGAATTTCCCGTGCGGCACCTGTTTATAACCTGAACAAAGCCGTCCGTTTGGCGGACACCGCCCTATATGTAGCAAAGGAAAACGGCCGTAACCAAGTGGTGTTTCAAGAGCTGGACACTCTGCCGATGACAGATGAAGATCTGGCTGAGAACGCCATATAAGGCACTTGCAAACAGCGTGTGGTTTGCGTTATAATGGCGCAAAGGGGGTGATGCGCTTGAGTAGTCAGACTATGAAAGCCGTTACCCCGATGCACGAATAGCATCGGGATAAGGCGTTCGGACGCGGACAAATATACACTGTCCGCGTTTTTTATAACCTTTTCTTGCGTTTTTTATATGAAAGGTTTCATCGAAAATTACCACAGCGTATACGGCGCGGTAATAAACGTTTCTATCAACTGATGCAGTATGCCGTCATAACGGATAGGATCATCAGCCAACGCTGTCATGGTTATTTGGTAATAGGCCGTTCCCGCGACGAAACGCGCCTCTGTGACCCTGATTGAAAGGCCATTTAAAGGATACTCGCCGCCGGATAAGGCAAACCGGCGGCCTCCCGCTTCAACCAGTGCCATTGGTACAGAAGCGGTGTACCCAGGAATACTATTTATAAGACCTTCCTGTAACGCGCCGGCATATGACAGGATATCATCATTAGTGATTTCATCGCTTAAGTTTTGACAGACAACGATGATGTTTGCGCGAAAAGCCGGGTTTGGTTGATGTGTTTCATGTAACAGCACTGCCGGTAAATTTGCCAATGTTTCGATGTGGGGAAGACTGTCATCGGTAAGGAAGCCCCTGTCCTCCATTTGCCGCTTAAGGATACCCGCTATGTCCGTATCCTCGGCAATACTCCAGCCCTCCGGCAGGAGAAAGCCGTAACCCGCTTCCGGGTGAATATACCAGGCTGCAGCCGTATCGGACGTGTCCGTATTACCTTGTGAAACCAACTGACTGCGTGTATCTTCCAGTTCGGCTTTCAGCAGCGCCGCTTGCGCGCGGGACGCGTCCAACTGCGATTCCAGCTCCGACACACGCAGAGTAAGGCTTTGAGCTTGCTCGGTTAACAGACTGTTCTGCGCCGCGGAATCGGCCAGCACCGCAGACAACTGATTTGCCGTTTCTTTTTCAGTAGCAGCTGCCGCCAACTGTGATTCCAACTGTGATTCCAGCTCCGACACCCGCAGGGAAAGGCCTTGGGCCTGTTCGGTTAACAGGCTGTTCTGCGCCGCGGAATCGACCAGCGCCGCAGACAAAGCATCCGCCGCTTCTTTTTCAACGGCAGCCGCCGCTAACTGCGATTCTAACTCCGTTACCCGCAGGGAAAGGCTTTGCGCTTGTCCGGTTAACTGACTATATTGCGCCGCGGCATCGGACAGCGCCGACGACAGGGCATCCTTGCCCTCTGTGATTTCCCTGCCGGCTGTTTCCAGTTCTGTTTCTAAATCCGCGACTTGTTTAGACAGACTCTCCGATTGTTCGGCCAACCGACCGGCCTCGTCTAAAGCGGCGTTCAACGCCGCATCTTTCTTGCTTGCATCCGCCAACGCTTCATCTCGTTGTGTAATAAGCAGTTCTTCTAAGTGAGTAAACCTTAATTGCAGGTCTGCGATTTCTTCCCTAAGCGATTCAGCTTTTTCTTTATACTTGCTTAATTCTTCCCGTAAACTACCGGATTGAATAAAAAATAAAACCGCCAAGGCAACCGCAGCGCACAGCAGGGCAAGGACAACCATAAACCTGCCTTTTTTCATGCGCACCACCCCTCTTAACGCATTTCAGGAGGGAAGAATGTTTCCGCTATTTGATAGAGAATGTCTTCATATGAATCTAAAAGCTCCGTAGAGGTCATAAGTGATATCTCGTAGAGTTCCGTACCGGAAATAAGCCAAACTTCCCTGATAGAATAAGACAGATCATCTATTTGAAAGTCTCCGCCCGATACAGCGGCGGACCAGGCGCCGATGTCCTGAGGCGCCATTTGCTGTAAGACAGTGTATTCCGGGAACATACTCATGTATGTTTCATCCACGGTATCGGCATAATATAAGATTAATTCGGATATATCGGTTTCCACTTCTAAATCCTGAGAAATGATGCTGATAACAACGTGAAACATCGGCTGGCCCTCTTCGGCCTCACACAGAATAATAAATTGTAAATCTTCGGCGGCTTCAATGATTTGCCGTATCAACAGTAAAAAGTCTTCACCTTCCGGCGCGGTTAATAAATAATCCGACACGCTTTGTTGATCCGCTGCTTCCCAGCCTTCCGGCATGGTAAACCCATAACCGGCTTCTGGATGCGTAAAGACGGCATCTTCGGCCGCAGTAATTGAGATACAGAACAAGAACAAGGCAAGCATGATGGATACTACACGCTTCACTGCGTCATCCCCCCCAATCTGTCCACCATGAATGAAACGGTATCTACTGTGAATGCAGACGCCAGCATAATAAAACAGAATACGGTCTCGTTTCTAAAAATATGAAACGACCCTCACGCGGCGGGCGGGTCTTTGATGATGGCAGCGATGAATACCAGATCATCCGTGCCCGTATTCGCGACACTGTGGGTATGCCCGTTTGGTGTGGAAGTCGCGTCACCGGCTTTTACCTTCATATGTGTGCCGTTATCCGTCACCATACCTGCCCCGCTGACAAAAACAAACAACTCTGTTTCACCAAGATGCTCATGTTCCCCGATAGAACATCCCGGATGTAAGGTAATTTCGGCGTAGAAACGACACATGGGCGGAAGGTGTTCCGCAAGGTGCCGGATGAAAACCGTTCCCTTTCCCCCGCGCATACGCTCGCGCGTTTCAACTGACATATCTTTTTCTCTTCGCAGCATATATGCAGCCTCCCTGTGTTGTAAAGATACCATTCCCACCGGGTAAAGTCAACCATGACCGGGGATGTGAAGTGTGAACATTGAAACGCGGTTGCGCCGGGTACGGTATTACGGTATGATAAACGGGGAATGTGTCATCATGAAGAAATGAGGAGCATGGCCTTGGGTAAATCTTTGGTACTGGCAGAAAAACCATCCGTGGCGCGTGAAATAGCCCGAACACTCGGTTGCGTGCAGAAAAGGGACGGGTACATCATCGGACAGCAATACATCGTCACATGGGCGCTGGGTCATTTGGTAACCCTGGCAGATCCGGCGGAGTACGACAAGTCCTATGAAAAATGGAGCCTGGAAACGCTGCCCATGCTGCCGACACCCATGCGTCTGACTGTCATTAAAGAAACCGCAAAGCAGTTTACGGTAATTAAGCATCTGCTAACATCATCGGAGGTTTCCGATGTGATAATCGCTACCGATTCGGGACGGGAAGGCGAACTGGTCGCCCGCTGGATTCTGATAAAAGCGGGTTCCAAAAAACCCGCAAAAAGGCTGTGGATTTCTTCGCAGACAGATAAGGCTATTCGAGACGGATTTGCCGCCCTCAAACCGGCCCGTGAGTATGATAATCTGTTTAAATCCGCCCAGTCCCGCGCCGAGGCCGATTGGCTGGTGGGGTTAAACGTAACCCGCGCGCTGACATTAAAGCACAACGCTTCTTTGTCGGCGGGCCGTGTTCAAACGCCGACGCTGGCTATGATCATTGCCCGAGAAGAAGAAATTCGGCGATTTAAACCCCGGGAGTACTATCTGCTTAGGCTTGGCTGTTCCGGTTTTTCAGCCACTTGGATAGGAAAGGACAAGCAATCGCGCCTGGAGGATAAAGAGCGCGCCGAAACGCTGTTACGGAGTACGGAAGGGAAGCAGGGAATTGTTTCAACCGTTACCAAGCAAAGGAAGCAAAAACCACCGCCCTCCGCCTATGACCTGACCGAACTGCAGAGGGACGCGAACCGGATATATGCCTATACCGCCAAGCAAACACTCGCGCTGACCCAGTCATTATACGAGCGGCACAAGCTGGTGACCTATCCCCGAACGGACTCGCGTTTTATAACCGGCGATGTTGCCCGAACGCTTCCGGACAGGCTGCGTGCCATCGCGACAGGCCCCTACAGGCAGACGGCGCTGCTCCTTTTAAAAAGCAGCCCGCTTTCTGTACGGTATCTGGTGGATGAGGCAAGGGTGACGGATCATCATGCCATTCTGCCGACAGAAGAACCTACGGAAGCTAAACAGCTGACGCCGGAGGAACGAAATGTACATGGCTTGATTGTACGGCGGTTTATGGCGGTGCTTAGCGCGCCTTTTGAATACGAGGATGTGCGGATTGACCTGCAGGTCGGGGGTGAAACGTTCACCGCCAAGGGTAAGACTGTTTTAAAACCCGGATGGAAGGCAATCGGCTCGGAACCTTTAGTAAATGAGGAAGAAGAGGACGATGAGAAAGAACAGCTTCTGCCTTCATTGCAAAAGGGCGACCGTATCGATATTCTATCCCGCGCTATCGTCACAGGGAAAACCAGGCCGCCCGCGCGCTACAATGAAGCCACCCTTTTAACCGCAATGGAAAACCCTGCCAGCAGGCAGATGAGCGAGCGCATGCGCGGCATTCTGAAGGCAACAAGCGGGCTTGGCACACCCGCGACACGCGCGGATATTATTGAAAAGTTGTTTTCATCTTTTTATGTTGAACGAAGGGGCAAGGAAATTGTACCCACTTCCAAAGGCACGCAGCTTATCGCTATCATGCCGCCCGACTTAAAATCCGCGGAGCTTACCGGTACATGGGAACAGGAATTGGCCGGTATAAGCCAGGGCACCGCGGACAGCCGGGATTTTATAGCGCGTATGCGGGATTATGCTTCCAAACTCGTTTCCATGGTACTCATGAGCGATGCTAAGTACACGCATGATAATATCACACGTGAAAAATGCCCCGATTGCGGACAGTTCCTGCTGGAAGTGAAGGGCAAGAAGGGAATTATGAGAATTTGCCCGGACAGAGAATGCGGTTACCGGAAGAGCCAATCCATGACAACCAACGCGCGCTGCCCGAACTGCCATCAAAAACTGGAGCTGCGCGGTGATGGTGAGAAGCGCGTGTTTGCTTGTATATGCGGTTATCGGGAAAAATGGACGGATTTTGAAAAGCGCCGGGACGGTCCGGGCGCGACGAAGGGCGAAGTTAAAAAGTATATGCTTGAACAGGATAGAAAAACAGACGGTGGAGCAGAGGATTCCGCTTTAGCCAAGCAGCTTGCCCAGTGGATGGAAGCGAATTGGACAAAACCCAATAAGGATAACGCTACGCCTTCACAGGTGAAGCGACCAGGCTGAATACGCCTATCTGCCTTGAAAGGATGCGATTATATGCCATTTACCCTGCCTGCCTATACCTCACCCGATTTTATATCGGAAACATGCCGAGACGCGCCAAACGCCTTGTTCACACCCGCTCCGCAAGACTTTGTCGCTCCGGATAATTACCATGCGACGACTATTTTCCCGGAATACTATAAGATTGACGGCCATTGGCGCATCATTGCCGACAGCCGTATGGATTGCGTGGCGGTTCTAGAAAACGGGAACCTCACCGCCAAGGAGTTTCGGCACGTTAAACGCGGCGATTCGGTAGCCGTTGGCAGAAGGGATGACGGCAGCGAGGGTATACTGGTATATCCGAACGGATTTGCCAAAGACGCGCAAACCGAGGAATCCTTCGCTTTTCGTCTCAGGCGCAGCCGTGAAACGGCTTTTTCGGTAGATTATGATTTTTTATATGAGCTGCTTGCCTATGAGCGCACGCACGGTTTTATTGTGTGGGTGGCGGGACCGGCTTTAAGCTTTGATGCGGACTCCCGAAACGCGTTTGCGCATTTGGCGGATTGCGGTTACGTGGGGGCACTATTGGCGGGCAACGCGTTGATTACACATGATTTAGAAGGCGCGTATTTAGGTACCGCACTGGGACAGGATATCTACACCCAATCTCCCCGTCCCAACGGCCATTATCACCATATTGATACCCTCAACCGCGTACGCTTACACGGTTCTATTGACAAATTTATGCAAGCGGAGGGCATCCATGACGGCATCACACATGCTTGTGCGCGCAATGGCATCCCCATGGTATTAACCGGCTCTATTCGTGATGACGGCCCCCTTCCGGAGGTATTGGCGGATGTCTATCGCGGGCAGGACGCAATGCGCGCGCAGCTATCCCGCGCCACAACAGTCATCACCCTGGCTACGGCACTGCACACCATTGCGTCAGGGAATATCACGCCATCGTATCGCGTGACTGAAAGCGGAACGGTAAGGCCGGTTTATTTTTACACGGTGGATATATCGGAGTTTGCTACCAATAAACTGGCGGACAGGGGGAGCCTGTCCGCCAGAAGCATCATTACAAATATCCAGGACTTTTTGGTACATCTACAGCATAACTTAAAAGCATAAGATAAAAATGGCTATAGGTTAAACCCGAAGTAGCGAACCGCGTTGCGGTAACATATATCCTGTACCATAGGCCCTAACGATTCCAGCGGCGGCCGGAATTCTCCGTTTGTCATTAGCGAGCCAAAATAATTACATAATATGCGGCGGAAGTATTCATGGCGGGGATAGCTTAAAAAGCTGCGGCTATCCGTCAGCATGCCGATAAAACAACCGAGCGGAGCGCCATGCGCGAAATCCGCAATTTGTTTTTCCATGCCGGCCTTTGTGTCATTAAACCACCAAGCGCTGCCAATTTGCACCTTCCCGGGACATTCGGCATCGGCCATGAAGCATCCCGCAACGCTTACGAGCGCCTCACTATCAACGGGATGCACGCTGTAAAGCACCGTGCGCGGCAATGCGCCTTCCGACTGCAAGTGGTTCAACAAGCCCGCCGCCCCCTCGGCGACGCCTCCGTTTCCCATACAATCAAAGCCCATATCCGAGCCGAAGCGTTCGGTCATCATCGTGTTCACACCGCGCAGGCTTCCTAAATGCATTTCCATCACCCAACCCATCGCGCTGTATTTTCGCGCAAGGACCGTCATGAGCGCCGTTTTATACTGTTCCGCCTCCATCACCGTTACCGGTTCTCCGCGCAGAGCCTTTTTAAAGACGGTGTCTATGGCACCCGAAGGAGCCTTGATGCAAACACAGCGTACAAACGCGTGGTCCGCCGCGCGGCATCCCATTTCGGCAAAGAAGTCCGCACGGTTCTCAAGCGCTGCGCACAAATCATCAAACCCGCCGATGTTTATACCGGCAGATTGGCCCAATAGCTTGATATACGCCGAGAAACCGGGGTTTTCTATTTGAAGCGCTTTATCCGGCCGATAAGCGGGTAAAACCTTGACGGGAAAACTGATGTCCCGCGCGATTTGCGCATGCCATTGTAATTCATCCGAGGGATCATCCGTCGTGCAGAGCAGCTGAACCTTTGAACGTGTGATGAGCCCGCGAACGCTCATGTCCGGCTCTTGCAGGATCCGGCTGCATGCTTCATAAATTTCTCGGCAAGTGTTCAGGTCAAGCTGTTTATCAATGCCGAAGTAACGCTTCAGCTCTAAACAAGACCAATGGTACAGGGGATTTCCGGGCGACAAAGCCAAGGCCTTGGCATAATGGCGGAAAACCATGTACGGATCGCTTTGAATACTGCCGGTGATTTCTTTTTCGGGAACACCGCAAGCGCGGATGAGCCGCCATTTGTAGTGATCCCCGCCCAGCCACGCCTCGGTAATATTATTAAACCGCTTGTTTTGCGCGATATCCTTCGGGCTGACATGACAATGATAATCCACGATGGGCATATTGCTCGCATATTGATGGTACAGCGTCTTGGCCGCATCGCACGACAGCAGAAAATCCTCATCCATAAACGATTTCACGACAACCCATCCTCCTTATTGCTTGTTTAAAGGCTCATTGATCAACCATTCTTTATATTTGGATAACGCTTTTCTTTGTTCCTGCGTTACGCGGGGGTATTGCGGATGAATATCACGCAGGACATGAAGCAGTACCTGGGATACCACCGCGCGGGAATACCATTTTTTATCTGCGGGTATAATATACCACGGGCTTATCTTTGTGGCTGTCGCGTTGACCGCGCTTTGATAGGCGTTTTGATAATCATTCCAAAACGACCGTTCGTCCAGATCGGATTTGGTAAACTTCCAGTTTTTATCCTTTTCTTTGATACGGCTGAGAAAACGCTCCCGCTGTTCATCCTTGGAGACATGAAGAAAAAATTTGACGGTTATAATGCCGTTATCCCACAGATACTCCTCGAAATGACGGATGTGCTTGTACCTTTTGTCTATGGTGTCCGCGTCCTTGCAGCGATCGGGAACATTAAGCTGTTCATACAATTTGTGCACCTTGACGACGAGCACGTCCTCGTAATAGGAACGATTAAAAATGGCAATCTTTCCGCGCGGCGGAAGCGCTTTAAAAGAACGCCACATATAATCATGAGACAGTTCTTCTACAGAAGGCTGCTTGAAGCTGTATACCTCCACACCCTGCGGGTTGACACCGCTCATGACATGCTTAATGGCGCTGTCTTTTCCCCCGGCGTCCATCGCTTGAAAGATAATCAGTAAACCGGTTTTACCTTCCGCGTATAGTTTCGACTGCCATTGCGCCATTTCAAGGACATTCTTTTCAACCGCCTTACGAATGTCTTGATTCGATGTAAAGCTGCCCGTTTCATGCGTATTAAAATCATCCAAATGAATGGGACTTCGCCCCGTAACCTTATACCTGCCGATATCCACACGCATCCCTCAATCTGTATAACCGTATTGCATCCATAAATCGTACATCAACTCATATCTCTCCAGCGGTAACCCTGTGTACACACAGTTGGAGGTTGAAAAGATATAGCCCCCTCCCGGCATCCCATCGTTTAATGATCTGAGCACATCCGCTCGAACCTCATCGACCGAACCTGTTTGTAAAAGCCCGCAGTTGACATTGCCGATCAGGCATACACGATCGCCGCAGTATGCTTTGACAGCCTTAAGATCGACACCGGCTTGCGGATCCAAGGAATGAATCGCGTCCGGGCGGCAATCCAGTATTTGATCCAGTATCGGCATGATGTTGCCATCGGTATGCTTGATAGAATAGAACCCCATTTCCCGAAGACCCGCGATTAACGCACGCAGATACGGAACAATGAATTGTTCGAACTGTTCAACGGTAAAAAACGGATTGGAGTTAAAGCAGTAATCGGAACAAAGCGCAAAGCCATCCAGTAAGCCCAAACCCGCAAACCGCGCGCAAAATGCCAGCCGCGCGTCTGTGTTTCGCTTCGCCTCATCTTTCAGCGCAGCCGCGTCTTCATACATACGGGCAGAAAAGTCCAACATATTGCCGCCGTCCGGTATGCTGAAGGTAGAGTCACCATGCATCATGATAAAGTATTGGTTGCCTGTACGCTCCCGTATGATTTCCAGTAACCTTTTAACGGCGTTAAAATCGTGTACGGAGGGATGCACAAAGATGGCGTCATGACGGTACTTTTCGGCAATGCCGATAAAACATGCCGCGGCATCCTGCAGTTGAAGCTCCCGTTCCTTCACGCTCATTTGGTGCCACTGTCCAAAATGACGCTGTTCCGGATGCGTCTTGCCAAGCACCTCCATCGTTAGGTAAAACACCAGTTCGAAATGAGGTACGAGCCCTTTAAGCGGTTTATGCTCAAGCGCCGCGATAAACCGATCTCTGCCTGTCATGCTGTAACCTCCGGCTTCTTTCGTATACCGCGATAACACGCAAAACCGGTATACACATATGAATACAATACGGACAAGATACCATAAGCGGCGATAGAGCGTCAATACACCGGCCTCACATAGCTGCGCCGCACTACGTCACACTCCGCGAATGATTTCCCTAGTTTAGCAAAGAGAAAGGAAGCCAGAAGAGGGAAAGCCCTTGCAACAAAAGAAGTGCGAGGGTATATTTTTGTCAAATTGGAGGATTATTATAGTTGCGAT
>Ga0123354_10010197_pt1 | contig 14458 bp, 7 predicted proteins | sample TergutLab28metaG_2_FD_97872 | JGI IMG/M metagenome (GOLD analysis project Ga0123354, IMG submission 97872) | Labiotermes labralis P4 segment gut microbial communities from Petit-Saut dam, French Guiana - Lab288 P4 | ecosystem: Host-associated > Arthropoda: Insects > Digestive system > Gut ... | reverse complement strand
GACGAGCTGATCACTCGTCCAGAGGAGTCCTACCGACTGTGGTGCGTCGTTGGGTGTGATCTAGAAACCTCAAGAATGAGGAGGCCATGGCCCACTGGGGGCTGTTGCGCCAAAAACAAAAAATATATATTTTATATAAACACCTGATAATGGCCCATTAGGATGGAAAAATTTTGCTGCTTCTATTGCAAGACAAGAGATACTATTTTCCAACAAAACTGGTTTCATTATCCATTTTCTTTTAAACGCTGATATCTTACGGAAGACGACGAGAGGTCACAAACAAAGTAATATTTATATGACAGAACGAGTTTGCGGATGAATGTGTGTGATTACGGTTAACTGCGTACAAAGTAACGAAGATTCTGGTTCCATAAGAGGTTGAAATTTCTGGCATATCTTCTCAAGAAGATGTGTCTTTCATGGGCTAAGTTATTCCAGAACTTGTATTGCGAAAATCGCAGAGCATTCTATCACAGAATAGCTGTTCCGAATGCGTTAAGTAAGACTTTATTTAAGTATTTACATTAAAGTTTCTGTAACATTTTAAGCATGAAATTGATCAAAGAATTGTGTAAAAATTTACTTTGTTCCCCATAATAAACACATTATATCTCCGTTATACAGAAAAGCGGTCAGTGTGCTGTAGGAAAGTGATCGCCGTTTATTGTGCAAACGATACGAAATTCAAAACAAGCTGGAAAGGAAATTGGGAAGTTTTGTAGTGTTAAAGCAGGAGGTGTCTGTGATAATCACTGAGTTTGAAATGGTTAAATATTTTTATAGCCATGGGCCAATATGTCTAAAGTATGTGTACAGTAAAATGCAGTGCTACAGTGTGCATGTTGCTGATTCTATCCCATATTCTTACACTGTCACTGGAATACTAACTGCAACTGCAAAAAGATCCTTATATTTTATTTGTGCAAAGAAATTGGCCTGAGAGATAGCAAACATTCGTCCAAGCACGATCGCAGACTTCGTAAAGGAAGAGCAAAAACCGAGACGAAGCGGCTGAAGAAAGTTGGGTTTGAGATTACCTAATGTCGGTTTTGAGAAATGTTTCTGGTAATTTGTTGAGCTTTCAGGAGCATAAAGCTACTTTAGATGTTGCTTTGCATGGCATGCCATGCTGTGATCAGTTATTGCTGTCGTCCAGCGTAGCGTCCTTCCTAAAAAGAAAGAAGTACAATTCATGAGTACGCCATTCTGTCGGTTTGTGCTCTTGTGTATATCTCAGTGGCACACTTGTTTGTTTGTGTTTGTGTGTGTGTGTGTGTTTGTGCGTGCGCGCCCTTCTTATCTGTATTTGAGTACGCCATTCTCTCGGTGTGTGCACGTGTGTGTGTGTGTGTGCGTGCGTGCGTCAGAGTGACCCATGTCTTTGTGTGTGTCTCGTATGTGTTTATGTATATATTTATATACGTGGGTCAGCTGCTTTGTGTATGTGTGTATACTTATGTGCAAGCTTTTCTCGGTATGTGTATGTGAATATATGTGTATAAATACAGCAGAATACTTATTCTTTAAAAGAAGAATGCTACTTTTTTGTGAATATTCTGTGTTTATACGCATGTTTATTTGTCGGTATGAATATATGTATGCGTCATTGTGTATGCACGTGTGTATGAGTGCCTTACTTTTGAGTCTGTGTTTATGTTTGTGTTTATTTGTATGCCTGTGTTGTGTGTATGTGCTCATTTTTGTGTGTACGTACTGTGTGTTTCAATCCTTTAACCCATGTTTCTGTTTGTACGTGTGACTGTATATTTCTCCACTTCAACTTGCGTGAGTTTGATGTGACTTTGCAGTTGAGTTATGCCATTGGAAGACACCGCAGCGCCGTACTTTGACTTCCCACGCTCTGTAATAATGACAAGACGGGCGAGCGCTCTTGTGAGGCAGAAGCCACAGTAGCGTCACTATTTTATTTTCCTGCTGTTTGATATCCGCCCCAAATTTTGCCGCTGCAGGAGACCGGGTAGCTGACCTAGTGGGTCAAGCCGGTCCTATTTAATCGCCACGCTGTAAGTATAGTTCTAAAAATTCTGGATTTCAAACTAGGTATAAAAGAATTAACGGCTTCTTCACGCTACTACCGCCTTGTTCCCTGGAAAAGGACAAGTTCGTTTATTTATTTGCTGTGCGGGTGAATCGAAGAACTGGTCTACACAGTGATTACAATAAAAATGTTTATTCCGGCCTGAGTTAGAGCCCCTAATTTTCACCCTGTCTCGTCCCTCATAGGCGTGTTCGCAAAATTACGAAGAGTGACAATTCACGTCTGTCCGCCCGCATGGAACAACTCGGCCCCCACTGGTCGGATTTTCATAACATTTTATATTGGTGTTTGTTTCGAAACGCTGTCGAGAAAATTCAAGTTTCATTAAACTCTGGCAAGAATAACGTCACTTAACATGAAGACCAAAATACGCATTTGATCATATCGCGCTCATTTCTTATCAGAATGAGAAATGTTTCAACTAAAGTTGTAGAGAAAATCAAAACACGTTTTGTGTTCAGTAACATTTTTTTTTCGAAAATCGTAACATTTGTGGGATAATGTAGAAAAATATAGTATAGCCGGAGAGGCCTCGGATGAAAATATTGTTCATGAGTATTTGACGCTGAGTACCCAAGGCTAAAAACACACACTTTCGGAATATGTAATAATTATTGCTTTTCCTATGCTACAATGGTTGAAAGAACCTCCCTCAAGTTACGTTTATATGTACATTGACTGTCTTGTTACTCGCTGAAATATCCGGTTTATAATACGTTAGTGGAATTACTCGAATAAAGCATCGCATACGCGTGGTTTGTATCTGAGAAAAATATGTATGATCGCGTGTGAGTAGTTCATTTAGTTCTAAGGCACTGCTTTGGCGAAAGTATGAGTTTATGGGCTTAAATAGCAAAAGTCCCGTGTATTCTTTAATTTCTCAATTCGTTTTATTTTAAAACGTTTTCGACGCGATGTATTTATCATTCATCTTTTTTTTTCTGCTGACAGCATTGTTAGTAAACTACAAACAAAGCAATCTTGAATCAACATTTTATGTTCTCACTTCTTTGTAGCTGTATATTCAAGGTTTCTGTGATATTAAGCCGTAAATATCAGTCGACATGGCGTAATGTGCCATCAGGCTTGAATTTTAAGTTTTTAATTACTTCGTGCTGTAAAATATTTAACTCCAACAGGAGGGAGCCTGCATAGCTCATTCGGTCTATTGACACGCTACGGTGTGGACGATCGAGAAATTTGGATTAGGTGCAACGGAGTTGCAGCAAATTCTTCTCGTCACCCGTTTCGATGCCTACACAATCTATTTAGTGGGTACCAAGGCTTCCGTTTTCTGGGGTAAAATGGCCTGAACGTGAAACTGTTAGTCAGTTTCGTCTAGCAGTGAGGTAAAGAATGAGTGGAGCTATACGTCCACTCCCCATAGGCCCCTATTGGCCCTTACAACATATAGCTTAATCAAGAAGAGGAACATCTTTACCCTACCACTACCTCAGTAAATACTGAATACAAACGGCGATTAGGAGACTCCAGCGAGTATAATTTCCTGGCGTTTCAAAACCCGCTTCGCAAATGAAGTAGTCTGAAAGTGCATGGTTTGTATATATTAGTCACTCTGCCCTTGAATGTTCATATAACTGCCCTGGATGACTAAACACGTAACCCTTTCTATTGAAAACAGTGCTGTGATGAATGTTGCATGTGACGTCATCTCATTTAGTTACAAAATGTTATCACAGACTCTACTCGTATGTGAATGTTTTGAATGAAAACTTGCCTTTTGTTATGTTACATGTGACGCCATGTATTCGGTAGAAGTATGCCAAGGTTTGAAAACGGCAGCTCATTAGCTCTGGTTTACGACACACAAGACATTTGGCCACGAGAATTAAAAGTCTGACTTAATGTTACATATCTGTAAACATCAGGGCCTTGTATCGAATTTCTTACTGCCAAAACCATTTTCTCCTCCACAACTTGAATTAGCATGCCTGTTTGTAGGGTTATTTGGTGTCTGTGGTTGGCAGCCGTGTATAGGCTTACGGAGGTGGGGCTGGGGAACATCTGACAGTCAGTAGCACGGGGGATTTGACGACGCGAGCTGTTGGGAGAGGTTTCTCCTCCGGTGCGATGAGAATTAACCGTATATTGATGAGATAAGCAGGAACGTGTGTGTTTATGTGACAGTTCAGGAAGTTCTGAAGACGCCCTGCCTTCATGTGGTCTCTCGTAATGACATACGTTTGAAATGTAGACAGGGTAACTGCCGGCCATGTCATTAAATTTTCCCATGGAACAGTGTGTTTATTGCTGATTCTGTTGTACCATTATTTTAAACGTTGTTCATACTTCAGGACTAGTGATATGTAATTGATGTCACATCTTTGACATGCGTTGTTAAACAGAAATATTACCCTGTTTATGTGTCAAGGTGTAGACTGAACCGTGTTTTATGAGTGCTGATCCGGTGAAAACGTGAAGATGCTATCGTGATAGCTTATTTGCTGTGAAATGTTGAATGTGCAAGAGAATTAAGACTTGCCAACTATCGCTTTCATCCCCGAAATGAATGTTAACAGGGGACCCCCGTCGGGGAACAGCAGGTTAGCAACGGTGACGCTCACGTGAAATCAGCAGCCCTATGATGGTAAGTCGCAACGAACTCGTATTGCAGTATCCAAGTTCATTTTTATATCCTTAAAATTGACAGTGAATCTATAAAATATCTGAATGTAATGGGAATAATTGGAGTACACGATGACAAGTACGTGTAGGAAGTTCTTGTTTTGAAAATTAGTGAGATTTACCATAAGCATTTCATTACCTTTAGTGTACCACCCGGGAACACTACAGGAACGCCGCACAAACTAATTCATAATTGGTAATTTTGGGTGTGCCACATTATAACCGCGGCTGGATACGGGACTAGAGTTTCATAAGTGCGCTTACTTAGTCCTAAATAGCTTATTTTAACGAAGCCTTTTCCGGTGCTTTGCTGTTTTGTTTGGGTCGTTTCCAACAGTGACACATATGAGAAAGACTATTTTACTGGCATTGTAAAAATTTCATTAATGATCTTTTGACCCTTTCTTTTTATGTCGGACTGTTGCATCTTTTGCATGTGTGTGGTTTTAAGCAACGATTTTCAATTCTGAGTTGGAACCGCAATTAAACATAACGCAATTACAACCAATCATTAATTACTGAGTGCTTTGCACTTAAAGAAGACCCTCACTCCAGCACTAGTGTAAGACAGTAGAAATTTAAACTTAATTTTTCATAGTTTACAGAAATAACGTCATAGTTGAACTTGTCACCGTGTTGTAAAGCTCAGATATTTTCTATTTATTGTATATATAGTTATAGTAAGTTAGCAATGGGGCATGCACAAATATAAACAAAATTCTTGGACAACACTTCTTGAAGGCATCCTTCTTCGGAAACTAAAAGTAGATGGTAGGATACTGTTCAGAAGTATTTTAGGCAAGTAAGTTGTGAGGATTTTTGTTAGATTGAGTTTGACCATTGTCTTACACAGTTGTAGGCTTCGAGTTAGCGGTCATAATCTTTCGGGCTTTGGATGCTCGTTCGTTAACGTTTTCATTAGTTTGTTCGTTATGATTTGATATTGAGTGAACACCGATAAAATCTTACGTGATCCATGTTAACCAGACTGTGACTTTGAAATGGAAACGCCTGTAATTAGAGATGAATGGTTACAGCCGAAGGCCTGTGCGCTGTCAGTTGCAAATGTTGTGAAGTGATGCCGATGGCTGTTTGCTGACAGCACTGCCATTTAACAACGTCGTAGTATTGTCAGTACTGAGTAAGCAAAGGCGGAGTTCCAATTTGTTACCCATAATCCCTCAAACAGCACCGCAAACTTGAAAACCCTCTAAGACTACGATTATTAATAAAATATATTGAATGTTTAAATTCGATGTTAAATTTACAAGCAATTCTACCTGTGTGTAGGGTCTCTAGACATCTTCCGCGGTGCCCTGTGCACATCATACATCCACTTACGTAGGTTAAATTCGTATGGCCGACCAGCACAACGGCTGTGAAGAAATATTGCTGTGCTGCGAAACGATTTATTTTGTATGTCTTAAGCCCTGAAAGCATTAACTTCTTCAGAATATTATGCATTCTCTTTCAACATCACAGAAAACACGCTGAACTTCCATTGAATTCTTACTGGAAGGTTGAATGTGTCTAGTGGTAAACAGTCACGGACGTTTCGATGTGTAGTTCTTCCATTTCAAGGTCCCTAACATTCCACCCCTCACGCACTCCTTTACCCTGAAGAAGGAAGCACAATGCTCCTCCGAGACAAACAATCGCATAAGACGCGAATGCTTCTCAACGCCATTGCGAGAATCTGCTTTTCGCAAGCTTAGGATAATAATCGCAATTTATTGTGAGAAATACGAAACAATATAGTTTGCTGAAATGTACGACATCAATTTATGGTCGTGTTGTATGCAGAAAAGAATCAAATTTGTGTAAGCACGGATGCTTGGTAATTTCGTCTTTGGGTTAAAGCCATTGAAAAGAGTTTATTTTAATAACCGCTGCCTGAAACCTACATATTACCACCATTACATAATAAATTTAATAAGTTCTCAATGTATTTGCTTAATGTATCCACACAGCTTTGTGTGCGTCACTTTCATGTGCGTCCTGCGCGTACAAATATTCCAGGCGGATTAACTTGCGTGTGCTTTCTACCCACTGATGTTTCACTACGTTATTAACTGTCATGATGTTCACAATACCTCTCATTTGACCCCATAAATGTCCATTGGGTTTAAAAGTCAGTTAATAATGGGCATGCTGTTGATCCTCCCTGACTTATCATCGTTCCGGGTATTTGAAATTACGAAACATTCTGACAGTGATGCTACACTGAGGCGTACGGTCATTATACATAACTGATGTTCCTGTTGCTGTTTGTAATGAGACATCTTCTGGTGGTCGTGTAAAGGTGATGTGTACAACCACGTTTGTTTCAAGGAGAATTTTGGCCAGGTCTCATTTCTGTATGTACTCACACACACGTGTGTGTGTGTGTGTGTGTGTATACTGTCTGCCTACGTGTATGCTGTTATTAGTTTTTAAACATAAAATAAGATTTCGCTATCAGGAAATGCATTTACCTACCTATGAATGGTAATACAACAAAAACTGGATAAATCTGTAACAGCGTAAACTGAAATTGCGTAATTAGGGGTATGTCTGTAACCAGACATGAAAATCTGCTCTTCTCATCCTATGCTAGAAAGGAGTGGCTCTTATGTCGACCCACACTTCTGCTCAAAATCGTTGTTCGTGCCATGAAGGAATGATGACGTCAGTTGGTACGTATATATATGTTGATTGTGGAGTTTTTATGGCCATTACGCGTGAGTCCTGCATCGTCTGCAAGGAGCATGTGGGACAGACAACGAGGATTGCCGGCACAGTTTTACACGAGCCGCTGCCAAGACTCCACTACTAGACGTAGCCTTGGGGGCGTATGCCGTGCCACTCGCTGTGGTTGGTAAGGATACAGGCATTGCTTATGGAAAATCCACAACACAGTCGAATGGGGAAGGTGTTCTGCAGCAGCGATGATAAGCGTGCTGGCTTCAGATTGTTGAACAACGTCTTCTTAACGGGGTGTTTTAACTTCCTTGTCTTCCTTGTATCCTGCCACGCAAGCAAACCACCTTCTTTTCCCAACAAGCCGATGAATTGTAGAAATATGTTCCCATGCTTGGAATTTAGTAACCGGGAAATTTTATAAGCAATGATAAGTGTAATTTACCTTCATATTCTCACAGTATTTGCACAGATAGAAGACTCAGTTCTGTAAGCCTTTTAGAATACTCGTATATAGCACTAACGATATTAGGTGCGGACGGACACAGCCGACGGTGACTGAGCCTTGGGTATTTAAGTATCGTGTTTGAACTGATTTGTACAGTCTAGCGTTTACGAGAGGGGTCAAACCAAGAGGTGAAACATAGCGTTATTAATTCATGTATATTTTAATTTCTTGTTGAGTAAGCACTAATTGACTCACCGATTAAACCGGTCCATTATTGTAACTAGTTATGAGAACACTGATAATACAGCTTGTATTAGTTGTCGAGGTTTAGCAGTGTTGCAAACTGTATACATTAATTGGTCCATAATTCTCTCGAAATTAACTACGTATTAGATCTAATGGTTGTATATCGTAAATGTGATTTTTAAACGCAAGATATCCTTCCACTACCATCAGATATCCTGTATTTGTCAGTTACTTGATACAAATTGCGATCCATTTTGCAGTATATTATCAATTTCTACAACCAAGTAAAGCCTATTTTAGCAGAGACTTTTGCACAACAATGTATTTTGTTGTATAACAATGGAAGTTTTAAGCGATTTAAAGAGCTTAAATGAAACATGTAATGAAGTCTGTTAAGATAAATATTTGTCCAAAGGTTTCTTGTTAAGAATGGCCTGAAATAAGGAGATGACTTGTCGCTGTTGTTTTCTGCTTCATTTATAATATGCCATAGTCCGATCCAAGGAAAATCAACAGAGAAAGAAACTGAAATGTTCTCACCGGCGTCCTTTCCTCGTTGATGACGCAGAAACTCGAAAGCTGTAAAGAAAATAACAGTGGATCATTTGTTTCCTAATAGGGAGGATGGTCTGGAAGTAAATGCGGATAAAACGTAGGTGTATGTTCAGGCCGTTGTATGATTTGGGAGCTTAATCGACGGCCCTTCACCGCGGAGGCCCGGATTTGATTCCAGTACGTGCGGAATTTCCGATGGATGAAGTGACACTGGAATATTATTCTTCCTACTACGTCAGGCTTTTCCCAACAATAATACATCCACCGGTACTGCGTATTTATCCGTATATCATCCGAGGCATGCACAGGTCGCATTGCCAGACAACACGTAATGTACATTGTTTCTGTCATATTTACACTAACAAAGAATTGAGTGACCGTGCAGTCTGAGGCGTATGCTTCAGGCTACTCGCTGGCTGGGATTGTGGGTTGGAATTCCGCCAGAGTCGTTGATGTTTTTGTCTTGTGTTTTGTGTGTGCTGTGCAGTGAGAGGCCTCTGCGACGGGCCGATCCTTCATCCAGGCGAGTCCTTCCGAGTGCTTATGTATCACTGGGTTTGATCACGTGCAACATTAAGACTCTAAGTAGGTATATGAGGTTCGCCTGACGACAAAAGTATTCAGTAGAAGACCCTACATTCGGAAGTCAAAATATATACACTTCTGGCACGTTAAAACCATGTGATGAACATAACTACGATGCAGTATGTCGTCTTTCTCAGTGTCTAAATAGGAAAGTACATAGTACACACCTTCCTCTCTATAGTAAAGGCCAAACTTTGAAAACATAGTGGCTGCTACATGAACAGTTGCTTGAATATCAACAAACTTCATTTTGTCAGTTAGCTACGTTTATTGGTTTCGTGTTGTTCTCACAATATATAGGGATTGTACATCTTTAAACAGTTTTTTCTTTTAATTCAGACACAATGTATTGAACCTGAAGTATACATTTAATATTCGTATATTATTTATGTAAAATTCTTGCCGTAAAATTTCAAGTAGTCTTTTTCAGATCATTGCATTTTCAGGTTGCTGATAGGAGAGGCAGTCTCTCCATATCTGTTAGGGTAGCTGTGCCTGTATTTAAAACGCGACAGTGCGGAGTGTAGGGTGGTTTTGCAGTTCGGGGATTGGGCGGGGAGCTAACAACTTGGAAACGTTCCGATTGTGACACTGTTCTCTTTCGCGATATTCGTTTTTGATGCTATGAAGGGCTCCAGTAGAATTCCAACATTAGATAATTTTTTTTTCGCAGTGAAAGTTCCTAGTGGAATTTGAAGATGGGCAGCTATGAAGATGCTAGTAGCTGGTTCAGTACAGCAGTCGAACATATATTACGGGAGTGTGGGTATGGGGTGTTCACGAATGGCGCGTCGACACGTGGTTAAGGCAAATTCCGTAACAACAAATTAAACCTGCTGAATTGTTTCATTCGTTTACTCGAGCACGTCAATTCACGCACAAAGCGAGGTAATCATGTATTGCATAGTTATTTATTATGTGGCATCGATTACTTGTATATTAAAGTTATCAATATGGTTACTAAAGTGCTCTTACTGCGGTATGAACGCACTAACGTTCACATACGTATTGGGCGATATATATTCCTCAATTTAATAGCCACTTAATCACTAGTAATCCTTTGTACAGTGTAAGCACTTACGAGTAACCCCTTCTAACTCCTCATGATAACTCCCTACACCGGCAATGTGCACATTTTAAGGTCTAAACTCTCATATATAGAACAATTAGACATAGAACATCGCAAGCCTGTGTGCGTTTTACCGTTCCATTTAGTTTTCGCTTTACGAAACTGCTTCAGCGAATATACCATAAAATTTAGAGCGCACTGATTAGTTAGTCTTACTTCGAATCATCTGCTTTACTAACGGTCTTTCAATCAGCAGTTACAAATACTTCAGTCTTATTGTTCATTTTACCTCGCGAATACGTCATGCAGTTTTGACCCACATCGCTTTGCGAAGTGGCCTAGTTGATAACTCCCTTAAGATGAGATATTACCACTTAAATTGTCTAGCAGCGAAAATTGAATTCCTGAAGCACAGAAAACAAACCGCCCAAAAGCAAACTATGTATGGGAAAAATGCCAGTTCGGTCTCTTGTAACCTTCCGCTCTCCTACCAGCGGAGGATTTCACCCTTAGAAACGCAACTTTTTCTGTGCCTTTCAGCAACGAGTCTGATTCATAATTGAGTGTCGTAAGGAATATTCGCCGATCCCAGTGGCCGCGCGGTCTATGTTGTAGGTCTGCGGCCCCTCGCCTGCTGAAATTGTGGGTTCGAATCCCACCGGAAGAAGGTCTGTCTGTCTGTTGTGAGTGTCGTGTGTTTTCTAGTGGAGATCTCTGCGACAAGCTAATCATTCGCCCAGAGGAGTCCTGTGGTGCGTCGTTGTGTGTGATCTAGAAACCTCGTGAATGAGGAGGCCCTGGCCCACTGGGGGCTGTGGCGCCAGAAGAAGAAGAAGGAACATTCAGTTAGAATTCATGGTGTAGGATGACAGGTCCGGTATTCGAACTGGTGCTTGCTATGCCAAAATCTTACAGTAAGAAACGAGCACCTTAAGAAACGCCACACAGGATTTCGAAATGGGACGCTTGGTTTTGGAAGACCTAGGCGATGAAAAATAACTTCATGAATTAGACTTTTTCTTAGGAAACTGAGAGTGCCTCACCTCGTCAATAAATTTCTTACAAGGTATGAATCCCGAAATATCATTACCATGTTAACATACCTTAACCCTTATCCCGAGCAAGATGTTTACAGTCCATGCCGTCTCACGTGATTTCTTTCTAACCCTTTTTTCATTGTTGCCGAAGTACGCCTAGCTCTTCAAGCGGTCATGCGTGCCACATTCCCTGCCCATTTTATCCGCCTTGATTTTATCACTCGAACAATATTTGACAAGGAATGAAAATCGCGAAGCTTCTCATTAGGTAATTTTTTCCACACTCTCGATACTTCGTACTTTTTTTGCCTAAATATCTTCTTTAACACACCCTCAGCCCGTTTTCTTCTGTGAGAGGCCAAGATTCGTAACCCTATAAAAATTGACAAGTTCAAGTTTTTTACATTTTAGTCTTTGCATTTGTAGACTGAAAACAGTACAGTTGAAGATACTAATTAGAATACTGCGAGCATTCCCGAATTTAATCTGCTCTTAATTTATTATTTACTGAAACGTTTTTGTGTGATTTCTAAATATTCGAATTTCTCCGCACTGTAAAGGATTTTAGTAGTGGAGAAAATTTCGTGTTTATTTCAGAAAAGCTTGAAGAGCTGTTGTAATGCACCTGAAGAAACAGGTCGAGAAGGAGGGAAATGATCTCACGTCACAGACTACGGACACAGGCGGCAGCTTCTTGTGAACCTGATTAACTTTTAGTCCCATACGAGACAGGGAATTTTTTATCAGCTGAGAATCTGTTACATACTTTCTAGAACTAGTGTGTCTCGTGGAATTCCTCAGTTAATTAGTTCCTTAATTTGCCGTTCTTTAGCGGATTCTGTATCATTCCTATATAGGGAATTCATCGTTATATAAATATGCAAATTTTAAATATATACGCATCAATGTGTAATAGTCTTGAAGCTACCAGTTGTTTACCGACATATTTTTTCTTGTATATTGTGTACTTTCATTCTGCCATATTTTCTAGAATATCTTCCAGGAGCAGCCTTTATACAGGTTTGAAAACTATTCCTCTATCGCTAGAGACATGAGTACTGTAAAACTGTTCAGTTTCCAATACGGAAACTGTATTTCCATTTCTTCCCCGATTCTTTGCTACCACGTCGTTTACCATAGGGTGTTTATGGCGACATACATGAAAAGAAACGTGTACATGAGTGTTATCACAATGGCTGACTTTGTGTACTTTATTTTTTCATTACTTAGAGTGTTTTGCCGTTTTTTGGGCTCTACACCCACGTAAGAGTAATTGCGTTTTCTAATTAATCCCTTGCTTCATTCATGTTTATGCTTTTAAATATGGCGTAGTTTATGCCCTTATGTAAGTGTACGTCCATTGTGACACTAACACATGGTCTGTGGACTTTGTACTTGTGTTTCTGTAGAACTGGTGTTTCACGTGTATTTGATTCAGCTTTGTAGCGCTGGATGAGCCAGAAACACCTGACGGTTTTTGAAATGGAACATTTTAGAACAAAGTGGAAAAATTTGATTAACCCTTGTTGATATATTTCATGCCGATGGAAATACATGTTAATCGTCCCTGTTTCAATACAACACATAGGTGACCACCTTGTCTTTCTGTACCCTCCTGCAGTAGGGATGGAAAGAATGTCCCAACTCGCTGCAGCATTTCTGTAGGGATCCCGTGAATTCACTCCTGAATTCGCTGTTTTAATCCATGATATATAAGTAACCAATAATTGCACTCCAATGTTAATGATGTAGTTTATTCACTATATTCTCGGCAACTTGTTACGGCCGCTGTTATGACCATCTTCAGGTTGATGCTTTTATTATTACAAGAATACAAAATTATAAGTGTGGTTAGGTGTGTCACCATCACTCCATAACAATTACAATTACAATTTCTGTTAAAATTATGTCAGAATTATAAATGGAGGTTAACCCTTTAAACGCCGAGTTAAATCCCATCTGCCCTTTGCTAGCATTATTCGGAGCTCACCATATTTTCCACGTTAGCAGGTAAAGGGTTAAATGTGGGTATTAAAATAATCGCTATTTTAAGTTACCAATTTTGGAAGGACGCTTTTCAAATAAGCTACCTTCCTTTTGACGTAGCCCCAAAGGCAGTAGTGTGATGCTGCAAGATAAGGCGACGCGGGAACCGGTATGTCAGAAAAACTTTAACGGCTTTTTTTTAATTTTATTTCGAAAACCAGCTCGGCCGCTGATCGGCACTTTCATACTGACCGTCGTAGTGCACAATGGTGTTTGGATTTCCCTGCAAGTTCTCGGGACAGTTTTCAGACAGACTCATTTCTCGTTTCGCAGACGTCATCCGGCTTAGGTCGCCTACAAAGTGTCATATTTAAACGGTAATTATTAACATGAATTTTCAAGGGCATGAATTTTATCCTTCAGTGCTAATAAAATTTTTCCAATTTGCCAAAATATTATTTCATTTCAAGACCCGTTAGGTATTTCTGTCTCACCCTGTAATACCTTTACCCTTTCTTGAGTATGTGACACGCCAAAAATTTACATGTTTCCGTGTATGAACACCGTCTGTAGAAGTCATTCAACTCGCACAGGTACACTGGTTATCCTTTCTTCGGCTCTGAAAATTTGCGGCGTAGTGAAGTTTGTTTTCTGGAATGTGATACGGAAGTGGGTGTATCATAGTTATCGAGAAAACCTTTCGCCGCTTGTCGTGGAATACAATGAACTGGTTAATAGAGTTTGTTAATTCTGATTGTATAATTTTTTCAGTTTTTCACCGTGCATATTCACGTATATTCATATATATTCACCAACACATGCACACTTTTTAAATTACACTATAAAACTTTAATTTGTTAAAATAGTTAAAATCTCCGACACGTTTCGGTGTATATATAAACCATCTTCAGGGAGCTATTAGTTCATGCTAAAGTTACTTATATCACTTATTGAGATTAGATAATACTGAACGATCCAATATGCCAATTAATTGGATCTACATTAATAAACATTAGGACGATCAGGTTAAATTACACCTGGTATGATGGAGACGATAACTAATAGATTATATCATATTCTATTATAGACACGCTACCACAATGCCATCATAGCAACAAGTGATATATGTAACTTTAGCATGAACT
>Ga0123354_10010195_pt1 | contig 14459 bp, 7 predicted proteins | sample TergutLab28metaG_2_FD_97872 | JGI IMG/M metagenome (GOLD analysis project Ga0123354, IMG submission 97872) | Labiotermes labralis P4 segment gut microbial communities from Petit-Saut dam, French Guiana - Lab288 P4 | ecosystem: Host-associated > Arthropoda: Insects > Digestive system > Gut ... | reverse complement strand
TTCCATTTTTTTAAGTTCATACATTAAACTAACATAAGTATTAATAATTAATTATGGCATAATCATAAAGAGTATTAGTACACTTATGTATACGGTGTGGCATGTTGACAAATATAAAATTACGTTTAAATTAGTTATAAATCACTGGACTAATGAAATCTTGTAGCATATTGTAGTTTCCGCAGGCCAACATCTGGGTCTGAGTTTTTCGACACATTCACGAATATATTTCTCCCCAGAATATTTCCACAATAAAACATTTATTCATGAAAATTGCTTAGAAAACTAAAATGACAAATTCCAGGAGAATCTTTCGCGGCCCGGTATAATTGATGCCAGGGCCCAGTACCGGGCCGCGGCCCGGTGGTTGAGAAACACTGCTCTAGACAGCCCCTCATTAAATTTGTTCATCCTTGAGTATCAGGTAGCTGAAATGACAGCTGTCAGTATCCTAATGTAACAATGGCAATCCTCCAGCACGTCGTTGTCCGTTTGTGCTTGTAAGAAGATCAATCAGGAGGTGGTGTTTATACAACAGCTAGGCTGAGCATGTTTGTTTAACACAGGGTTGTCCACGAAGGGGCCATACTTTCTTCAAAGATACTATACAACTGAATCAGGAGTCCAGAGAGGTTGTGTTCACGGTAAGTCAGTTTATTAAACTGGAGATGCACTTCACCAGACTTCATCAGTACGAGTAGTCATACGGTGTTCAGTGCGATAATGCCCATCTGAAAGAGCTCGTGAAGAAGCGGACAGCTAAGGGCGAAGCTGGCCATTGCATTCTCGTGTTTGGTTACTGTGTGTGTAGGCGTAATCGACAAATATAAAACAGGTAACATACATTGCTCACCTGATCTGATCCAGAGCCTAAAGGCGGAGGCTAGTTTTATGTAACAGATCAGAAAATGTGTAGACCTGCACTTCTGTTGCGCAACAAACAGGGAGCCAAAGCCTGACTCAAAAATACCTGAATTATATTATTGATAACAAACACGCACAGGCCATTTCTGACGCATGATTCGAAACTTCAAGAACCACAAAAATAAATATGTGTAATCAGTGCGTATTTTATGAGGTACACATCGGTGCCAGTGCGACAAGTCTTGACCTTTGGTAAAGAAGGAAAGCAGGTAAATTACGCGTTACAGGCCCAAGTTGTCTTATTTTGCTGCCCTAATACCACAACCTTATTTTTCATATAAAATAAGCACGTGCCATTTATTTCATTTCGTCAGAATTTCCGAGTACTACGTCTCAAGATGTACGCGAAGAAATAAAGGGCTTCTGTAACACTATGAATTGATAACGCCATTACATACTGCCCTTTTTTCACGGGAGGACACTTCTGTTTTCTTTGCGGTCAAAGAGCTCCTGTACCTTTGCAACAATCAGCATTATTATGGTCCAACAGGCATGAAGATTAGTATCATGCGAAGTGACACCTTGTAGTCCGACAGACGTGTAGGTTGGTAAACTACAAGAAACTCACAGATATTCCATGTAAAACTATACTGATTATGGGTACACTTAAGTTTTGTGATTTCCGACTATGGTTGTTGCATATAGAAATTTTTTTAAAAATTGTAAATATTTATGTCAGAAACCCAGTAGGGGCAACATATTTTTTCTCTTCTCCCAAAGGTTTATACCGACCCCGGTCCCCACCGAGCTCATATTCAATGGGTACCGGTGTTCATTTCCCGGGGCGTGAAGTTAGCCACTCGCCTTTCTCTAGTAACTATCTTAAGAATGAACGAATGAATGAATACTTCTTACAGGTGACTCATTCCAGAAATTTAGGGTGTTTGTGACCGAATCTATGCATAATAATTTTGACGTCTGTTGGGTTCTTCGCAGATAGTTATAGTACACTGCAGAGAGGCTTACGAACTTTCAGTAGATTATGAATTTTTGAACTACAGGTGATTTGTTTCCAAAATATATGGGCAACTGCAAATCACGTCCTAGAAAATTGCCAATACTTACAGACAAGTATTTCCATAAAATATGTAGGTCTAGGTCATGTCCATACAATTAGAACAGAGCGTTATAATCAGTGAGCATTCTGAGGGCATTTTTCCTTCCTTACGTACCATAAGTACTCGCCGAGAATTGAAAATCAAGAGAGCTGATTGAAGTTATATCACTCGGCATACTTCATGTGGACTTTCTACTCTCCACAGGCAACCAGAAGTCTGTTCACCTTGTTCAGCACGTTCCCGATAATGGCTGGGGGATTACGATCCAAATACCCCCACCGGTTGCTTCGCTGTGAAGAAGAAGGTCTGAGAGAACATTACGTGCTGGATCACTTCACACTGATTATCAATTAGAAACACTACACGAGAATCAGAATCAGGCAGTCACGATTACAGGGACACCCAGACACAACGGGGCGAAAAGTATTAAATTAGTTTGTGGGGGTGCGATGTTGATCCTTCCGTCCAGCAGACATCTAATTCTTTTTAAAAATACTGCATTTCGAGGCTGCAGTAAAATCGAAAAGTTACATTAACTCAATCAACACTATCGAAAATACTGATATACAAGATTAATATAAAGTTGCTGAAAGATCAGGAGAAGGCAATGGCAAACCACTCCTGAACAGTTATTTCTGCCTAGAAAATCCTCTACAGGATCACCAGGAGTCGCAGCAGACTCGGACTACTACTGCTGAAAGATAATATTTAAACAAGTACAAATAAATTTTGGAACAATGAGATTATGGTATGGGACTGAAGACAACGACGGAAATATGAGGATATCAAGCTCCGAGTCAAAATTCAACTCAGGTATTCCCGCATTCTGTGGAATTCGATGGGTCACTGATACGTTATCCATAATTCATCTGTTACATGTTTCGGCCCCTCTTGCGCCATTATGAGGAAGCTTCAAGTAATTACACAGAGTATTGTAAAAAAATACGATAGTGCATACGCAAACAAACCACTTATGCATAAACAAATGAAAAATATTCAAAACAGAATGTGCAATGCTATAAGTCCATACCGCTCGATGATATTACCTGCTTAAGTCGATATAACGTTGTAAAACGTTTTAGAAATAAAGAATATTATTACGAAAAAGTAGAAATGATGAGAAGTTACGTGTATAAACTTTTCGTATGAACGACTTCGTATGTAATAGAATTATCATATCTAAGGTTACTACCACCGATTTCCTACGATGATTCCATGATTGAGATAACTATTAATAAAAGACAGCTTTGTGGCACATATAAATTGTGATGTTCCTTATACATGATATCAGCTTCTCTCTCTCTCTCTTTTTTTTTTGGTTTGGCGCACAACATATTGAACACTGCTGAGATTCACCGATGTGATGGCTCGGACCACCCTACGACAACGCGTCCGAGACCACCCTATTTGATGAAATCTGGATCTGGGAAATGGACATGAAATCGCTGCATGGAGGATGACGCATTTACCACCCAGGGTTTACACAAATGGGGACAAACATACAATCGAACTACACGTGGTTATCAATTGGTTTGGTTGGTTTTTGTTAACAATGTGGAGCACGAATGTTCTAGGAAGGCGTTACGTTGCAATTTGTAGAGGGTGTACCTTTATTTACACACGTACCAGGTGCTCAATGGACTGGAACATTCCAGGAGGTCCAATGCTGGAACATGCCTGATACCTATGAAGATCTAAGCAAACAAGAAACTTATATTTTTGTACAAGCACACCGGAACGTATTTCCCAATGCTTCATTTCCTGTGGACTGTTCATATTACTATATAGCTTCTTTGAAATTCAGAAGAGATGCGAGACGCTAGGACTGTAGCAGGCAATCGTTTTGTACTCCGTTTGGCATTTTACACATGCCAGGATATTTGAATTCGGCACAGCGGCACAGTGCCAGGGTACGGCCTGTAAAGCCACGAAACCTGCAGCACGGAACGCGAGGCTGAAACCCTTCTATTTCCGAAAATTTCTGTTCATCCGCACGATTCATGAGACTAATGATAACCATTCAGACACTGAACCTTTTAATTTCCTTTAATCGGAAAATTAATGTTTTTCGGAAATCTTAAAGTCGAAAATCTATAGCGTAAAATCATAAAAGTTTGTATGACGACAGACGTCTAGAAAATAAAACTTTTCTTAAAAACAGTTTTAATAAAACTTAAAACAACGTGGCGGCCGCACAAAATACGTTTTCCATTGTTAATTTATAATAATAAAGTCATATCGGAGATAAATACTTGAGACTGTAAAGATATGTTTGGTTTTCTTGGAATTCCCTCATAAAAGGGATTTGTGTGAACTACTAATATCTATTCACACGAAATAAATCATTCTGAACTGTAGCAGGAACAAAATCTGTAATGAAATGAAGAGGGGACACGACGTCTATAGTCCACTTTTGGAATTTATTGCAAAGAAGGATCACTTTTAACATTAGAGTCTGTTGGTTCATGACGCCATATTGACTAATAATTTGTTAAGACCCTTTAATACGGAGGTAGCATGCTCCTCCAAAATGTCGGTAATGAATTACTGCGTCAAATCCCAGCAGTATGTAACCTTCATCAACAACAATGTGAAAGCCTCAAATCACACATGGAACACTGCGTCACATAAGTTACAATTCCAGCTTTTATTTTATTGGTTTCTCGTTCTTTGTTCTTCTTTTTTGGAACCGTCTGTGATATTTAAGTACTCTTCAATGTTTCAGTTATAATTAATATCCATAAAAAACGATTAACTAAAACACTGATTTACCTCTCAATTATATTTACACTGGCAGGGTGAGGGGCGGATGGGAGGTAGGTGGATGGAACGTTAGATCTTAGTAACATACTAGTAAAAAGTTCGCTGAAATTTAATTCATTCTGTAGTCCGTCTTGCGACAGGCCCATAGACTCTTCCAAAGCTTGTTCTCCACAGATCTAGTACTTCCTCTTTCAAATTTCAGTATCCTCTCTTTTCGTTAAGGTTATCCAGTAGCTTGCTTAGGTCTTATTCCGGATCTTCACGTTACTTCTATCCTTCCCTTTATCTCCCTTCCAGCAACGTGTTTTAGACGCAGTTCGACTCAAGATGTCACCAATCCAGTTAGCCGTTCTTCGTTTTATTGTATGTGGGATATCCCTCGCCTTACAATAAGGAATGAAGGGAGCTGCAATTGATAATTATTCCCAGACAAGTCGACAAACGGGAAAGCCAAAAACCAGATGGTGGAGTAATGTACAAACAGATTTTAATAGATGCACAATTAAAAACTGGAAATAGAGGTCAAAAAACAGAGCTGACTGGAAGAAGTTCATTATGGAGGCGAAGGTCGGCATTGGACTGTATTGTCATCTAAGAAAAGAAGAAGAAGAAGAAGATGATGATGATGATGATGAAGATGAAGAAGGACAGGCCTCTGCTCCTTGTCTCTCTGTAATAGGTGAAATTTAAGCGGGAAAATTTGGCAGTTACAGACTCCAATTATTATTTTTTAGGATAATATTTTGCTACAAGTGCCTTCTGCAGGAATCGATCCACGGACTCCCACATGAATACGTACTCCCATTTCTGCAATGACAATAAGGAGTTGCATATGAACCCCGTCTATGCATCCGCCAGAGCGCTTGAAACGCATCATTACTGACCTGTAAATAGTGGCCCTACATTTTCATCAAGTGACCAAGCGAGTCCAGAACTACACCATGATTTGAATGCGGTTTTGTTTCCACCAACGCTAATAATGTAATTTGGTCATGCTGCATGCAATAATGAACAATAAAGTTCTCTCCCCTACACGTATCCACTGCCAGTCAGATCGTTTGAGTTCTTTCATACACCAAATGCAACGGAAATGTCACATTTCGAGAACAATTGTGTACCCAGTTTCCATGATCCTACATGCCGACAGGCCCTGCAACACATTTTGTTATGGCCAAAGCAGCTGTACATGTCGATCACTGTGTGTGGAGATGAAGTTTGTCATTTTGAATAGATGTTAATGGGCAGGTTCGTGCAAGGGGGCAAGTATGGAGCACTTTCCATGACAGAGAAATTGCTTATCGAAAATAAGAGGAATTCGTACGGCCGATTGCCCAGTGTCAAAATATTTCTAACCGATACATCATCTTGAGCAGTTTTAATACACAATAAGTAGTGTTTGTAAAAAAGTGCTTACACATACTTTCCTAAATACCTTCAAACTAGAACGCAGAATGCACACTAAACAGCCCAAAATGTGTTCAAAACTACAAATGTATTATTAATATATATTACGCCGTGTGTAATTTGTAAAACATTTATTTACTGAGTGTCAAAAAATTACTGTGTTTTTTGTCTTAGACAACCCGCTGTGTTGCATAAATTACAAAATAAATATCACTTACCACAAACACAACTAATTACGTTACAATTATGCTATATTATGTTACATTATATTATATAAAATTGTGGCTACATATTTCGAACTATTACAAGGTCATCTTCAGGCCGTTAAATCACATAAAACACAAAATCACAATTGCAAACATCATTCAGAGCTCAGGTTGAGATCTCAATCCTGTTGTTGCTAAACGCATGTCAACAAATTTTAAAATTTCTAAAACAAAAAGTAAATATTTAAGCATTTAAATAAATGATTATCCGTGTCGGCAATGTGTTCTAACGGGTTAAGGATGACCTTATAATACGTCGAAACTTGTAGACAGACTTTATAATATAATATAATATAGGACAACATAATTAGTTATGTTGATGGTAAAAGGATATTTATTTTGTAATTACTTTATTTCCAAAAACATCATCTCTGTACCGGGAAAAGATCGCCCGAGCAGTCTGTTTTACCCTACTACTGTGCTCCTCGTAAGCCCACTCTGACCTATGCCAACCAGTCTAAAGGTCTTGTCCCTAATGAAGTTAATCCCCTACTTATCACAAACAAAATTTAGGCGTTAAATTAACCGACAAATAGAACTACGCTTATCTCGTATATTGGTTCTTCATTTAGAATTACTACATGTTTCGGATGTCTACATCAGACACCATCAGGCAGACATCAGGTCACGAAAAGAATAAAAAAAGGGAAGAGTCCTCTCCTAACAAAGAGTGGTGTCAAATCTCATGAAGTAATGATAACAGTTTTTCCGGAAACAGAATAATAACATTAAAGACTGTGTTAGAGACTTCTTTTGTATCATCCACCCATATCGGATTAAATATAAAACTGTAATGCAAGACAATCTAAAATAAGAGATGATAAAAGATGAACCGAAATGAATAAAATGAGTAATGGAAAAAGGTTTTGCATTTTCTGCACGCCAATGCAATATCAAACCATGTACAAAAGTCCCTTCATCTTTTATGCTTAATTTTTTGCTGCAGTTTCAATGAAAAGTGCGGCCTGTGATGATAAAGAACCTTTACTATGAACTTATTTAGGGATTTTACCTCCGCCTACACACTGTTTGTTAAGATATATATTTGAATTGCATATAATTAGTTTCCTTGTTTGTGTTCCTATTCTTATTAACGATATGAGCCTGACTGGCTAATAAAATCTTACGTGACACGGTCCCGTTTTGTGTTTCTTATAATTACGGTGTTAACTGACAAACACACCTACTATTTTTATATACGGCTTGAAACTGCATTGGCGTGCAGAAACTGCTAAGCCTTTCTGTCATTAATCATTTTACTCGTGTTTATTCACTTTTTATCTTCCATTATTTTATCTCGTCTTACCTAACAGTTTCATGTTTAATCCGATACATTGGGTTATACTAATGAAGCTTCCAATACAGTCTTTAAGGTTATTATTCCGTTATCGATAAAATAGTTATCAATATTTTACACGATTTTACACCACTGTTTTAGCAGAAGCCTCTGTCCTTTTTTCTTATATTCGTGACCTGATGCCTACATGATGATTACTGATGTAGAAAGTCGAAACATGTAGTAATGAATACAGAACCAATATATTAGATATGTATAATTGTGTTTGTCTGTTTATTTAGCACATTAATTATAACAGGTATAAAAAGAAACGATGTTAACTAAAAGAGAACTATTTGTGTGGACAGACTGGTTAAGCGACTTGAAGGAAGTGGAAGGGAGGACAATAAAGAAGACCGTGTATGAGATCGAGAGGCAGCGGAGGGAGCATACGACAATTTTCAGTGACCTCGTAAACCTGAGAATTATAGGCAGAGAAATATGTCAGGCAGTGGAAATAAAACAGGCTTGGAAATAACTTTGCTAAGTAACAGACACTTCTGCACATGGCAGCAGTATATTCCATTGAGCATAGAAATCTTACTTCCAATCATCCACCAAGATTTCGCGTTCCTTAGAAAAGAGACGTAGCCCGAAATATGAAAATATAACTCTTATTAAGTTCTGTTCACCAATGCATGTGAGCGCTAATTTGAGATATATGAAACTATAACTGTGAGCTGCCCCTCACACATTAGTCAACGGCAGAGAATTTATAATTTAATAAAATGCCTATTTTACCCGTACACAACGATAATTCATCTCCTGTAGTTACAGTATTAAAGCACAGAAAAACGCTCGTATTAGAACATTTCTGGACGGGATTACAGCTTAGAAAGTGAACAAAAGTAAAAAATCCGGCCGTCTTGAACCAGGTGACCAACTATTTTATGAGTCGATTTAGCAATGCACTATAAACACGATTAAGTGTACACAAATGTCACTTACAGCGTGGCTAAATTAAAGGCTCTATTACAAAGTAATGAAGTCTGTGGGGGAGGCGGGGGTGGCTAAATGTAAAGCTTTCAAGATATAATGCGATGATCTACGAGATACTGGATTATGAAACTTTATCACATTCTACATAGAAACTATATCTTGCACAGCCAAATTTTTCATTACAGTGGCGAATTTTTTTGTCCCAAAATGGAAAGAACAGGACAGTCAGTGTACGCATAACGTTACATTGAGCCGCGTCCGTGCGTGTGTGTGTGTACAGGGTCTTACGTATCCAGCATCTAATGCCCATGCGCCATATTGCTATGTGCGGTCTGTCCGGTTGTACAGTATTTTCCACATTATCTCTTAAACGGCACGATTTTCGAAAAATAGTCGTTGAACCTAAAATGTGTGTTTTGCTTTTCTCTACCACTTTTGTCTCAAACACTTATTATTCTAGACAGAACTGAGCGAGATATGATTACAAATGTTATTGCTCTTCATGTAAAGTTGTTCCAGTTTTTTTTGTCACATTTTGATGAATCTTCAATTTTGTCGACAGATTTAAAAAAAAAATCCTCAAAGATAAAATTCAATGATAATCTGACAAGTGGGACCCGAGGTGTTCCACGCGGACCGACGGACATGAGGGAGAAAAGTCGCTTTTCGAAACTCTGCGAACGTGCCTAAAAATTCAGCGTATATCAGGCTGTATGATCCAGTAACACAATTCTGTATGACTGGAAGCACAAATATTACAGTGTACAAGCTAACTTGCTTTTGCACCCGGTCGTGTCCTCTCCCTGATTCAAATGTCAACGCACAGGGGAAGTGAACGGTGGTTCAATGTCACAAACATTAAGTATAATTTAATTCATCGTGTGATATTATAAAAGCACAAAATCCACAAGACAAGCTACAACCCCTTTTTACCATTTGAGGATTCGTTTAAATTTGTCACCCCTGAGCGATGAGGGAATTGATAATGAACTGTCGGAGCGTGGAAGAACAGTGGCGTAATGAAATGGTGGGTGTGGCTGGTTACCGCACATTAACGCTTCGAGTGGAGGTAGTAATGGACATCGCACGAAGAGAATAAGCCCTCATTGTACGAACTCCATTCAGAGATAGACTCGGCGTTGGTTCAGTTGCATATGGTGTGCTTGCGAGTTGCATTGAAAACTATGGCTCAATAAGCTTTAACCCTCCCATTTCCCCAAAACCCTTCAAACTATTCACGATGTAGGCACCTGCACGATTGGAAGTGTGCATTGGTAACTAAATGTAATGTTGATACAAAACGTGTTTAGTGATTTATCATTTAAACGCACGTAACACACAAGAATGTTTAGAATATACACTGCGTCTCCCAACTGAACAAGTCCACAGGTTCAGACCAGTGTATTAGTTGCTTCGTTATTCCATTACTTGTGGGCGGACAAGTAGGAAATCATAAGTTCATGTAATGTATAGAATAAAGTACATATTATGTATATTGCAAACATCCAGTATTTCCGCTTTCCTTGCTAAAATGCCGTTAGAAATTCTACAGATGCAGCCAGCTCAAGTGTGTCATTAACAAGTGTCTCATTTCCAAAATCAAACAGTGTTCAATAGCAGAAAAGCGGGTTTAAGGTAGAGACGAGATACTTATTAACGTGGAAACCTGGAACTGCTAACTGCTGGAGGAAAATACCGCGTCTGATCCTCCTGTCACCCACTTTTGAGCCTGACTATTGCTAACCACGTTACTTTGAAACATGAGTCAGTGATATTAACTGCAATAAGGACCATTAATCATAAAGTTACATCAATCTTCATCACTTAAATGTCATGCATATAAAAGTAAAATTACAGAAGAGAAAGACAACAAATAAAAACAGAAAAAAGTAATATGAGCGACATTAATAAGTAAACAAAGAAGAATGAAAAAAGGAAAGAAAGAAGGATGAGAAACATTATGGCGTTTTCGAATTTTCTCGTTTAGTGTCATTGCAACGTGTAATTTTTACAGACTGAACATTCTTATAAAGACAGACAATTCTTTAGTCCCTAGATACAATAATGCCTCCTTGTGATTTGTATTTGGTCCGTATTACAGAAACGTTGTCAGTAATAAAACGTACTTTCCCCTCCATGGTGCGGTTTATTTTAGTTTTAGAAAAGAGCACGACAGCAAATTCTCAAATTTCTAGCAACTAGCTCCGAAATCGAACATACGGCTAACTACTATAAGGAACATACCAGAGAATGGTGTGGCAAGCGTATGAACAAATGCGTTTTACCGTCCTAAAAAGGGCCCTTACGTGCCCAAGAGCATTTCAAAATATTCATAATACTTTGTGACTTATGGGAAGGATCTCTAAGTATCTTGGACCACATAGCCGATTTACGATGAATGACGTGTTGTAAGTGATGAAGTGAAAAGGGTTTGCAACGAAGAGATCATGTCCTAGTCGAGGTGCCACTGCGGTGCATCCTGAGAGAATGCGGATGTCCACTATCCCCTCAGGCAGAACACGCCGCGTCCCAGCCATGCTACGAACCGGGCTCCTCCGAATATAAGTCTCCAGGGCGACCGTTACACTAACTAGCGTAAAACTAGGCACTGTGACTTCCAACCTGGCAGCTGACGAAGGCAAAAGACCTAGTGATTTCCGCTCTATGAACCGAATCTCTGTCCATCGAGGAATTACAAATGTTTACAGTTAGTTCGCATTAATCATGAGCATTTCAGTCCCGACTAAAATGCTAACGGGACGGAAATAGCAGAACACACAGTAAATGTTATTTAATTTAGTAACTTCTAAACACCTGGCGGCAATAAAGAACAGCAAAAATAAACCTTAGATATCTTAGTTTCATCGTGTAGGCTTACTCTTATGTGGTCGGAGGGAAAATCTCACACCACCGTACAAAATTTAGTCTCCACGACGTCTTGGTGCAGGGAATTTTTCCAGCCCTGACTGACGCGTCTAAGCCATATAAGTGTACATTTGCCGTGTTTCATGTGGCAATAAGACGCGCATGGATGTACAAATACCGATGAGAATGCAAAATAAATTTACCGATAGGATGAAGATGAGCAGCGCAATTAGGAATTGCGAGGCACATAACTAACAACAGCATCATCTGAAAGGCCAAGATCATTTCCATACTTTGGTTACTCTCTCTAATACATTAAGATCTGTCCTTAGTATATCAAAAAAAATTCTGACACATGACTCACACTACAGGGTACAATGTATTTCGGTTCGAATTGATATTAAAGAACTTAATTTTTATTAAACAGGATAGCGCAAAAGTAATTTGACTGTCATGTTTAGCATGTTGCCTAAAGTGTCTACAGCATAAATTTTGCAGGGAAAATTTCGAAATCTTCAATCACTACAACAGAAAGTCGAGACCTTAAGCAATTACAATATCCTTAGTAATGCCCTCACTGTACCGAATAACTGCTTCGTATAAACGATAATAAATCAGTAGAAATTAATGATTTTAGTTACAAAAACATTCCGAAAGCTGGCTGTGTATCCATCAGGATGTAAAATTAAATGAAACCTACCCGTGTGGGACCACTGATATGAAATAATCAGTGTCCTCCGATGGCGATTCTCAGAGATTTCAAAGATGGAAGCACAGTCAGCTTCTAAACGTGTTATTTAATTAAATGCAAGACGAAGGAAGACCAATCACTGGCGTATATAGGTTTCTTGTCTCCCAACGCGAACAATCACACCAGTCGCCCCTAAGGGAAATAACAAAGTTCATAACATCCGTTGTCACTAACGTCTTAATTAGAAGACAGAAAATCCGAAATAATACAAGTAAAGGACAACAGTGTTTTAATGGGCAAGAATAATAAATTTACAAAAGAACACACACACACTTTCTACAACATAAAGATGGCATTTATGAGACATACTAATATTCTTTTCGGATACCTCAGACGAAGAACTATTTTTGATTTATGGAGAAACAGCTTGAAACTGTTGTCAGTCGTTACACGCATTGTGTCAGTCCTGTGGACGTGAAGACGTGCTGGTGACAAATTTATTCACACCCGTCGGTGGTACTCTATTGGAGACGCAGTTCGTGTAATAAACCGCTGTGCCAAGACTGACACGGTTCGAGGATATGACAAGCATTCTGCTGTGGTGTGCGTGCGTGGTGTGTGTGTGTGTGTGTGACAAGTCTATTTAAAAATCGACCCGTTGCCAACCCATACGTAATTCTTAATTTCTTACAAACCGCGCTACTTGGATACAAATTTCTGGGGTATGGGAAATCATGTAGCAAGACTGATTAAAATACAGTTACAATGACGTCTACAGGACCGAATGATCAACTGCTCTGTATTATTATCAAGGAAATATCACGTAAGTTATCACTTCAAAAAATATGTTATTCCAAAGAGTCAGTGACATTCAATGGGCGGCCTGCGGGATGTATGTGGTCCGCCGAAGTTATGTGTGCGGCTCGCGAGAGTTTGCGATCACTTTTAACTTACGTTGCATATCCGAATGGGCAAATTTTTAGCGATATGATAATTTCTGCGAGTATATTTCAACTTCGTGAACAAATTTTAGGCGCTCTCGCAAAATTGCGAACAACGACTATCAGTTTCGTCCGATCTGTCTGTCCGTCCATCTGTCCGTATGGAACAACTCGGCTCCATTTGGACGGATTTTCGTGAAATTTGATATTTGAGTATTTTTCGAAAATCTTTAAAGAAAATTCAAGTTTGATTAATATTGAACAAAAATATAACGGGTCCTTTACATGAAGAAACATATACACTTTTAATCACCTCTCGTTCAGTTCTTAGAATGAAAAATTTTTCAGACAAAATGTGTAGAGAAAATCAAAACACGCATTTTATACCCAATATTTTTTTTTGTCGAAAATCATACCGTTTGTGGGATAATATGGACAAATGGGGTACAGAGGGACTGGCCACAGATGACAACATGGCGCATGCGCATTTCACGCTGGGTTCTTAAGGACACACACACACGCGCGCGCGCGCACACACACACACGCACACGCGCACGCACGCACTCACAATATGTAATAATTACTGTTATTCCACTGCAACAACCGTTGGGCGAACGCGCCTCAATGTTGCCTTATATCTACATTGCCGTCATGTTAATTTGTAACAAGTTTTTTATGATGCACAGGCAAACATACTGGGTTGAAAAAAGGGGGTGAAAAAAGGGAGTAGTAAGCTCCACCACCCTCTTTAGTCTTTGGAGTTCTAAGTAAGTTATAATACTAATCACTGAAATTATGTTATAGAATGGAAGTCCGTCTATATTAAAAGTCAATGATTTAAAAAGGGCCATATTCTCAATGACGCTGGTCCGTCCTTAAAAGAACTGAAAGTCCCCAAAATAACAATTATTAATTCCAATAAAAATTTTTATTGGTCATTAATAACAGTACTTTTATTCTTTTAGTATCTTAGTACAACAAACTTCCTTAAAAAAATAAAGACCTTTACTTTGGATTGAGTCCCGGACAGGGTTTGAAAGTTTGCAAATGGCTCTTTTGCAATAAAAGGTTGCTACACACTGCAGAGGCTAAATCTGGCAACGCAAAGATGGAAGGTTGACCGTGTCAAGCATAGTGATTACGCATGGAATTACTTACTTACTTACTCCATGGTGCAGAGTCCTTCTTGAGAAGCTAACTGGTTTGCAGCTAGTCAAGAAATTCCCCGTATTTCACGGAACCCGAAGGTTCATTACCGCACTCACAAGCGTC
>Ga0123354_10010194_pt1 | contig 14459 bp, 12 predicted proteins | sample TergutLab28metaG_2_FD_97872 | JGI IMG/M metagenome (GOLD analysis project Ga0123354, IMG submission 97872) | Labiotermes labralis P4 segment gut microbial communities from Petit-Saut dam, French Guiana - Lab288 P4 | ecosystem: Host-associated > Arthropoda: Insects > Digestive system > Gut ... | reverse complement strand
TCGAAACCTACATTTACCTTCCACAAACCTTACATCAGTTCAGAAAGGAGTGCTGTTTTCTGGCAGTAAAATATATAATCACTTACCATCAAACATTAAAGCCCTATCAAACGATGCTAAGCGTTTTAAATCCGCATTAAAAAATTATCTCATTGAACATTCTTTCTATAGTTTGGACGAATTTTATCAATCAGTATCCTGACTGCTACAGCTGTCCTTTTGTTACGCCACTGCTACGTAGTTGCTACTTAATTTTTGTTACTAACTCTACTTATTATTTACATAACTAAGGATAGCCACAAATTCACATTCATTATTACTAACAAAACTTATTAATCCACACGCCTCACTCTTCGTTGTCTCACCTGTAATCTAACCCCCAATGGTATATGAAAACACACTACACACCCTCTTAACACGTTCCGTAAAGATCTAATGGAAAGTAAACATATATGTATGTATGTATATGTGTATGTATTAAGTTCAGGTTCTGTCTAGGACATTACGTTAGTACTCATGGCTTGTTACTATGTTTTACTGTCTAAGTACGCTTGTATTGTACTGATGAACTGTACATTCTGAGCAAATAGCATTCTTGTATAAATTTGATTTGACTTATTTCCATATTATTATCATAAGTATTTTACTGTAATGACTCTTTCTGTATTATGTCTATTGTTATACCTGACAAGTTCTATATCCACCTCGATGGATCTCTGGAATACTAAATAAATGAATGAATGAACTACAAAAGCAATAAATTCACCATGCCAACAGAATACAGAGACAAGCTGACAAACTATATGATGAAACTGTCGGTAAGATGGCACAACAAACGCCAATGGCAAACTGGGGCAGCTTTTCACTTAAGATAAAAATGACAAGACACAATAAAATGTACATAATTAATGATGAAACTGTTGGTGAAATTACTGTACAACAAAGGTCAAATTGTGAGCTGTGCCAGCTCTTCAATGATGATTAAAATATCTAGAGCTGATAAAATGTTCTAAAAGTATTTAAGAATTTATGGACCTACATCTCCACCCCCTCTCCCCCCATGTGTCTTCATGGCATTCGGAGTGACACACACCTGTGTTACAGGGCACCTTACAGAAATTCATAAAAGATGAGACATCATATAAGAGATTACAGGCTGGATAACCAAGGAATTATGGTAGATGCATGGGATTTTTCTCTTCTTCAAAGTGTCCCAGCACACTCTGGGGACCACCTGGCCACCTACTATGTGGTTGGGCCTACAGGACGCTTGCCCCAGGAGTAAAGCATATGGTGCACAAAGCTTGCTTTTCACCTACATCTAGTGCTAAGGAGATGTAAGTACACTCACCATATGCTCTCATGTTATGGTGCTTAGGTAAAGGTAAAGGGATATCATGAGGTGGAACCTTCCCTGTGTCAACCCCACCACTCTTGTCTAGGCTACAAAGGATTGTAAATATCATGAAGTAAGTCTCAGTAATTATGACACCTAAAATAATGTAACCTAACCCAAACTGTGGTAAGGTTATAAGAGGAAAAGTCCAAGAGCCACAGGCAAAAACTCCCCTATTATAAGTGCAGAGTGGTTTGTTGGTCTGAAATTTGGAAGGAAGGTGACGTGTAATTTGCTTCCTATGCTCATTACGTCCTCCCTCCAACCACAACACATGATTCTGATCCTTGAGGATTCTCAACAGCTCAGTTAATTCCTTCACTTACCACCCTATTCCAGTATGTTCATGAGATGCTCGTTACCAGCCAACTTCTCTGGGATGCAACAACAGACATGTTCATGCACTGTGGCATGATCCAACTGTATGGCATGACAATGCTCACATACTACTTTCAATAAAACCATTTTAATGAACTTGTAACAGCTGCTGAAACTGGTCTCTTCCAGCATTATTTCACACCCACATAGCAAATTAAGTGACACATACTGAAATTCACGTAAATCTACCATGGTGTACTATGATTGCAGGCTCTGTACATATTGTTCAACATATTTGTGCGTTTCTCTGAAACTCAAAAACGTGCAGTCAAACAGTTTGTTCACACAAACTTCCCAAGACACGATTAAATTCAACTGTCGACTTCCTTCACTGAAAGGCATTTTTCCAGAAAAATAATCAGCAAAAGGCTGCAAGGAAACGGCAATATTTTCTATAGTCTTGGATGCATTTCTTTTCCACTGCCCAAATTAGTATAACGAAGCTGAATTAGTCTCCTTTAGGAGAAATAATCAACATAATGTATAATGGGAGAACAAAGGAAGTTGGGATTGTACGCTTTGAGTGGCAATTTTGGCATGTTCACTCACCTTTGTCACAAACATTTTTTTGAAGACTAACATAAATGCTCCTTTACGCACTTCTCATAAGTAGATTTTAGAAAAGTATAAGCTGCTTGGTTTTAAGTATGCAATTTGCTTCTAATAACTGTAAATAACCTTCTTCATAGCGATTGGGCCACGGGCTGGAATCCTGGTAGAGGCAAGACTTTTTTTTTCCTTCTCCAACACATCCAGACCTTTTTGCTCTAGGACCCACAATACTTCCTATTCATCATGTACAAGGCTCTCCGAGAAGTACAGTAGCCAGGGCCTAAGGTTGCATACCCACCACCAAGATTAAGAATGGGTGCAACAATACCTCTACACTCCCTATTACGTACCTTCATGGCACAGACAGGAAGAACTTTACCATTACCTCCTCTGGCAGTACATAAATGCACTGCATCAATAATAATTTTGTGTAGACATATTGAAATGTGTAATGTGTATTTAATGTAGCTGTAATTCTTAATCAAGTAGTCCCTTGGACTGCAACAGTATTGATCAATGTGCAATATAAAAGTTCACTCTAGGACAGGACACGAAGTCCCAGAGGGGGAGTAGAGGTATAGCTCTACTCTTTCTTTAACCTCGACGCTAGTTGGGGGTGGGCGGTCAACGCCACACCTCAGCCGCTTTACCCCCCGGAAAGACCCGGTACCCATTGTATAAGAGGCTGGGTGGGCCCCAGGGCCGGTATGGACGGGTGTGGAAAATGTGCCCCCCCCACCAGGACTTGATCCCCGGACCGTCTCCAGCCCGTAGATCAGTCACTATACCGACTGAGCTATCCCGGCCCCTGATCAAAGTGCTGTATACCACAGAAATGTCTCAAACAACAGACAAATATGTTCACTCTAACAGTAACAAAATATTGGTTGTTTTCTCAAATTGGTGGAATTAGGAATTGCTGTCTTTTTTTTTTTCCATTCAGTAGTTAAATTTCTGCCCTTGTGATCTTCAAGGACATGTTTTTAGCCTCATCTGTTAGGTTATACCATGGAACAGGATTCCAGTAACAAGCATAAGAAAGATTGTGTAGACATAGCAATACTTAGAGAAGCCAGCATCATGTGAAACATGTTATAACCAATGAAATTCAACTCTGAAGCATCGAATGGTTGTATTAGCCTTCATGAGCCAGCCAAAATCCACATTCAGTGGGATTAATTCTGCCTGAAGTATATTCTTACAAGACAAAATCAACTGGAGAGTTGTCAGTTAGACATCCCTAAATTACAGCATTCATCTGTACTAGTACTAATTAAATGCATGCATAATGCTAACCTTCAAAACTGCTCAAGATATCAAAGAGCAATTAAGTATTTGCAGTTGTTATGTGTATTTATTCAAGACCCTGCAAAGTGAAAGATATATCTAAACCAACCATCTTTTACTGCACTGGAACCAAGGAGTAGGTATATTTTTTTTGCAGTTTCCTTCCATGTACAAAATGCATTTTTGCTCATTTCAGCTTTTAATTTTTTTCCCTTGCACTTTTGGCTCCAGTCTTTCTTCCATTAACTGATCTGCTGCTGCATAAGCAGCTGTGTCTCATTCAAGTATTTAGTTTGCAGCCATCCTAATGTCACAACTGAAAGTACATGCAGAGCCAAACATGTGACCAAACCTTCTGCTGTGCTTTCCTACACATAATTTTGTTACTTACAGAGGAAAGAAACTGAAATGCAACTCTAATAAACAAACATCATATACATGCAGTGACAAGTTTTTACTGATTCCCAATGATGAATATAGAAAACAAACAACAATAAAATGAAGAGAAAGCAAACTCTTGTGGTTTAGCCCAGTGATGAGAAAAACCCTCAACACTACATAGTGTAAAAGCAGGCAGACCACCACTTGATCAACACTAGCTATTAAAAACCTGACAACTAGAGACATGGAGAATCTGCAAGGCCTACGTCTGAATCTTTAAAGTTACAAACTTACAGCACGTTACTGTAAGCGGGAATGAGAAAGGAAAATGGCTGTTTTTTTATCTTGCTTTCTTGTCAACAGACCACAATATAAGGCAAATTAAGTTACATCATCACATGATAAGAAACAGGCATATCATCAGTATCACAAACACAACATAATCTGCTGGATTTATCAAGACACCACTGTTTTTATTCACCACCATACATTACACTGTAAAAATCAACTCAAAGTCTTGCATCAGCTCAGTACAAAGTCAACCTTAAGGCATATACTGTTCAAAACTTGCAGAATGTTCCCTGACAAAATACAGTGTATGGTAAAAGTCAAGCAATAATAATAGAAGTTGTCCTCATTACATAGGCTACTCATTGTTACATGATGGAATGTAGGGAAAAATCTCTTACTTAGGACCAGTTTAATTGGCAACTTATAAAGATTATTTGACTCTTTACCACACTCTATACTAATGTCTGCAAGGGGGGACAGTAGGAACTGGAATTAAATGTAAGACTGGAAAACTGGGCTGACAAGGATTAAAACTGTCAATGGTAGGGCTCGTTGGAATATTTACGTAATACAGCTTACACCAATATGCTGTTAAATCTGCGGTCTACTTCCTGGAGGGGGGAATATTATTTTCACTCACAGCAATATCATGTCTAATATGAAACTAATTAAATGAACAGAAATTATGGTTTTTACATCCTTTTTGTATAAAATTTTAGTCTCTGCCATTTATGAAACTGATAACCTGAAATGCAAATCTCCCACCCTACCATCCATACAAACCCTAATAATGGTGTGGAATTAGATCAGGGAGTGTTAATGCTCTAATAAAGTGCATCAGTGTTAGATGAGCGAGGCTTCTTGATCTTCTCCAGGTTCTTAACCACAATATCGTGAAGTGTGCAGTAGCGATTCCGTATCTCACACATTATGAGCCACAAGCTCACATACTCCTTCTCATCAAGTTCTTGGACAGCTTTCCGATAATCTTCAATATGAGGGTACTTGGCAACCTAACAAACAACAAATATTAAATGGTACATGCACTGAATAAACAGGAAGCCAAATCACAGAGTCACTGATGATAAACTCGACTTGACTCTGTATGTGGTATGTGCATTGCAATACTGAAACTCTTCTCACCTACAATGTCAACACTTCAAAGAAACTAACTACATGGAGCAGAATCCTTGTAAAACTAACAGTACCTCAACTATTTAAGAAAATCGCTGACTTTTATGGAACCTGAAGGTTCATTCCACTGTTCACAGGACCCTGCTTTGTTAAAGAAATGAAAACTAAATTTAAAACCTGAAGATGATCATGACCTTACAATTTCAGACATGATCATCTTAAAAACCTGACCACAAAGACGTAAATAGGTTAACAAATACAAAAAATGTCACGGAATTTAGAGGAAACATATGGCAGAGACAATTACAATTTTCTTTCCATGTAATTCTCATACTGCAACATCTTATTCAGTTCAAATTCAAGAAAGAAATGTCACCATAAAGAAACAGGTGAATGATAAGAATTATGTTGCGGAAGAGTAGGTGTGTCAGTCGTCTCACAGGTGAGGAGACAGAAAAACTCATTGTTTTATGAGGACAGGAAGCATGTTACAGGAATGCAAGGTGCTGCCATTTACATTTTGGAACTATGGAGCTCCAGCTAACAACAATGCATATGTACTGAAGCAATAGTTCAAACAGCAAGGTTAAGTTCGGTTACAAAAATCCCAGCGCATCCAGTTCCTAGAAATATGAGAGCCCCAATAAAACAAGAGCAGCAAGACAAGTCGGAATATCACGTCATCCATGGCAGTAAATTGTGCATCCAGATGTGCATCTGTTTCCACTGCATAAAATTGCTCCAGGCAACAAGAGGCACAGGCTTGGACAGCATGTAAAGAAAGTGTGCTCCACAAAATATGGTTCTCTGATAAAACTCAATTTTGATTGGATGATATTGTCAGCAAGCAAAATATATGACTATGGGCTATGGTACATCCACATAAGATTCAAGACAGACAATTATGGTGAAACAGTTTGGACAGACTTATTAAAACATGGCATAACTTGATCATTTAACTTCGAAAACATGGTTAATTCCGATGACTGGTAATTTGCTTCTGTGGTGCAAAAACTTCATACCACAACTTTCTGCGACTGGAATGCCATTGCATGTGCAATGGTTTATGCAGTCTTTAGACATACCACACACACCGCACACAACTAATGTGGTCCTTGCATAACTTCATGAAACTACTGTGCCTGAGTAATGTCTCATCTTTTTCCACAGTGGTAAAACTGGGGACAAATCTGCCCACCTCACAGTCATTATATTAATCCCTGCAACTTTTTTCTGAGTGGCTTGCTGAGGGGGAAACAGTCTGTGTGGAAAGCTGGTACACTAATGGGACTTTGGGGCCTAAGCATCCAACTGTGCCACATGTTGCATGGTGGTTACAAATACACATTTGTCTTGGAGGTTTGAGGCAGAAAGGGCATCACACTGAACAAACTGGGCACCAGAAACTATTTTTGATAAATTTTATATACGTGAGACCGTGCATCATGAATCGAATTTAATAATTTTCCAACAAGATGCGACTTATTCAGTTTATTACATTTCTGTAGGCAGCTCTACATGTTTCGGGTGTTGACACCCATCATCAGGAGCTAGTACAACTGTAAATACAGCTTCTGGTATTGATTAACTGGATCTACTACCATCTGCTCTCGTTGCTGAGTTGGAACTGATTCATGTGTCTCGTATGGTAGGTACCTACCATACGACACACATGAATCAGTTCCAACTCAATGAGAGTGAATGGTAGTAGATCCTGTTAATCAATACCAGAAGCTGTATTTACAGTTGTACGAGCCCCTGATGATGGGTGTCAACACCCAAAACATGTAGAGCTGCCTACAGAAAAGTAATAACTTGAATAAGTCACATCTTGTTGGAAAATTATTAAATTCAATATTTTCGATACTTCTGTGCTATAGTAGATGTGTAATATGTAACACTTTTTTACATAATACAGAAGTGAAACAAAATGTAAAAGGTTCGACATTTCATGTGAAAGCCTGTGTACACACGTACACACAAACACGTACAAGAACAGAAGGAGGGATCTGAAATGATGACTGTGTGGCCAATACATGTATTAAGATGCCTAATATGTGTAGGAATAAAGAAAGGCAAAAAAATATGCATCAAAATTCTCTCTATTCTTTACCACATACTCATGTATTCTGATATCTACCTTGGAAACAATCTTCCCTCTTGACACAAAGTACCGTGAGATCTGATCAAAGAATGCAGCTGCTTCAGATTCAACAGACTGAATTTCTCCCAAAGTATCTTCTTGAATTGACACCCCAAAGTTATTACCATCCTCAATTTTTGGAATCATGAAGGAAATCCACATTTTCAGCTGAAATAAATAACAGAGGCACAACTTAACTCTTTGAAGACTAAACATTTAACAAGTAAGGAAATGTATGTACAGCATAACAACTGTAGTACATCCACTCCCTGTTGTTGAAATACCAAGAGGTATTAGACTTTTGTCTCCATACATACCATGAAGTGTTGGTATGTATTGTTCTATTGAACATACCGTCCTTCATTACATTATTCGGTGTCAGTATAATTCAAATTAAATACACACAACTATACCAAATGACTTTATATTGTTTATTCTATTGATTATGATGAAGTAAACAACTCATGTAACACAAGCAAAAGCACTCTTCTATAATTTATGTGTACAATCTTTCACACAGCTCCTGCAGGTTTTGGTGTTATGTCTAGCCATTTCCAGGGGGCTGATACCAATATTTCTTTAAAACACACAACAGTATAACAGGTCACAATTCTGCACTACTGATACAGGATGGGCCATGAAAAAGTAGCCTGGGTCCGTAGCATAGCGTAAATACAGAAATCAATATAGTAGCCAAATGCTGAAAGGATATACCATCACAGAAGATGTTGAAAGTGGTTGCCTCCTGCATCAAAACACAGCTCCGGATGTCTAATCACGCTGAGGTATACCCGATGTAACATAGTGATTTTGATGGCTGCAACTGTGTGGCAGATGTTGTCCTTCTATTCCTGTATCATATTGTGTGTGGATTTGATTTGTATACCGTACTTTTCAATTTTCTCTGGGGCACTTGAAAAGTACAGTGTACGAATCAAATCCACACATGATACAGGAACTGAAGGACATCAGCCACGCAGTTGCACCCATCAAACTCACTATGTTGCATCGGGTATACCTCAACACGGTGACAGCACAACTGTTGACTAACTGTTCAAACACTCCAAACAATATACATACTAACGCCAGAGAGAATATCACAAGGACACGTGCAAAACGGAAGGCGGGCTACTTTTCTGTGGCCCACCCTGTACTACAACATATGTACATTTATTGTGACCTAGTTTATTGCTGTTATTCTAAAGAAATGCAGGTGTCAGCTACATGACGATGGCGAGATAATTGCACCAAAACATGTAGGAACTACGTAAAAGACTCAAAACATAAATTACAGAAGAGTGCATCTGTTGGTGTTACATGAGTTGCTTATTATACCAAATGGTGTAACAGTCCAGAAGACTGTAACCTGTTTCCTGCAAGATTTGAAGATCTCACAACAGTGCTGCTCAAGATTCAATTCTTCTGGGATGCTACACGTTGGTGAGGGTAAACAGTTACTGACAGATTAGTAACTACTTACCAGTCAACATGGCATAACATCCCAGAAGATGTAAATCTTCAATTTTTATAATAATTTCTGTAAGAAGAAGAAAAAGAAGAAAGAAAAAAAAGGGGTCAACATTTAAAAAGTGGTGTGAGGCCTTACTTGGGCCAAAAGGTCTACTGACTAGAAAAGCTTCAGAAAGATGGACAGAAGGTATTAATTACCAGATTTGCATCTTCAATTAGCTGTCTAATGTGTGGCTTCACAGTGCCAACCACACTGCATAAGTGTTTGTTACATGGTACTGTGCCACTTGGGAGAGCCATCACCTTAGTACCAGGCACCTCCGTCTCACTGTCCACACAGTTATCATACTTCCTTTTCTTGCCAGATGGCTGTTCCACCACATGGCTATCAACACAAACTGAATTAGCATCATGGTACAGAAACTGAACGGTAGACATGACCTACTTTAAAACTCCATGGAGAAATAACTTGTTTCAGAAGCTCATGGATCCTTCACTAGACTACATTTTACAGTACACAAAGGTTCATCACTATGTTTGCAATAGGCCACCACTGGTCCTTGTCCTGAGTCACATGAATACGCTCATCTTCCCTTCTATGCCTAGGTCTTCAAAGAGGGCTCTTATAAGGTTTTTCCACCATAACCCTATATACATCTCTCTTCTCTCCCATGTGTTCTACATGCCCTGCCCATATCATCTTCATTCATTTAATCTCCTAACAGTTTACTGGGATACAAATCAAGATGTTCCTCATAATGCAATATAATTTATGGAGGCAGTCACTATCCTAAATGCTAGTAGTAGCTGTAAATTAATTAAAAATAACATAAATTATTATTTGTGCAGAAATTACATTGGGAAAGGATATATTTGCTTCTCAGGCTTCAGAATAAGCAAAATTATGCACATAAATGTGTAGTACACTGCACACAGTTATCTGTGAATAAACTCCTTTGACACTATTTTTACCACTGTGAGCTGAGCAAGATGTTGGTCACTACAGTACTGTTCCAAACACACAGTCATTGATTCATTAAAAACATGGCAGTTGAAATACTCTGCATAATATCACTTCTGTCTAATTTCCAAACTCCTTGTACTTACCAGTTGACAACAACTGGATCTGGTACAGGGATGTTCAGTGGCTGATGGACCTCTGTCAAATCACGCCTTCCAAATTGCTCTGTATCAAGCAACTCGTTTAATTCAACTATTTTCTTTGGAAAACCCTGGAGGATCAAATCTTCTGCCTGAAACATACACAAACCAACAGATCAACTTAAAAGATTAAAAACATTTAATGACTTACAATTTACAAATGTGTTAAGGTTGATGAGAAGATAGCAATAAGGTATGAGGGTTGAAGTCTTTGAACTTCTGGGATGTTACACAGCACAGCTTGGTAGGTAGAGACAAATGTTTTGGGACAGCCAATTGGTCCCATCTTCAAGGGTCAATCAGTCCCAGAAAACTGCCAGTTAACAGGTGGATGGATGCCTTATTATACAGGGGATGGTTTGGACAGTGACTGCTTATCAGGGGAGCACAAGAGCCAAGCAGACTGCTGGGGTGTGAAGATGTCACCAGGTCATGGGGGAAGAAAAAATGTGGGATTGGATCCTTTACCTTCCCTGAGAACCAATCACCACCCACACCAACCCCTATATAATAAGGCATCCATCCATGGCCTGGCATTCTTATTGGACTGCTTGCGCCCTGAAAATGGGACTGACAAGCTGTCCCAAAAGTCTGCAACTACCAACAAACGCTAGGCACTGTACTACAAGCAGGAAGGTTGCGGGTTTGATTCCCGATGGTGTCATCGGATTTTTTCATTCACATATTCCTTCCAGCCACACTATGGCCCTGGGGTCAACCCAGCCTCTAACAAAAATGAGTACCAGGAATATTTCCTGGGGGGTTTAGGCAGCAGGTGCATAGGGCTGACAACCTGACTACCTTCATGTGCCAAATGTCTCGAAATCTTGCAGCCTGAACCTCCTGGAACCCTGAGGGCCTCTAAAGGCCTGTAATGGAATTGCATTACCTTTTACCAAAAAATGCTGCATTACATCCAGAAGAGGAAAGGCCTCAGTTGTACAGCATGGTAGGAGCCTGAAATCTATTCTTGGACGTTGTTTTCAAAGAGCTGTTCAGTGCTTCATATAATACATGGAGCATACTTTATCATGTCCCTGAGCATGGTAGCTGTTGCAGAGTGGCACAGGAAGCCTGCATTCATCAAGAATTCTGAGTCTGTGCTTTCCCTACCATTATGTTATTTGACACATGCAGCTGCAGTTCTAATGTCCTCCTTCTGCACCGAATTAAAAGATTCTGAAAATGTTTATATTCACACTACAGAGCTACTGACATATTAACAAGCTGTCTCTGAATATTTTCTGTTAATTCTTGCAAAGAATATGAATTTTTCACATACACTCTGTTGTTCAGTGTCCCCCACAAACAATAATCATAGTGTTTGAAATATGGAGAACTATGGGGACACAACCCATGGGTTATCAAACATTTGCCAAATACCTCTTTTATCGCATTCACTGGGATCTTTATTGTGTGGTCCATGACAATGCCTCGTATGAAGGAATCATACAGCTTCATCTCTTCAGTCAATTCCCTGAAGAATGGTGTTGCATAGTCAAACAAATGTGAACGTCAGAATTTAATGTTGCTTAAAAAAAAGGGCTTTGTTTTTTGTGTGCTCTAATTGGACACCACAGTCCAACAAAAGCCATGCAAAAGAATGTCATGAACTGCAAGGGGAGTTACAGAAAACCAATAGCCATTAATTCTGGCTGTTTACATGCATACTTGATGTAAACCATTCCTCATTGAATAAAAACATACGATCTCAAATTTTATTTTGTCCTGCAATGAATCTGTTGCTCGAAATTTTTCCACCATTCTGCATACTGCTACGTAACATGGCATACTTAATGCAGTACTTTCTTTCTTGACAAAACTAATAATGACACCCTTTCCATGCCCCATAATCTGAAGAATACCGCACAACGAACATTCTTCATTCACCTAACACATCTCACAAGAACACTAAGACACCTGCACCCTAGCTTTACTCAGACTGCAGTGGCAATAGCACTGCACATGCTGGGTTGCAATCTTACATTAACTCAGCTCCATGTTTGCAAAGCTTGGGGACATGATAAATCTGGACGTGTCTACGCTTCGAGGTTGTGGTGCTGCATCACTGGGTGACCGGTGCCCAACATTTTGATAAACACAGTTGTCTCAAAATGTGGGGCACCAATCTCCCAATGACACAGTGGCATATCCCAGAAAAATGGAGAATCAGTTACACTACTGAAAATGTGTAAGAGCTTGCATAAGAAATCTAAATCCTTGTATGAGTCAATGTGAACAGCCTTGGTAGACACAGTTACAGTAGAAGATATGAGGTCTTCTTGCCAAGAAGTTTTGTATTGTGGTCTTCAGGACTGTGGCAACATGTAGTCTTGTACGTGGTGACCAACAATTCAGAGGTACGCACTGTTCCCATGTTCAGGGAAGTCAGGAGTCAAACTGCAAAAGGGGTAAGTTAAAAAAAGGAAAGGTGGGGAAAGCCCAGTCACAAAAGACAGGAGTTCTCAGTCAGAGAAAAGTATGAAGAAGAGAGACAGGCCCCCAAACAACCCAACTGCCTTTTACAAGGATCAAAGCAGCAGACTATAAGGAAAAGTTGACAGAATTACTCACTTTTCTAAGTAAAACATTCCAGATCTAAATAAAAAAAAATCCTATTAAGTGACAAAATAGTAAATTGATCACATAATTAACATATTTACTTGAACACAAGAAGATATTTTTTCCTTAAAATTGGAGCTTAAATATGTCAGACTGTCTGAAATTTGCATTTGAAGCACCAAAGTGGACTGTGCCAAACCAGATCGCTTTGAACCAAACCATGTGAAGCCAAACCAAGGCCTCTATCGCCAAATGGTAATGTGTAGACCAAAGAGGCAACAGAGTATGACTAAATTTAACTGACACAATTTTCTTTTTTTAAACTTTATATATATATACTATTTTTTTAAAGAAGCACCCTTAAAACCTGCTATTTATATCTTTGGGTAAACCAGCACCTAACTTCATGGACCCCTTAGATCAGGCTATTCTTACTCACTTGGCACCACAGAAACAGTAAACTTTTTAAGATATGCACCTGAGATCAGATCTAGTCCAAGCATAGTAACAGGAAAAAGGCTACTAAAAATCAGAAATTAACTGCAAGACTAAAAACTAAAACCTGGATCAATACACAAAGCAAAAACCACAAAAAGCCATGAACTCTGGCTGATCAGATAACAGACTCAACACAAAAATCCAGAACACATGTATTTAAAATTCTGAACACCACTAATACCATCTGTGGTGAAAATTGTGAATCTTCTTCATGGGCTCAAGCAGCGAGTGTGAGGAAGATGAAGGCACTGACTGTGAAAATGGAGACAGTTAAACTAATTGGTAAAGGTAGACAGAATGTGACATGCTTTGTGCATTAGGTAAATGAAATTAATAGTAAAATGTTTTTTCTTAGCATATGATCTACTTTTGGGGGGTTGTCCTGGATTTATATAAATAAATTTTCACTTGGCAGACATGTTTTTATCTGGGGGTCATCTAGATTAGAGTCATCTTGTATTATGGTATATCATAATGAAGCATCATCCTGTATTCGGGTAAATATGGTATATCATAATGAAGCATCATTCTTAAACAGGAATGAATATGTATCGAGAGTGTATGTACTTGGGGATGAAGGTGCTTGAGGCTTCCCTCATCCTATCTATTGTTATATTCCCCTCCAGACCCCTCAGGCCTTTATTGACCAGCCTGAAGTATCTGTCAATAGTGACGGTTACTACCACCAACACTTGTTTGAGTGGACTAGAATACAGTATACCACATAGTGCCAATACAACAGTTGGAGATTAAATAAACTACTCTAAAATTCCACTGAAAATATGCTCCAAAACCAGTCGCAGAAGAAAAAGCCATGCAGAGCACCCTGAATGTAATATATATATATATATACAGGGTGTCCCAGGAGGAAAGTGCCAGACTTCGGGAGAGTGTTCCTTATGTTAAAGTATACCGATATAACCCAAAACACCTATATCCAAAGTTGAACGGTTACAGAGATAATGACCAGAGGAGTTTGAAAATTTGACAGCTGTTACACACTTATTGATTACCAAATACACATTAAAACTGACAGGAATATGTGGTTTCTGTAATGTTAATATCTGTACTTAACGTATTAGTGACATAAAGCCATTAAATTGAACTACATAAACACCCGCATTAACGCCGTAGTCGTCCTTAGGGTTCCAAGCACTTTACATGGTGCATGAATATTCAGCAGTATGGAAGTACTGATTTAACTTT
>Ga0123354_10010190_pt1 | contig 14460 bp, 6 predicted proteins | sample TergutLab28metaG_2_FD_97872 | JGI IMG/M metagenome (GOLD analysis project Ga0123354, IMG submission 97872) | Labiotermes labralis P4 segment gut microbial communities from Petit-Saut dam, French Guiana - Lab288 P4 | ecosystem: Host-associated > Arthropoda: Insects > Digestive system > Gut ... | reverse complement strand
CAAAAGGTTACCCTGCGGCCAGTGAGAGTCGATTGGCTTTGAACCATTCATTTAATGATTCCAACATTAACTATTTTTTAAATCTTTGACTTTATAATTGGTAAATATTAAGCAGTATAATTTACAAGTAAGATATTGCACAGTCCAATACGCATAAGATGCAAGTAAGATACTTTCCAAGAATAGTTTTTTCACTAAGAAACTTCACCTCGTCGCCCGTCTTCACTGTGTCACCACCAACACGTAAATGCGCATGCGCGCAGCAACAACGCAGGTCATATTTTCGGAGACGTGCCTATCATTCAGGAACAACCGCAGCACCACACTCGGCAGACTATGACATCGTTGCACTCTTTTCCCAAGTAGATCTTGCATCTCTATTTACTAGTCGTATCCGTGCTCCAAATATTTGGTAGTTTTATGTTCAAACTTCTCTGAACAGAAATTAAAAATCAGCACGTTACTATGGGAGTTTGTCGCATGTCATGTAACTACAGTATTAGCAACATCCCGGCATTGATAACTATCATGAACTACATCCATATTTTCCCATAAATTGTAATATAATCCTTCCATCCACACTTAGGTTTCCCACATAGACTCATCACTTCCGATTTTCCAAACACAATTCTCTACCCTTTTCTTACTTCATATGCTACATGCCCTCCCATAAAATCCTGTTGCTCATATCTGAGTTAATTTTACATCCTGGTCCAATGGAATAGCAGATTTCACTTCAACTTGTATGGCCACAAAATTATTGCATACTGTCAATTATGTGAACCTTTGTTACTTACGTTTTTTAGGTCAAAATATTCATCATCGCTTATTCATACAGACTCTTACATGAGTGATCACATTATACAATACTATAAAGCAACACATCAAATTATACCTTGTGTATATTGAGATTAATATTAACTGTATGAAAAAATAGCCGTCTGTAACAAAAAGGAACATAAAAAATACTGACGCAACAATATTACAACAATGAAACACCAGCAGTGGTGGTGTGATGACAGATCAGGGATGAATGAGATCTAACTGTAACATATTTCTGTTAAAAATATTGTGAGACATTGTTTAAAAAATATTGGCTTCAATAATCAGTGTTCAACTGTCCATTGGACTTTCGGTTAAAGACCACCACTCTACAAGGATGTAACATTTGTAGGAAATCAGCAATACTACAGACTTAGCACATCCACTCAGTCTTGCAATCAGACTGAAGTTAAAATGCTATTTGCCCTTGAGTGTCAATTGACATGCCTCTGGCATATGGGCAAAATTATTTCCAGGGCCATTGGTAGGAAACTTTAATAACAAGCTGATGATGTATAAAGTCCAAAGAAAGCAGACTGTTTCCCTTGCATCATCTTTATTGAGGAACACATATTCTTTCTCATCACTTATATTTTAATAATTTAGTGTGATTGCCTAAATTATCTTTCTAAATATGTCTCTAAAAAACTGGAGTCACTAATTCTCATTACATTGGTAGCAGACTACATAAACTGTAACACATATAAAGGCACTTCTTTTATCAGCCTAGAAGTATCTGACAACCACTGTCAGTTATTTGTGTATTCATACTCCCAATCAAAAGAACCCATGCCTCATTGGAAAGATAAATGATAAGGTATTATATAACTATGAAGCTGATGGTTTGTTTATTACTGTCAATGTCAGTGAAATAAAAGCCATTTATTTTTGTCTAACCATAATAACACAGCAACAGCATGGAAAATAACTACAGTAACAGTTATTGAATGTTTTTGTTATGTAATAATGCCATACCTTCAAGGTCATGGTAATGCCCAACAAAGTAAGATGAATGCAATGATATTGTCTTGAATAAGCCATGACAGTGTTATAGCAAACACTACTATGCCTGCACCATCAACAAGAACAGCCCATGTGGGGTTTGCTGGTTGAGCCTCTGGCCAAATTCAAACTATCTGATAAGAATTTTACTCCCTCTTTTCCATCTTGCTGCATCACAACATCGACAAGGAACCTGTAAAATGCAGGTATTACACAAGTTATAAATTTAAACATATAAGAATTAAAACTTGCATTGTTTTACTTTTTCTCCCCCCCCCTCCCTCTCCCCTCCTCCTCTCTCTCACCGTTTCCACCTATTTAACATGTTGATTGAAAAATCAGTTCTATTTCCAGCATACTAAATTTCCTGTCCTTGCGTGAATATAATATGTCACAAAAATTTATTAGCCATCATTGTCCTAAACAAAGGGGAAAGATGTTCCTGTGTATATGCACTAATCCAAGAAGATATACAAGGGAATTCCTGTAATACAGGGACTTCAAGCTAAGTGTTGGCAGTGATGACATAATACTTTCAGTGCTTGGCATCTGGATAATATATATTACCCAATGATTTGCCACATATTTGCAAAGTTGAATGTTCTAGCAGTACATTTAGGAGTGTGTCTGACCACTGGAATAGCTTCTCATTTGAAATAGTTTCTCACTTCATGGAATCATTCACCATAAGCCCATCTTTGGCTGATATTTCTGTCCATCCAATGAAATTGTGTTCCTTGTAAAGATTCTCAATTTCAATCTGATCCACCTGCCGGTGCGGCAAGTCACACTGCAAAGGAATAAAAGAAGAGATTAGTTATCATGCTAAGAGTGACAACATGACTATGTTCACAGGTCACGCTGGTGGAGGTTTATGTGTGTATGGCCCAAAGTGCATAAAATGAATGTATAATGGGCAGAACATGTCTGTCCATCCACATACTTCACTCCCAACATATCGCAAAAAGTTTGTACTGAGTGGCTACAGTAAAAGTTCCAAATAAAATTAATTTTGGGTTATACTGGTACAATAACAGCCCATCTTCATAGCAACCTAAAATCAAACATTATATATTTTCAGATGGAATGCAGTGGTGCAATTGGTTGAGGCAGTCCACTACATGCCAGAAGGTCATGGGTTTCATTGGTGGTAGGGACATTGGGAGTTTTCATTGACCTAACCCTTTTGGCCACACTATGGCCCTAGTGGGTAACGGTAGCTGGCGTGTAGGGCTGACAACCTTAACACCTTAATACACAAACTGTTTAAAAATTCTGGGAACCTCCACCTCCTGAAACTGTAAGGGCCTGTCCAGGTGTGTAATGTGATAGTTTCTCACAAATGGTTCATTGCACTAAAATTATAAAGTATATGAAATGCAGGTCTCATTATGATCTACAATTTATACCTGAAACACTTTTTATAATTTTTAGTATTTAAAGATGAATAAGGTTTTCTTTTAACTTGCGTAGTGTATAGCATGACAAACTTCCCAACAATTAAAATTGCATTTTCTGTGAATGAACATCATGGGCTGGGATAGCGTAATTGATACAGAAACTTGCAACAGGCTGGACAGTCCAAGGATCGAATCCCAGAGGGGGCGAGATAATTAGCACTCATCCAGGCCAGCCTTGGGGTCCACCCAGCCTCTTATACAATGGGTACCAGATCATTCTTGGAGGTAAAGCAGCCTAAGCATGGCATTGACAATCCTCCCCCATCAAGTGCGAGGTAAAACAAAGTGTAGATCTATACCTCTATTCCCCATCTGGGCCTTTCTGGCTTGTGACAGGGTGAGCTTTATGTTTATAAATGAACATCAAGAGCAATCTGATATGCAAAACAAATTTGGGAAGCATGTTAATTCCAATGGTGCCAACCTTCCTTCTCTTTTAAATGCACTCCAGGTAACAGGAAAAGTGCACTAGTAATGTTGAGACACAGATGGTTGGAAAATAAAGTTACAGAACACTGATTGAATTGGCTCATTTCAAGGGAAAATCATGTGCTTCTGTGACACTGATGAAGAATATCTGGATTCTGGTAACACTACAGCTCCCTATTGAGGGCCAACTGGGGCTGTGGTAACTTATGGTGACAGGAAGTGGAACTTTAAAAAGAAGTTTGCCTTCTGCCTGTAATTACTTTTGTGAGATGGCAAAGATAATTAATTGCACTATAGAATGAGCATATCACAGTACTTTAAAAGAAACTGTTACTTCAACAGTGACATTGCAGTTATTGGCACCTCACTGACAACATAAACTCTCAATAGCTAAACCAGTGATAAATAAGAGTTGCAAAAATTCCCTTCCACTTAAGTTGCAAAAATGAGCCAGTTAACTTTGAAATGTCTGTCTGTTCACATGTAAAACCTGAGAACTGCAGAATGGATCTTCATGAAATTTGATACATACATACATATATCATTTTGTAGGTCCATAATTCTGTCATATGACAGTCGGACATGAAGCTTGTCAGAGCAAAACACTACACACAAACAAAAACAACGAAGACAATACAACACAATCAACAAATATCCAAACTACAGTCTCCAATACAATATTGTGCAAAGCATAATAACAAAGTAATACAATATAAATTACAACAGAAATAATTTATAAAATTAACTGTCTCTGCTAACTTCCAAAAATTCTTTGACAGAGTGAAACAAGTTATTTAAGATGATATCATTTTTAGATTGTTTACTATCATTCTTAAGGTTTAAAATGTTGCTGGTTAGACTGTTATATATTTAACACCAGAGTAATTACTTTGAACAGTTGTGATGTTTGCAACTGGAATGAAAGTTGATTTTACATCTTGTCTTTAGTCCATGTTTTCTAAATCTGTCTGAAAATTATTTGGATTATCTACATATATACACACACATACACACATACATTTCATCGATTCATGATACCCCCAAGGGGCATTTGGATATGAAACATAGTTAATCCGAATATTATTTTACAGTAGCCAATTGTACTTGAGTGTAATTCATTAAACAAACAAGATAGCAGACAGAACTAGACAATGGGCAAACAAACTGAGAGCATACCAAAGATACAACACAATATAGAATGTAAAACTATAGTATGTTATGTCGTGTTATTATAATCCTCATTTCAACGGAGGCCACGCCAGGTCTGATCTTACATGAGGGTATTAGTCATCTAGAAATTCTTCTAGGGAGTAGAGGGGTTTACTTACTAGGTATTGCCTTAAGGTTGATATAAAAATCTTTTTATTTCCTGTTAAGTTTGTTATGTGTTCTGGCAACTTATTAAAGATCCTTATACTCATATTATACACTCCCTTCTGATATAATGTAAGACTACTTACAGGTTTATGACGTTTTAGTTTGTTTCTTGTATTAAAATTGTGTACCTCAATGTTAGGTGTAAACCTTTCCTTGCTTTATAATACAAAATTCATTAGAGATAAAATATATTGGGAAGGTACAGTCAGCATACCCAGAGATTGGAATGGTGGTTTACATGAGGTTCTGGGCCTGGAACCAGTCATGATTCTGATTATTTTCTTTTGTGCTAAGAAGACCTTTTTGCATTCAGTGGTGTTTCCCTAAAAAATTATACCATAATTATCAAACGAAAATAAACAAAGTAGATCATTTTAAGCGTGTTCATGCAGCTAATGGAGTACATGGTTCTAAAAGCATAACAAGCCCTACTCAAATTTGGAAGTATTTTTATAACATGATCCTTCCTGTTGAGATTCATATGTATGAATACTGAAACAAGTAAAATACATATTAATAAAGTTGGATAAATATTTATGATGTAAATGTTTGCACAGCTTCATTTATTCCTACCTTGTTGGCTAGAAGTAAGCAAGGAATAGGCCTGCCATCTGGAAGAGCACATTTTGAATCAACATCTCTTTTCCATTTATGTGTGTTTATGAAAGAGTTTCTATTGGTCAGATCAAACATGATGACACAGCCATGACTGTCTTTGTAGTATACTCTTGTCATCCATGCAAATCTTTCTTGGCCTGTTCATAAAAGCAAATAACATAAATGTTGTAAATATAATGATGATCATATTCGGCATTCCTCTTCGTGAAATAGCCAAAACTTTCTGTATGGAAGAAAGTGTCCTGACTCAAACTTCATTACTTCATTTCAATGCCAAAGTACTTCAGATTGAAAAGTCATGTCATGTTCATTTTAATATATTGAATTCTACCATCCATTATGAAATTTCTTGATCTTAGATCCAAATTGTGAATCCAGAATATGAATCTGTGGTCAAAAACTGTTTGCAGAATGCAGCATTCATAATATGAAACTCTTACCAGCAATATCCCACAGTTGTAATCGTATAGTTTGTGTCTCAGACAGTTTAATAATTTTCAGTGCAAAATCAACACCCACTGTTCCTTTATAGTCATTCTTGAATGAATTCTGAACATAACGTTGAACAAATGATGTCTTCCCAACAGTAGGATCGCCTATGACAATTATTTTGTAATGTTTCTGTGTTGTAACACTGGACTCTGAAAAGAATGGCTCATTAAACTGTGCTTCAAGCTTGGATAATATTCAGGCCTATATATGCAAAATATCAAAGACAAACATGCTGATCTGAAATTAGCTCCATGAACACATCGTGAAGCTAATCCTTGAAGAAAAGCAGTTGCAATTGGCAGAGAGTGCAAGCAGTAAATGATAGATAAGCAGTAGGTTCACACACACAGTATGTGATATCATTCTAGTTAGGGCACTATAGTAAAAGTGTGTGTGCATTGGTTAAAGTGCTATAGTGCATTCCAGTTCTGTGAACCCAAGTCTGCAAAGGTCCAGAAACTTCCACTAACATCCCATCTCTCCTATGTATTGTAGCATGCATCTGGTATTCCAGGCTACAGTTGGAAAAGCTGGTACCACATATCCATGAAGCATACAGCTGTGATAGGTAAGCTCACTTATTACCAAAAATGCATGTATATGCAAGCTCCAATGTTACACAGCACATTACATAATTAGTGTTGTTTTTGTTGTCATGACTTAGAAGCTTTCTATGCTTACACATAAACATTATATATATACAAGAGCAGCATACATATAGTAGACCATATATATATATATATATATATATATAATGCACATGCACTTACACTGGATGCTTTTGCACCCACTGTGTTCATGGTCTGGCTATGGGACTGATAACAGATTCTGACATGTATGCATGACCCACTTAGATCCAATCCAATTTACTTATTAGTTCATGATGCTTGGTCTTCCTTGAGTAGCTCAGCGTCACTGATTTGGGCCAGCAAATTTCCCCAAACTTCATTGACCCAGACATTCATTACAGTGGCCACAAAACACAATTCTGAGCTGACTGAATCCATTACACACTTCTTACCTTATTTTCCTAAGATTCAAATTTATAATTCACAGTGCCCATTAACTACTGCCCTTCAGACACTAATAATGGTATCAGAAAAGTGTATCTCAGAAGCTCTTACTCTCAGTATGGAGATCTCGCAGAAACTGTCAACCTTCCTGTCACATGCTTAGCTATGAGTCAAAGTCATTTTCTTCACCCTATACATTATGCAGTTCATACCATACTTGAGGATATTGAAAGCTACAGTATAACACCCAATTTTCTGTTTTTGTACCATCTAAATGCAGTGGAAAACCTGGGCAGTGGAAGAATTCAGGTAACATTGTTCTTACGTACATTTGGCTGAGTCTATACAACAGTGTGTAAAAGTGCAGAAAACTCCAAATTCGGTTCTGTAAAATTGGAGTTCTACTGTAGAAGCACAGCAAGAATACAGTGAAAATACAAACTATTCAGCACAAAATTTTTGCATGGGAATGCTAGTAGATATTAGTATTATCCTCCCATTTACTCACAGGTCTCCCAATTGTCCCATTTCTTTCACAATTTCAAATGAAATTCCTCTAAACATGCTGCTTTTCCTATTTCTTATTACCTTATTTTCACATTAATATACTTCGGTTAAGAGTAGTGTCCTGCCCTCAAGCTCTCCTGCATGTCTCCTAGTTCCAGTATTCTCATCTCTTTCTCAAACTCTTCATTTTTTCCTCTTAGGGTGAGAAGCCAAGTTTCAATACAACACGATAATTTAGTGTGGTTTTATACATTTGACTTAATATTTGTGTTGCACAGTAAATAGGAAGACTGAACAATGATTCTGAAGTTAAAGGTAGTAACACCAATTATGCAATGCTCTGTAGATACCCCCCCAAAAATATTGTTTTAAACTGAAAGTTCAGTTTTAAAAGAAGAAGCTTAATGAAGACAACAGCCACTGACAAATAACAAGTCTTCTGCTTTTCTTTGTAGTGATACTTCCTGTGTGAAGCAGTGTCAAGTGGATTTGGCCAAGTTATAACACACACAAACATGACCCCAACAAACCTGAACATTTTTAGTTTCAGACTCACTACCACTTAAAAAACGTTGTTACTTCCACGAACAAAACTTTTTTTGCAGACTACACACATATTAATGGTCCAAATCACAATTCAGAAATCCATACAACTGTACGCTATGTCTGTTATTATTCAGCAATATGTATTTTCAATTTTCTTCCCTTCCTTTCTTCTTTCCTTTCATTCATCTGCTGAAGAGTTCTGTACATTTTGAACTATGAAACTGAATGGTGAACACAAAAGAAATTCAAAACAGTACCAACTGCTACTCTTTTTCCTTTCCATTTCCATGTGTAATTGAAGGTTAATTTTACATTGGTTATCACTCCTACATTATAAGCACTGGAGAAATATGAAAATAAAGGCAGGTTACCATTATTTGAAGCTCTGTTTTAGACACTTTTACTGCACCATAGTTCTGGCACATGCTTTGTTTTTATACTCATAATTCCACACACATCACTTCTATACTCACCTGCATCCATCACTGAAAGAATCGCAGTCTCACTTTCTGTATCTCTGTACTTTGGCCTTTTCTAATTTACAGTCCTGTGAGTTTTTTCTCAGCAGAGTGTATACTGATAAGTTTCTCCCACAGAAGACAAAATGCAAGCTAAGTCTTCTCAGACATACCCCAACATGCATCAGAAGTGTTGGGTGGAAGGAAGGAAGGGGGAGAGAGAGACAAACAGACAGAGAGAGAGAGAGACAGAAGCCATACAACTTGCAGCATGTAATACAAGCCACCAACCAAGGCTATCAGGAGCCAAGGTGTCTTTATATAACATGTGGTATTTAACTGATACTGTTTTCAATGGTGCTGTAAAGGGAAATGTTTGAAAGAGTTTGTGTGAGTGTATCTACAGTGTGCCCAAGTATACATGGTCACACATTTACATGCATATGTTGGCACAAGAATTGGCTTGCACTCTTGTGTATCTGCATTACCTTACTTTTAAACAGGACACTGGGTGAAACTCTGATTGTTACAAACAAGCTGCGTTTCTGTGTACCCTCCTACCTTCTATCAGTGCAAAGGATTTTCTCTAGAACTTAACATACATACATACATGTGGTAAATCTTTTATTTCACATCATGTAAAAGACTCCATTTAAACTCCATAATCGAGTATAACATGTATATTATAGAATACATTCTACATTTACAGAAACAGGCATTTGTCACTTAACTGCAACCATATTTACAATGCACAATTGTGTAAGAAAATATCACCAAACGTTTATGACCTTTTTTTTATTTATTTTTAAACAGGTATATAAGTTTTAAGTAAGTATTTCCAGGTATTTTACCTCAACGAGCCTATACTATTAGGCTTCTCAAGCCATTCCCCAGGTGCATCACACAAGCAAGAATCAAGAACTTCCTCTCACTGTATAATATTTGGTGTTTACCTTGTGTCCCTGTGGGCCCATCTTGCTCTTACTTAGCCTATTTACTGAACCTTTATCATCCTACAAGACCACATTCTGTGTTTGCTTGGTAGCAATTTAATAGTCCACACAAAGCCAAAAAACTTCAGGCCATCACAAAATACAACTGGCATTTAAATCTGTTTCTTAAAGGATATACATCACCAGGTAAGACATTTTACCTTCCCACAGATCAAATACACCTGGTACTCACCCACAGCATTGCCAACTGTTTGTTGACAGGGGTATGATGGAAAAGAAGCAACAATTCTACCACTCTTCTAACCTTACATTCCTACAAGAGAGAAATTTTGTGAGGCACTGTATATTGTGTTGTGAGAAGGTGTACTTCAGTGTGTATAATGCTGAATTATAAAATTATACTCTGAAAACTTTCACTACAACATCTGAAAGCACCTTTAATTTCAAAGAGTAAGAACATGGCTTTAAACTTTTGTTTCATTATGACATCACACTATCGCTGGACGTAAATTTTGGACGTGACAACAACTGTTGCACTATCTCATGTGTCAATTGAACAATGGTAATGAAAATTTAAACCTACATATATATATATATGTATATATGAAGAAAATTTTCTAAATAATGCCTCTGTCCTTAACATTACAACAATACAATCTCAGTCAGTGAATCAAGCAGGCAGGTAGTCTGTGTAAGCGTCAGCTTTGTCAATGGACATGTCTTCAAAGCACCTAGGTTTTTCATCCAATTATACATCACAGTCCTTGCTGCCTCTTTTCCCGCTTCATTTAATCACAGAAAGTTACAGTTGTTTGCTTTTGTACAAGTTTTCAAGCACAAATCATTCATTGTAATAATCATGAAAGGCCAATACAATGCTCACAGAGATTAAAGTAAAAACTATACTGGATGGATAGTTCAAAAAAATAATTATTGGCCATACAATTATTTTCCATTAAATAACAGAAACCTGAACAAATAAAGACATATACTTCTACATACATACGATATGTTCCACAGATTCGTTTTTAATATTACATGAAAGAATGAGCATTTGGGAGTATTATGATATACTAAATTCATAGCATTGCAGCTCGAACTACATACACAATTAGCAGAAGTTCTCAAGCACATAATGAACACACTTTCCTTTATTGTTTACTTTAGGAAAAAATGGGTAGTGAAAGAGCTTTGCGTTGGACCAGATGACAAATGTCACTCCTGTCCTAGGTTGCTAATGAAGGATACAGTTTTGTACACTTCAATACTTCAAAATGCTCATTCTAAATCAATAACATATAATACAGATACCAAACAGTTGTACACACAGTTTAATACGAGCAACCATCTGTTAACTTGATATGAGTTTGGAAAATGAAGGACATGCTGATACAGGAACAGCCTCTTGCCACTAATGAATTAAGTACGTCAACTGGCAGCAACCATGACCTATACTTCATACTCACCGGACTGTGTGTAACCTGTATCAGTCCTTAAAGGAGTGTCCAGATTTTGACACTGGAAACAGGAAAATACTTCAAAACATAGAAAGAACAATGAATGACATTTTAGCATGAAAGAGCTCTCTGTTTCACCGTCATCATCAAATTTTTCATCGTCACAATGCTGGGGAATTGCCCCACTGCACCATGCACCCTCATTCAAAATATAAGATATTTTGGTGGAATATGATAACGGTACCTTACACCTAGGCCCTAAAGTTGCTATTATTAACAAAATAAATAAATTACAAGACTACACACATATTCATATAGATTTGTGGACATACAAACATGTACCTTAATATTCACTGATAAAACTTCACCTTCCAAACTAAATGGAATTATTGGTGTAAGCTTGCAGGGTAACAAATCCAGGAGAAATCACTGCACCATGCAATTGTGTTGCTCAGTTCCAGAGAAGTTGTGTGGTCAGATTCATGCCCACATGCTGCTCTGATCTAAAGATTTCTCTTGGATTAGTCATTGGCAGGTAGCAAAGTAAATAATCCCAAAACTGTTGGTTCAGTGTGAATCCACTTATTGTGTAGTATATATGATCATTAATGGAGCATAACTGGATCACAGTTCCTGTAACACGGCTGCAACTCACTGGATCTTCCAACCCCACATTTAGTCCCAGCACCAAGATCAAACACTTACAAAAATAAAGTTCTTTCATTTTTTCTTTGTTTCAGCAGTTCCTGAGATCTCGTCAAAATAAAAAAGAGCTAATTTGAAGCAAAATACTATTATTTGCTTTCCATTCATTGAATGCATCGTTTTACCTGGAGTGTCCGACGAATATAACAAGAATTGCACTCACTTTCCATCGCGCAAGGCACACACTGAGAGTTAGCTGGTGCTGCTTGGCGACTCGATATGTACAAACAATTCTGCAGGTCACGCTCCTGTGCAGTCTATCTCAACAATGTCCTTAGGTACGTCTACAAACTGATACACCAATCTCTGCCCATCGACCTTAGCCAAAATTCCACGCTGGTAGTAATACCTGGAACATAAAAGTTGTAACAACATGATAATATCTGCAACTATGAGAGAGGAAATAACACAATAAAGACAATGTACGAGTTACACAATTTTTATTCTTCAGTGCATGTTCTTTGGGCAATTAAAACAGGATGAGATGGAATGGACTTGTAACAAGCTTGGTGAAATGAACAAAGCCTACAAAGTTTCAGCTAGGAAATATGAAGTTAAAAGATCACTTGGGACAGCTGACGTGTATGTTACAATCTAAATTCAGTTTTGATGTAAAAATGAAATACAACACAAAAAGATACATACAGGAAAGAAAAAAATGCTTCATTCTGTACACCAGAATCTGGTGCCTGCACAATGTAAATCACCTGCAAGTTTTTCAGCAGGCATGCTACTCCATCAGTCTTATCATACTGTATTTCTCTGTTCTAAAGTATGATTCACATGTCTAATAATTAACTTCTACAAAAAAAACTGGCTGAACAGAAAGGCACAAATATTACATCACTAATACATTTCAATCAACAGTTTTGTTTGTGCAAACTGATGGATCTTCTTATAACTGTTATTAAAAACTGAAAGTGGTTTAATATTTGTCCTCTCATTCATTTACTGATATATTAACAATCTTGCCTGTACAGATTATCCAACAAGAAAAAGTTATCTGTTCTGCTGGAATACTGGGAGCTTGTTGCCCTAGGATGAGAGTGACTGGTGACTGGGTGGCAGGGAAAGTAAAAGTGGACCAATCAGGGAAAAGTGTGGCAATATGGAGTTAGGTCAAAGACTGATCATCATCACTGGTCACCGACCGGAAAGTGGGCACCGAGCCACAGAAACAGCAGGATGTGCAGAAATGGCAGGAGGTGCCTGTTGGGAAGTTTCCGCAACCTAATAAGAAAATTATTTATTCAGTACTTTCACTTGTTATATATGTCATGCTCAAGTAATGGTATGTCAATGGATGACAATAATTAGCATAAAATATTGGGCAACCTGTAATAATACTCTGCAAATCAGGATTATGATGATACATTCAAAACATCAAATTCCTAACACTTCTGCTGTTCAAACAGCATATGATGTAACCACACCATCAGAAAAGCAAATGTTTTAACATTACTTATAAATACTACCTTTGAACCTGTAATCTAGGTGGATGTTTATTAAACTTACTACCACTTTTTAAATTTAAAAAATAACATGGCCATTAAAAGACTCACCTAAGTGCCCGGCCCATTGTCTCATAATTCATGTCAGGTTTGTTTTTGTGGAGTCCCCACAAGCGAGACACAGCTTTAGAATCAACCAGCTTGAAGACTCCTTTCTCCCGATTGGTCCACTTAATATAACGCGGACAGTAGTCTCGATCTTGAAGCAGTTTCAGCAGGAACTCCCACAGGTACGTTGTTGAGCCTGTACAAAATATTGCACCACACATCAGCATCCACTTACAGACATAAATGGCAATGGCAAATGAGAAACGTGTCTACAGCAAAGCTATTCACTGTTCTTAATTTAAATATTACACACAATAACTGTTCATATCCATGTTCAAAGAACAAAAACCAGAGAATGTGTAATTGCAACAGCTCCAATTGAAGGACCAAAGAAAGGTAGAAGATCAAGTCAAAGATGCACAGACAGGGGTGAAAGGGGACTTGAATATAACGCGAACAAAACAACGACTGTTGGAATGCAAGGTCTACAATGGACTACAGCGCTTGAGATGAAGGAGGAGAACTGTCACTATCTCCACAGCCCTTGGAAAAACCTACCGCCGTTTTACCAGCCCAACGAGAAGAAAGCTGTTCACTCCAATTGTGTTTTAATTTAACATTATACTCCAGGCTAAGATCTACTCTATGCAAGGTAATTTCAAAAGTGATCCTACAAAAATATTTTTCGACGGACTGGTGATGGAATACAGATAATGCCATCCGTGCTTAATTAAACACCACGCCATAAAAGTGTCAGAATGAGTGGAGATACGGTTCCATTAATATTTAACCTCGCCTCTAGACGGGAGCAGTCAGCTTTATGCCCCAGCCACCTTACAGAAGGGGGCACCCCCCCCCCCCCGTACCCACAGCGTAAAATGTTGGGTCGGCACCAGACCTGGTCTGCACGCTGCGATAAAGAGCAATATCTGCCCCCGCCAGAAATGGAACTCCAGTCCCTCGTTCCAGTCCGTTGCGTAGTCACTACACGGGATGAGTTACCCCAGTTCTGAAGGAAACACAGGCATCACCATTTTTCAGGACTCTCACCTTCACGACTTT
>Ga0123354_10010189_pt1 | contig 14460 bp, 10 predicted proteins | sample TergutLab28metaG_2_FD_97872 | JGI IMG/M metagenome (GOLD analysis project Ga0123354, IMG submission 97872) | Labiotermes labralis P4 segment gut microbial communities from Petit-Saut dam, French Guiana - Lab288 P4 | ecosystem: Host-associated > Arthropoda: Insects > Digestive system > Gut ... | reverse complement strand
TGTGGGGACCCGTTGCGCTGACCACGTGACACCCCTTTATCCGCAAAAGTTGGCACTAACTTCGCCGACCGGCGGCGGCCGCTCTGTCGGTATAGTTCGCGTGCGGACTAAGGCCACGGAGTTCTCCCGACCACGCCATGGTGTAGACTGAAAAACGGCACGTACACAGATGTACGAAGACGCGCTCCGCACCACTGTACGCGCTTCCCAACCGAAGATATGCCACTCCCAAATCTGAGAGTTCTTTCTGCCGCACCCTGTATAACGTTATGTACCAAAGTACGTATGCTGGAACTGTGTACTAACGGATAATACGAGGGCGGGCTCATAAGTTTTGCCTCCACTTAGATAGAAAATGAACAGGAAAAGATATTTTAATGAAATATAAGAAGAAATATGCCTACATCAATTATTTTCAAAGCTGCTTAATTATTTTTCTACAAAATCACCGCGCACTTAATACACTTATGCCAACGCTGCACTACTTTTTGAAATCCGTCCTTTAAAAATTTTGTGTTTTGTTTTTGAAACCATTTCCTCACTGCAGACTTCACCTTACCCAGCGTCTTACTCTACTCACATCAACACATTGATCACCATAAACGGCTTGCATTCGTCTGTGAATTTCAATTGGAGGGATTTTTCCGCAGTTAAGAATTCAATAACAGCACGCTGTTTGAACCGAAGGTCTGAAAACTCTTCCATTTCGATGTGCACTGGGTGAGGACTGTAAGCATCTGTGTGTTCAAGGTGAAGTATGATGGAAGAGAGATACCATGCGACTACACAGAACAGGTTTTATCTAGATATGTCTAATGTAAATAAAAATATTACAATTGAAGCAAAACTTATCATCCTACCTACGTAATATGTTCAAAATTGCAGTTTGGAAAGAGAGCTGACTGGGAGAAGTCGATTAAGGAGGCGAAGGTCCTCATTAGACAGTAGTGCTATCATTCTCTTTGTTTCGCTTCCCTGTGTTCCTGGAAATTTCGAAATGCACCAATATCATCAGAGAACGCAAATTTCGTTAGGAATTCTTTGTGTTCGTCCAGATTCTCGGGCATGATGTTTGAAATTTTTTTGAGTGTAACTCTTATTATGTGGCATAATTGCGTACAACACTTGCAAATTGTAGGCACGCAGGCGCAAATTTTTAGTAACGCCCAATTGCACCGTCGAATGTCGCGCTGGCAAGTCGTGTCGACTCGAGTGGACACCGAAAACGACCTCGCTTATGTTTTCGATATTTTCCTATGACACCATGGATGCTCTGCATTTGTAATGTGCAAAAACTTAGCCGATTTCCTTGAACTGTTTGTACCAAGCGGGTGTCGATGTCCTGGATAGTGGCATTTTATGATACGTCGTTCTGAGGTAGCTTTGGAACTGTGTATCCGGTTTCGTTTCGATAAAGCACTTCATGCAGTGACTTCTCATGCAGGTTCGTGACGGCCAAACTGATGATCCATACATTCGCAGTGCAGTGGAAGCAAGGAGTACTAACTTCCGTCGGTTACTCACTGAAGCTTGGAGAGTTTCTTTCGTAGCAGATCGAAAACAGAGTGTCTTGTCTTTCCATACAGTTTTTATTCACAAATAAGTTTGTGAAAATAATTATACACACCCTGTAGATTTATTTTAGATTTAGATTTGAATCTAAAGAGGTAATTTTATTAATTTCATTTATGCTATCGTTACATTCTCACACAGTTTATCCCACAAATATCGTTTGTCGCTTCCTAAAACCTCTGTTATTTTGTACACACATGCCATCTTACCCGATAAATAGGCTTTCTCCACTTTCTGTTGAACGGTACCTAAGTCATCGGGTGGTCACTACGCACATATCGTACGGAGCTTACGCAGAAACAAAATTCTACTTCACAAATGATGAAAGAGGAGTCAGTTTTGTGAAATAACACCATCATGGGTTTTGTGTTGGAGAAATAGCCTCCACAGTCGTTGTCTGCCGTGTGGTGTGCTATGAGTGCAACTAGGACTCTCGAACCCATTTTGTCTAAGACCATAAATTCTCTAAAATAAATATTAAAGACAAGAAAGAAGGGACGGAAAGACGAGGAAGAATATATAAACAGCTATTGGAAGGCATTAAGGAAAAGATAAGATATTGGAAACTGAAGGAAGAAGCACTAGATCGCACTCTGTGGAGAACTCGTTTTGAAAGATACTAAGGACCTGTCGTATGACTACAGTCAAACTTGACTATAACGTCATGAAAGGTTTTGTGTTGTTATAAACGAGTGTTTTATATGTGAGGAGTGTAATTTTAATAGTTAACAGTGGAGAATTAATTGGTACCACAGGATATATGACGTTATAGAAGAGGTGTCGCCTAAACTGAAGTCGTTATAACCGGGTTCGTTTGTATGTAATGACTGATGATTACACACATGCTGACACCATTTTTGAACACGTGTCCTATTACGACAGAACCCGTGCGAGGTTTTATTTGTGACGAATTTTAAAGAATAAACTGTGCGCTAGTAATTTGTGCACTGAAGATAATATGAAAGGAATCATTCAAGATGTAATGTCTTCATTGTCACAGGCGGAATGAGCGAAAGTAGAGTTTGTTAGATATAACGTTTGTCTGCGAGCCGAAGGTAACCATCTGCATCAACCTCTATAAATATGCCGTTCAAAACCTAATTCTAGCCGATCCCAGTAGCCGCGCGGTCTAAGGCATGGGTCTGCAGCCGCTCGATTCCTGGAATTGCGAGTTCCAATCCCGTTGAGGGCATAGATGTCTGTTGTGAGTGTTGTGTGTTGTCAGGTACAAGACATAACGACATGCCGATCCCTCGTCCAGAGGAGTTCTACCGAGTATGTGTGTGTCTGAGTGTGATCAGGTGCAAAAATAAACGTCCACAGCTAAAATGAGTAGGTAGAAAGAGGTCAGACTAAGAAAGAAGAAAAAGGGCTAATAGACGCGAAGAATCTACTGATTAGGGTACTTCGATTTCTGCTCGGAATTACTTCAAATTTGGGTGGATTTTCACATCTTCATTCATCTTCATAATCCCATATTTACACACTGGCAAACAACAGTAGATAAAGGCCTAGTCTAATATTCTACACAGCGTAGAGGCGTAAGGTAACTCCTTTGTTACTCTACAGGTAAACAGCTAAAAGCCGCGCCAAAAATATCTAAAAAATATTTCACCAACCTTATAGATATGTGTCTTAGGCTCATGCAGCTTAGCCACCAACACCGCACTTTCCTTTATAAGAAGGAAACACCACAGTTTTCTGAAATCATGCTGCCTCTGTGTGTGTGTGTGTGTGTGTGCACGCGCGCGCGCGCGCGCGTGTGTGTTTGTTTATGTGTGGTGTGTGTGGATGTGTGTGTGTGTGTGCTTGTGAGTGTGTGTGTGTGTGTGTGTGTGAATGCGTATGTGTTCCTTATTTAAAATTTCTGAATCATTTGTCTAATTTTCATGAAACTTGGTACGAAAGTTATGCCACAGTGGATAATAAGTCATGAATTTTAATTTTTTAAAATCAGTAATAATGACATGAAGAATATGCGAATTTGTGGGGTGGGAACGACACTAGCGCCACATACTCTAGGGCCCTGGGAATATATAAGGTAACAGATCTTGAAACAAAGTGGAACATGACTAAGAAATTCAATAAAACCCGCAATATTAACTGCAACACATGGATCTCAACTCACAACAAAGTGGATTAGCGCCCGGAAGCTACCAGTGATATTTGCTAGTCAAAATAAGTAAACTGTATTATTGTAATGAACCTTTGGATTTATTTTCGAAGTTCTGCGGTCTAGTCTCAGATCTTTCGGCTCACTCCTGCGTTCACGCCAAACGAGATGGTCATGTCTGCCGTGTGATCTGGTTGCTGATATCTTTTTGCGATAACCCGGAAAGAGACACCTACTCACGCTGTATACAGAGTGATTAGCTTTGGTAAAAAAAATTTCTTTCTCGGCAGGTTTCTGTTTGCGATAAATAAACATTTGAACGGATACAACGTTTTTTATCTGTCGTTCTTCTTACTCTGATAACGCTATGCCCGTGGATAATAGTATCAGCTGGCTAGTCTGTACAGTGGAGAGCAAGGTTAAGTTAGGTTAAGTTAGGTCAGGTTAGGTTAAATTAGGTTAGGTTAGGTTAGGTGATAGAAGTACATGAAATTATACGAGTAAATTTAACACACTGGACGTCCACGTAACTGAAATTATGACATGATTTATGAGTATGTTAGGTTAGATTAATTTAGGTTATGTGATAGAAGTACATGAAGTTATGTCAGTAAATTTAACACACAGAGATAGACCATGTAAATGAATTTATGACATGATTTATGAATAGACATATTTGATAAGTGTACCAACATACTATCTGTTGACATTGTACAACACGCACATACGGCTATGTAACTATCTGCTCTGTAATGGAACAGCGAACGGTTGAAATGCACGACTTCGAATACCTCCTGTTACTCCAGTGTTTTCTGCATTTCCTTACCACTCCTAGCACATTGGCTTGTTTACTCCCTTTCTGAACTTCACAACCCCAATATCCCAAGTTTCCTTTGATATGGGGTGCCGGCCACTATAAATCTCTCAATCCCACCACTCTACTTCCATCGTCCGTCGCAAGGACCAATCTGATCAGTTATAACATCAAAGTCACTGAAGTAGACCCATACAAAGAGGAACGTATGTATAAATTCCCACTTCCCATTTCATGATTTTGCCCGAAAGAAACCTTCATTACTCTGTCCACAAAAGCTCGCTCACGGTGCACATACTAATCCAGATAAATCCTGTCTACAACGGATTGTCTATTTTTTTAAGCTTCTTCTTATTATCATCCTCCAATCAGAAATAACATGAACCTTTTTTTTTAATTTGGTGCTGGAGAAGGCTGGAGAAAATCAGTTGGAAGGATCGTGTGAAAAATGAAGAAGTATTACTCTGGGGTCAAGGAGAGGAATATCCTACGAGGAATAAAAAGAAGGAAGGCTAAGAGTATGGGTCATATTTCGCGTGGGAACTGCCTTCTAAAACACGCTATTAAAGAGAAGTGACGGAAAGACAAAGAAGAAGATGTAGGCAGCCACTGGATGTCTTTAAAGGAACGAGAGGGTACTGGAAATTGGAAGAGGAAACACTAGCTCGCACTGTGTGGAGAACTCGCTTTGGAAGAGGATGTGGACCTGTCGTAAGACAGACGGCATAATAATGACTGTTCTCTTACATTCTACTAAGATTTCCACAGGCAGGTTTTCCACAAATTCGCAATTGCTCGAGAGCTTTTTATGTGGATCCCTCGTACCGAATTTTACCCAGACTGACAACAAATTTCGGAAGGTAGGAAATGAAATTTGTTTAGCCCTCGCCCCGTAAAATAAGGTGTGTCTTTCACTCCATCGATTTTCACGAAGCTCACAGCTCGATATTTTGGTGAACATCTCCTTTAAAGAAAGTCTCCCAAATCGGATGAAAGGTTTAGATAATAAGAGCGAAGTGCCGTTTGGCATTCACTGCAGCGCCGTTCTAGATATTCGCCCTTCTTAGACTTGTTTTTGGAAGGAAATCTTATGCCGAAGAGCACGAAAATCCGACAAATCCGTCTGTTGCCAGTATGACGTCACAAACTGAAAGTCGTGGCTTCCATACAAGGCGTTCCCTTTGCTTCATTAAAGAGACCTCGTAATTAATAAGAAGCCAAACATACCAAAATCACAAACTGTAACATGCATGATGATGATGATGATGAAGATGATGATAATGATGAGAAGAGTTTATTTGAATTGTTTTCTTGTGTGATTTTAAGTTTCCGCCGCGATGTAAATGAGATATTCGCTCTTCTGAGATGTTACGCAGCATAGAATGGTAATTATTTACCGACGTTTCGGAACAACCTGTCCTGCTTGACCCTCGAATGTGGGGCTACGTAATGTCAAAATATTTTAAAGCGAGGGAATAGCAGAAGTTGCAATGAGAGTTGATTAATAAAACCTTTATGGGAAAAAAAGGCAGGCAATGTACTTATAAACATAACATGCAGGTGCGTTCGCGTAACCAATGTTGCCGTGGAAAAGCAATAAATATTACGTATTCTGAGTATGTGTTTGTAGCCTTAGTTATCCAGCACGCAAGTCATATTTTTCTGCGTCCTATTATACTGCCATCTGACTCCATTTTATTTTCCGCATTATGTCACAAACGGCACGATTTTTGGAAAAAAATTATTGAACATAAAATGTGTGTTTTGATTTTCTCTGCAACTTTTGCCTGAAAAATTTCTCATTCCTAGAAGAAACAAGCGAGATATTATAAATGTAATCGGTCTTCATGTGAAGTATCCGTTATCCTTGTCAGATTTTAATTAAAATTGAATTTCCTCGACAGATTTTCGACAAATCCTCAAATATTGAATTTAATGAACACCCGTCCAGTGGGGTGGCCGAGTTTTTTCGTGCGGACAGACGGACAGACAGACGTGACGTAGCTAATTTCCGCGTTTCGCATTATCGCCAACACGCCGATAAACTACAGACTTTTCTCCAAAACTGACAATGTGCATGTTAGAACTGTCGCACAAGGTACATGTCTCGCAGAGCAGCAGTGTCACTTCAAACGTGAATAAAAATTTTCTAGTACTTACGGTCCGACGCGGCCGGTCGCAGGCTCAACATTAGCACCACCGTCCACAGCTGCATCTCGTATACGCGACATGTCTGCGGGCGCATGTTATATAGGCAACCTGCCTTCCTACCCACGTGACCACATGAGGTCGCCAACGTATAGCAATGGCGGCGGCAGCAGTAAACTTTTACAATTATTTTCGTCTAAACCTGTTAATCTGGACTCTGTTTTGCACTTCTTTTCTTGTTCTTCTTTACAATAACCACCACGTATCAGAAAATGACTCCACTTCAATCTACAAGTTGTATGGATACGAAAACTTCTATTACATTGAGCCTTAGGCCTACAGGTAGTCTCGTTCCATAATGAATTGTCTGCTGGACACTGGATAGGATTTGGCTGGCAATTTAGGTTCACGTAGATACTGAAATTCCTTTGAGTTTGATGTTTGTCATTCGTTGTGCTATCCGATATCACCAAATAAATACACAAATTTCTGCTTTAATATAACTTATATTGTATATTAAATATTAGCTACATGTTTCGACTATTCAAATAAAGGTAAAAGTACATAACGTATACCACATGTAGTAAAATTCTGTGAATGTGTGATCTGAGGTGTGAGGTTTATAGACCTATATTGATATGCATTTCCACTTTTATTATAAGAATTTTAATACAACGATCCTGATGATAGTCGTTATAAGGACCGAAACATGTAGCTAAAACTTAGCATGTAATGTAAGTTGTCTTAAGACTGAAAACTGTTTATTTAGTGAGTGAAAATGCTCTTTGCTTGTGAAGTCTGAAAGGCAGGTCAGCTATATACCAATAGAACCGAGGATATCAATTGGAAATAAAAATATAGGCCTGCATCATATCCAATATCCAACCCTATATTAAAAGATATTTTTACATGACACGGTCAAATATCCGTAAGCGTACACTTTAATATTATTTTATAGGCCTACAATATATGATCTGAAGATGTGTAATTTCACACAGAAATCTGAAATACCGAGACTCATCTACTGCATATTTTAAGGCTAATTTTATTGGCTTGTAGTAAATGAAATGCAATAAAGAATTTTTATGTCATATAGGGCACGTAACAAATTTTGTTTGAGTTCATACATCTGACATTTTAGTCCTGTAGGTGGTAAATTATTCAGTGAGTTGTGTAGCCTGCTATTAACATTATTTTTTAAATAAGACACTGTCGTCGGAAAACAATTATTATTTGTTTATTATTGTTACAAAGAAACCTGGGCGACGTTTCGGAACCATGGTTAGTAAATAATGTTTCCATTATTCGGCAATGCACAAATATTTTCACTGTGAAGAGCTGTGACTCTCTATCATGCAGTGGTTAATACACTACATTCAAACCGTTCTCAGTGACTTGGTGTATAGGCAAGTAGCCCAACGGTAAGGACAGTTCCTTCTAGCGGCACTTCTGTCAAGCTGGTGAGGGTTGTCTGTCTCTTTGTATATCAGTCTTTGATGCCGCATGTCAAAAGGTTTCTCCGTTTCCAAAAGACTGCAGCCTCAGTTTCAGAATAAATTCCGCACTCAAATATAAAAGGAGCACCAAAAAGAACACGAGATCAGAACAGCTGAATCTGACGCCATGTTTCCTTTGAACCATGCTCGAATTTTGTTAATGTGAGGATAAAGTTTTGCACAAGAAGTTTGTGAGCATAATTCAAAAGTGCAAACACAATCAATTTCAAAATACGAGTTGTGATACAATCAAAAGAGTATGTATGTCATAACATTGGTTAAGGAGCTTTTTGTGTCTCTTTGTCCGTTCGTCTCTTTGTTTAATCAAGACCGATTTACGCGAAATTTGGTATGAAAGGAACATTATTTTGTGGAGTCAATGTGAATTTATGACGTGGGTACCACACTAATACTCGTATTACGTGAAGTAGAGTTTTGGTGTGTAGTGGTGATAGAACTGCTTAGGACTCCGAAGAAATATGAAACCCCACGTAATCATAGCTGTTGACAGACGGAAAATGGAATCGCATTTTTATGTTGATATACTATTTATTCATGTAATACATATTGCAAATGTGTAGAACCTTTGTACGGGTAATTTTCTCTCCAATGTTCAGGCATACTCGTAATGCCTAGACCGTCTCTCATGTGAATTGTTGTATGTAATTCTCAGTACTTTAATTACAGAAAGACCAGTTTCAGTATAAAAGACAATGTACGTATAACGTAAAAATGAGGCGCGCTTGTGCAACCATTGTTGTACTGGAAAGCAGTAAGTATTACGCAACTTGAGTGTGTGTTTTTAGCCTTAAGTATCCAGCATGCAATGCGCATGCACCGTATAGCTATCTGTGGCCTGCCCCGCTCTACGTAATTTTCTTGTCCCGCTCTACGACATTTTTCCACATTATCTAATAAACGACACGAATTTCGGGGGAAAAAAATTTATTGAACACAAAATGTGTGTTTCGAGTTTCTCTACAACTTTTGTCTGGAACATTTTTCATTCTAAGACGAATTTAGCGAGATATGATTAAAAATGTATATTGGTCTGCAGGTAAAGTACCGTTTATTCTTGTCCAGTATCAATTAAACTTAAATTTTCCCTCAACATATTTTCGAAAAATACTTAAAAGTCAAATTTCATGAAAATGCTACGTGTGGGAGCCGCGTTGTTCCATGCGAAGAGACGGACGAACATAACGAATGTCATATTCGCTTTTCGCGATTTTGCGAACGTGCCTAATATTGGTAATACTACTATTACTACTAATAATAATAATAATAATAATAACGATGATGATGATAGAAGGAGGAGAAGAAAGTTCTACAGTTTCAGAAATTATTGTAAACTACCAAAAAACCGGCTGATATTTCAACGGAAAATTAACACAAACAACCCTCTTAAAAACATCTTGGCACTTGAAAATTTCTGGAAAGGCACTTACATTTATATTGCTACACTAAACATGGTACAATAACAAACAGGGCTGCCTTCCTTAGAAAATCGATTTTTTTTGAAAGGCAGAAAGTTTGCACAGTGATGGGTTTAATGATTTGTCCTTCTCTTCAGATATCAATAGTGTGAGCAAAGGAAGAAGGATGAGATGGGCGGGCCATGTAGCACACACGAGAGGAATGCTTAGAGGGTTGTAATGGGAAAACGTGAGAGAACGAGACGAAATCTAACACGGGAAGATAATTTTAAAGTGTATCTTTAAGAGAAAGGGTGGCGGGCATGCATTCCACTGCTGCCATATTGTACTACAATTTGTAACTACATTAAACTGACATAAAAATGGAGTAAAAAAACTGTTTTAATATACTTTTCAGAAATATATTAAATTTTTTTCTAGATGGCTTCTTTCATATATTATACCTCTTCGAAAAGTGGGAGACCTTTATGCCCCATCCTGTATATGTACGCGTATGTAGTTATGTACGTATGTATGTGTATAATGGTGTACGTATGTATTTATGCATGTATATCTGTATATATGTAATTATGTATGTGTGTATGTGTTTGAACGTATGGGGGACATGAGAGGTGTATACGGGGTTTTGGTGGGGGAACTGACATAAAGAGATCACTTGGAAGACCTGGGCGTAGATGGGATAATAATATTAAAATGGATCTTAAAAAAGTGGTATTGGGTAACATTGACTGGATTGATCTGGTTCAGATTAGGGACACGTACCGGCTGTTGTGAATGAAGCGATGAAGCTTCGGGGTTCCATAAAGTGCGGCGAATTTCTTGACCAGCTGAGAACCGGTTAGCTTCTTAGGAAGGACTCTGCTCCCTGGATTTATTTACTTGAGTATTTGCGTGTGTGTGTGTGTGTGTGTGTGTGTACGTATATATATCTCTCTACGAATGGGCCCTGGTACCGACTCAGCCTGTAACAGAAATGATTACCAAGAATACTTCCCGGGGGGGGGGGGTAAAGGCGGCAGGTGCGTAGGGCTGCCAACCTTATTACGTTAATGTGCCGATTGTCTTGAAATCTGGAATCCTCAGCCTCCTGGAACCTGGAAACGTAAGGGCTTGTACCTCTACCTGTATGTACACGTCTACATGCAGATATATTAGTATGTAGGCATTTATATCAACCCCCCTTCTTAAGGACAATCGCCTAGATTACGTTGTTTATACTGTCTTGAGCTGTTCCGAAAATAAATGTGAAACACGGGGCGAATGTTATGCTGGGAACTTTCGTTACTTAATAATGATTACTATTATCCGACTCGTTCAGTCGTAGTCCCACGACGACCCTCACAACAAATAAAAAGAAAGGAAGAAGGCGCTCTTCACTTGATTGCAGTGTGACTCGCGTGCTGATCGCTTTGCAACAGGTGGGCGCTGTTGCGGGCAAAAGTGGCACATCGACGGAATGAAGTCACCGAATTCACCGACCACAACTGGAAGTCAAGCTGCAAGATCAAGACGCAGCTCGTAGGATTCATATCGACTTCTTGAAGGTGTCAGAGAGTAACAAAACGTATTTAGCCACTTAGCCGGTCCCAGTGGCCGCGCGGTCTAAGGCGTAGGTCTACGGCCGCTCGCCTGCTGAGATTGTGGGTTCGAATCCCACCGGATGCATGGATGTTTGTTGTGAGTGTTGTGTGTTGTCAGGTAGAGGTCTCTACGACGAGCTGATCACTCGTCCAGAGAAGTCCTAGCGACTGTGGTGCGTCGTTGTGTGTGATCTAGAAACTCCGTGAATAAGGAGGTCATGGCCCAATGGGGGCTGTCGCGCCAAAAAAACAAACATATTTAGCCACTTAGCAACGAAGGCTGCTGCGTCTTACTGTAGCTCGACAGACATCCGGTTCGATTCTATACCAAGTATTAGTCTGTATAGGCTATGTGCTGCCTGATGTGGTTTTTAGGAGACTTTGCAAAATTGCAATAAGCGCTTATTAGCTTCATCATGCCTGTCCGTCTGTCTGTCTCTCTGCTCCTTCTTCCGTCCATATAGAACAACTCGACTCCCACTGAAAGGGTTATCATGAAATGTAGTATTTGAGTATTTTTAGAAAATTCTTTGAAGAAATCGAATTGTAATTAAAAGTTGACAAGAATAATTAGTGATTTATATGAAGGCCTATGTACATTTATGATAATATCTGGTTGAATTCTTCTTAATATGAGAAGTGTTTCAGACAAATTTGTAGAAAAAATCAAAGCACACATTTTATATTCAATAAATTTATTTTAAAAAAAAATCGTACCGTTTATGAAATAATGTGCAAAAATACGATTATGCCAGACAGACCACAGATGACAATACGACGCATGCGAGTTACATGTTGAATTAGTAAGGCTACAGACACACGCTATTGCTTTTCCACGGCAACAGTGGTTACGTGAACGCGCCTCAACGTGACGTTATACGTACAGTGCCTGTTAGCCTCTTCTCGAAAATGCTGGGATGTTATACCAAAGTAATAAAACGATCAATATATAAAATTATGGTACGTAACATTTTTAATTCTTGGCTGTTCAGGTGCAGGTAATGCACGGAGCGTTTCTCAAGTACAGAGGACCAGCAAAGTGGTCTCTACGCAGGGGCGCAATTACGCGGAAAGGGGTCGATAAAATGGAGGGGAAAATTAATATTTTCAAACAATAAATCTGAATTTCTGAACTCAGAAGTTTTAAATTAATGAGCCAAATATGAGGAAATTAAAATAATTGTGTTTTTGTTTATAATTTCTTTTGTGGGCGGCCATTTTGATTATTCGCACTGGCACCCAAAAAATCCTAGCTACCCCTTTTCCTTCGTAAAGTGCTGGTCTTATTCCACATGCTTTTCTTCTGTGGAGCTGGGGAGAAGGAAATGTTTGTGGATCGGAACCAAGAATAAAAAATGAAACAGAAGAACAAATTAGATATGCTTTTGCCTCTGTCCCTCTTGGCTTCTTAAGGAAAACTGTCTTGTTTGTTGCAGAAATGTGTGTCAAAAAGCTGGCCCCTCTCTTAAATCCTGACACTCAATTATAGTGTATGGACTTTAAAATGGTGCAATAATTATAGAAATATAGCATTCCGTTTGGAAGACACGTTTTACGTTGTGTATTTACTTTGTAATCGTCCTGTAGTTTTGACATCTTCAGTGATATCTCCCATTAGCAAAAGCGGCATTGAAACTTTATCTTGTTCATATCCGTGCACTTATGTCACTGTTTTAAGTAAAAATGCGACTAAAGCACTTATATATGTTAAGAGAGTGGCACGCGGTGGCGCAGTTCGTTGAGACACTGCGCTGCAAGACGGAAGGTCGCGGGTTTGATCCCCGATAGTGTCATTGGAACTTTTCATTGATATAATCCTTCCGGCCGCACTATGGTCCTGGGGTTGACACAACCTCTAACAGAAATGAGTACCAGAAATATTTCCTGGGGGTAAAGTCGACCGGTGCGTAGGGCTGACAACCTTACCACCTTCATGAGCCGATTGTCTTCAAATCTAGGGGCCTCAACCTCCTGCAGCCCTCAGGGCCTGTCCAGGCCTGTAATGGAATTGCTTTGCCTTTTATATGTTAACAAAACTTTATTCATACTGTTGCACTACTACAGTCTAGCCCTCAAGGTGCCATCCTCAGGAAGTACTGATACATTTCACGAGCAGGGTCAACAAAATACGTGTCCAGATGTCAGTATCAGGCTACAGGGCAGCATATTATACGTAACACATATACTACGCTGCTGACTCACGAAATGTATCAGTACTCCCTCATGATGGCTCCTTGAGTGCTGAAAAATGTAGAAGTGTAAACATGTGAATAAAGTGGTATTAACATACATAGTGCATTAGTGGGATTTTTGTGTAAATAGCAGTATTGAAAGTAAAACAAACCATTATTAACTTTAGCTAATACTGTCGGTAAAAAGAAATTCTTCTGAAGTTGGCAGACATTTACCAAACCGTGGGCTTTATTTTAGTTGTACTGTATGTGGGTTAATATTGTGTATTGATGTTTTTAATACCGGGGTACGCGATTAACAATACAGCCACCATATGTTTAAATACACTGTAAAAATTACAATATATTGTTTTACATCTATCAACCTTGAGCATTCATAATGCTCCATGTAGGACAAGCACAGACGTCGGTGGTGGAATAAGTTGTGTGTGTGATCACGTTGAGTAAGTTGTCTCTTTAGCCACGTGTGGCGTAAGTTGTTGGTGTGTGTATGGTCAACGTGGAATAAGTTGAGTTTGTGTGGCTACATGTTCAGTAATTTGCTCGCGTAGTCGCACGGAGAATGCACATCCAGGGTTGAAAATAATTACAGATATATACAGTACAACACATGGTTTCTGGCCGATGGAATTTCCAAACGGTTGACTAGGGGCGAGTCACCAATACAGCAACAGCGTCATGATGGGTCTAGTGTCTTCTTTCCGTCTGGCCTTGTCACACCGAAATTCCAAGCAAATGCACACCCGCCCCTCGCCACTTCACCACACCCATTAGGACCGTCCGCCAGCTACACTAACTCCTCTACCGGCCAAAGACGAAGCACCGTACTGCAACTCTGTAGCTAGTCTATGCAGGTCTGTGAGCTGCCTAACGGACATGCATTTATATAGGGCACATTAACCTTTTGGCGCCGGAATTATTTTTTTAATTTTAGCACAGTCTGTATATAAAATTTGAATAATAAAGGAACCAAATACGTTAGAATAATGAAACAAACTGCATTTTGAAGAGAAAAAAACGGAGAGTATATACCATGTTTAAAATATTCAGTACCTATATTTGTTGAATAAATGTATAAAATGCAACTTTAGAGGTTAGCGGTGCGGTAC
>Ga0123354_10010188_pt1 | contig 14460 bp, 4 predicted proteins | sample TergutLab28metaG_2_FD_97872 | JGI IMG/M metagenome (GOLD analysis project Ga0123354, IMG submission 97872) | Labiotermes labralis P4 segment gut microbial communities from Petit-Saut dam, French Guiana - Lab288 P4 | ecosystem: Host-associated > Arthropoda: Insects > Digestive system > Gut ... | reverse complement strand
TCCCCGGCGCTACCAGATTTTCTGAGTAGTAGTGGGTCTGGAACGGGGTCCACTCAGCCTCGTGAGCCTCGTGAGGTCAATTGAGGAGCTACTTGAATGAAAAAAGTAGTGGCTCCAGGTCTAAAAACAGAGATTAACGGCTGTGGGGACCCGTTGCGCTGACCACGTGACACCCCTCTATCCGTAAAAGTTGGCACTAACTTCGCCGACCGGCGGCGGCCGTTCTGTCGGTATAGTTCGCTTGCGGACTAAGGCCACGGAGTTTAGTTTATCCGCTTTGAAGTAGTCGTTTTCGAGAGCTATCCTACAAAATTTTCCATACCTTTCTCCATCCTTGCCATAGGTTAGTATCCTCAAAACAACAAGTGAACTTTATAAGCCAAGAGATTTCTCGTTGTAAAACATATTTAATAACTCAATTCATCTTTGTTAAAAGTAAGTGTAAATTTTTTTGTGCTTAATTTAAAAAAAGTTGAATACGTATGAAAGAGTGGAGGTATTACGCCACGCATTTGTAAAGTTGCCACTAGAAGGATATAACTGCTCAGATTCAAGCCTTGGCCACTTTACCCCTGAGAAGCGCACCCTGATACCACGGCGACAGGGCGCTGGTGGCCCCCTGTTCGGTCTTAAAACTTTGTAGAAAATAGAAATCTGTCTTTCGTCGAAAGGTCAAACCACAGTTCCTCTGTCACAAAATCTGTAACTATAAGACACCGAATTTCAGAATTCACCGTTAATAATGAGTAGGATGGAAGACGCGGTTTCGATTTAGGTCCTATGTAATTTCCAAGAACAGAAGTTCCTTAGAGTTTGCGATGTCCTCTCACGTATATCTTCGAACTGTAAGACAGTTCTGAGAAATAACACTCTCAGAACCACTGATCTGACCGCCGTTTCTCTGCACAGATATCAAAGGAGTTTAGTGTTCGTATTTGCCTTGTGCAGGTGCAGTGCAGTGCAACTTCAGGCCCTGCTCTTTCACAGCTCCCTGTCATAACCCACATCGAAACTCGGGAAGCAACCCTGGTGACATGGCAACCCGCAAACGCTGCGTAACCTTTTGTTTCAGAAGTATGCACACAAGAGACTTTCTTTAGGTCCCTGAAGTACAAAAAAAATGAAGTCCTTCAACGTTTAAACCCAGGACATGTAGAGCGAAAGGAAAGAATTACGCATGCAAAATGAAATACATTTAAAACATATTTGAAGAAGCTCGATGGGCCGACATAGCTCAGTCGGTGTAGCGACTTTCTACGGGCTGGACGGTCCGAGGATCGAGTCCCGGTGGGAACGAGATTTTCCGCACCGGTCCAGATTGGCCCTGGGACTCAACCAGCCTCCTATACAATGGGTACCGGTTCTTTCCCGGGGTAAAGTGGCCGGTGCGTGGCGTTGAACACCCACCCCATCTATCGCCGAGGTTAAAGAAAGAGTAGAGCTATATCTCTACTCCCCCTATGGGCCTTCGTGGCCTGTTCTAGGGTGAACTTTACCTTTACCTTTTATTTAAAGAAGTTCTGTGGTAAAACCTAAAAATAGAGACAGATGTAAAGTGTCGTGTGTGATACAATGCTGCTAAAATTGGCGAAGCATAGCAACCCTGGACACGAGCAGCTTAGGCATGAGAAGTCTCGAAGAGAAAAATTGAGGGGATCAAGCGTCAGGTTGGGCAATAAAAAGACTGAATGTATAGGAAGTCTTAACAAACATAAACAAATTTGCCCTATCTTCACGGGGTGTGTTTGCTTTTCTCGCAAGTTTAAAAAAATTAATAAAGTGCCGCTAACGTGATGAAAATAAATATTGGGAATGGAGATTCGGACTGCTCGCAGGAAAGCTGTTGCAGTTCACGCTCATTGATGTAGCAGTAGTATCTGCCAGTGTAACCTGTTTGTAAGTGTAGTAGTAAATTTTAAATACCTACATTTGAGTCTTCTCTGATTGGTCCGCCGAAGGACACGGAGAATAGAGTTGAAAGTCATGGATTTGTGCACTCAAAATGATTTGCCTATATGAAGGTAAAAGAATGTTTCCCTTGTTTCAAGAACTCTTGTCTTGTGGAAGAATTCGAAGTCATTAATTTACAGAACTAACTTTATGAAGCTGGGTCTTTTTCTAAAATCAGAGGATTACCTGCTTTAGAAACGACTAGCGTTTTAAGAAATCTGAGACGTATTCAAATTAGCAAATAGTCCCTCTTCAGAACCCGTGGAACGCAATCCGTACTGTATATGTAACTTACATTCTAATATTATCTATATTCTATACATCTTATATTGTTCTTAGATAATTTGATACAATCAGTATGCTCAATACCATACCATCAAAGCGACAATGTATTTATTATGTGAAAGAAAGGTACATACAGCGTGTCCCACTCGCTACCGAACCCGGCATTTCTTTAATAATTCTAACACCAATGAAGATATTGCAACGAAATTTGAACAGGAGTACGTGGCCACTTCCAGCACATGTTATGATAAAGTCACATTTCTTACACAGTGGGGTAAGTCCGCTTCAAATTTCGTTAAAATATCCTCATTAGTGGTAAAATTATTAAAGAAATTCCGGGTTCGGTAGCGAGTGGGACGCAATGTATTTCATTCTCCGTATGCCATCACCAAGCTTAAGGTAAAGAATTTTATTATAAGTAAGAATGTGAGATCTCACGTAAAAGTATACATGGTATTATTTACTTACGTGTAATAAAATTCTTTATACTTATCCTGATGATTATCTACTAAGATCGAAATATAAATTGCTTCATTAAAGCCAGTCTTGTCCGTGCACCAATAAAGAATTCACAGAATAAAACCAACAAATGCGCTGTCAAAATTATATTGTATACACAATTTGTCATAACTCCAACATTTTTCGGTCTACCTTGATTATCTTCAGGGATTTACTGAACATCAATAAAGCCTATATAAAATATAGATAGATTATTAAGTATATTAACACTTTTGAATTAAACTTTATTAGATATTACAAATTTCGCTTGTAGTATTGCAGAACTGGTCCATAAGTTGTGGAATTTGTACTTGCATGTTTTTACTAAGGTTCATGTCAGGAGGACGTCCGGTTCAAGTTTTAGTCTACTAAAACATGTAAAAAAGTTAAAGTGTTCCCGTTACACGCCCAGTATGGCCCAGAGGGTGCGTAGAGATATAGCTCTACTCTTACATGACCGCGGCGCTAGAAGGGGATGAGTGGTCAGCAGCTCGCCCCGGCCGCACTCTACCCCCGGGAAAGACCCGGTACCCATTTTACAGGAGGCTAGGTGGGCCCCAGGGCCGGTCTGGCCGGGCGGAAATTCTCGTCCCCACCAGGATTCGATCCCAGACCGTCCAGCCCGTAGTCAGTCGCTATACCGACTAAGCTACCTGGCCCACCACCAAAATATGTACTTAATGAAAATTTCAAACTGAAACCCCTCTATTTTCAAGTTACATCTTCACTGTTATATCTAGCTATTATGATCAGCACCCGTGAGTACAAATTTTGAATTCTCGCTCTCCGTTCGCGCTTGTTGATCCTACATGTGACAGCACGACATCCCAGTTACGCCCTGTAATTGAGTGCCAACTCTCACAATCCAGAGATCAGTGCTCCCGCGTTTGTATTTAAAGGTCGCGAGGTCATAATAGATTAATATTCCTCCTGCAGGGTCTACTGGTTCATTCCTGTCAAGCTCACAATTCTGCTGTCACGTCGACGAGGAAGAAAATGACGCAAATATCTCTCATTTAATGCAAACTCCAGTATATATTAATGCCATATAAGATTACGACGGCAAAAGAGGGACAGAGAGAGATAGAGCTTATCAAGCCGATGAATTTGTACGTCAGTGTCAAACATGGCAGCTATTTGAGGCCTGAGGCCTGACGCCTGACGCCTGAGCTATACTCACCAGTATGGGTGTTCACGGAAAACAACTTTTCATTAGCGCTGAGTTGCAAGTTTTGTACGTCTTAGTAAGAGAGGACCCCCCCCCCACCCCCACCCCACCCTTCCATAAATTGAATTAGTAACTTGAGACAAGGATAGTGGCAAATTTTATGTAATGTTCAATCGTATCATTCGGAAAGAAAACTGGGTGGCCCAAATCACGAGAGTTTAATTTTGGGGAGTTTAAATCGTCATGGATGCATGAAAAGCGTGGAGTTGCAACTTTGAAGGAAGGAACTGTTTCTGTGTTTCCAACAAGAGAAGAAATCCGAGAAAAACTGTGTAGCGTTTGCCGGGCACAGAAACTTCCGTATTCGTAGTGACATCTAGCCATCATCCCTGCAAACAAAAGTGAACAGAAATTCCATACTCAACCGTACATTCCATATTCAAATGAAAGTTTGATCTCAGAAACATATAAAATTGTAGCTCAAACTTCTCAGAAAAAAAATCACATTTCTCTTATATCTTATTTCACCTAACGTTGTTCATATTTATCTTTTTTTTTTTTTGTACGGAGGAACAATTGACAAGAACACGTTCTCTATCGGTGTGAAATGTGAAACTCCTTGAGGCTAAAATAGATTAACTCTGTTAATAATGCTGCTTTCAGATGTGTTAAAAGGAAGCGATATTGTATTTCAGTGATGTGTCATGTTTTTCACATTCTCCATTTCGTGCATTAAAATTCAGTTATTGTAATTCGAACCAGTAGAGTGACTTCAATAAAACTGTGTGAATTCGTTGGTTCGAAATGTAAAAATTGTTTTGTTTTGTTTTGTTTTGTTTTGTTTAGGTAATGTAACTTGAAGTGATACGACGACTGTGTTCCTTTAATATAACTATCGTTGATCTGAAGGGCTTGAGAAAACCATATAGTCCTTAGTCATGAAGACGCGTAAGATTACCTTCCAATACAATTTTTGCCATCGGATTGTTACCTTACGGGTTTACTGTCTTTGTATTTTTGTACGTGTAGATAGATAGATAGATAAACGGATGGATGGATGGACGGACGGACGGATGGATTGATGGAGAGAATATGCCGATCCCAGTGGCCGCGCGGACTAAGGCGGGGTTCTGAGGTGCTCTGTTGCTGGGACTGTGGGTTCGAATTCGCCGGGGGCATGGATGTCTGCCTCTTGTGGGTGTTGTGTTTTGTTAGGTAGAGGTCTCTGCTGCGAAGGGTTAATCAATCGTCCAAAGGAGTCCTACCGACTGTAGTGTGTCTGCTTGTGATCCTGAAGCCTCGATAATGAGGAGGACTTGGCGCACTGGGGACTGTTGCGCAATGGAAAATCTATATGTATAATACAGCGCGAGGATGTGACGGTTTTCCATTGGCTCCTCAAACAAACCGGACAAAATGTAGTACAACGTGGCAAGGAATAAGCAGCATAGTTTGTGATTGAAGGTTTTAAGTGTACTGCGAATGACAGCGACAGTCTTCTGTGATAAGACGCAGCATTGGTTAATTACTTATTGTTGATATTTCAGAGATACCTGCTGTTATCCCAGAACTTAACTTTCTCCAACTAGCACAAAAACTGAAGTTAATTTTATACTATTCATATTGTACATAATCTTACAATTAATTTATCAAAAACAAATGCATTTAATAAAATGCAATTTTCAACACGTATTAAACTCATTATACAATAATACATTATAAACCAACAAATGCACCTTTTATAAATTAATATTTTAATTGTTAATTTTTTTTGTCTTCTACGAGTTTCGAACTCGAGGGTTCATCTTCAGGAAAACGGCTGTGTATACAGTTATGGTATAGTACGTTTTACATGCATCATTATAAGCAGTCTTGAAGGTAGAAGAGTGTGTTAGATAAAAAGTGTTAAATTCCTATACGTTTCTGCACCGGGGTGCCATCCTCTGGGCAGTGTAGTGTGCCGTAGGCTATGCTACACTGCCCAACATAACGCACGTCGCAGGCTACATGTGGACGACATCCCTTGAGATGCCATAAGATCCAGGAAGATGTTTCTATGCATAATGCATACTGAACCTAACCAGCTGCGGACTTATACGTGGAACTGTTCACTATCATATAATATTAACGTCACAGTACTGTAATGCTTAGGTTTATCATGTTTTTATACAGTTTAGAATCTTAGAACTGTAGATACTCCTACACGGGCAGTTTAATACGTGGAATAAAGTGTTGGGCTTATATTCCTTTGTTATAACTCCCTGAGGATGGTACGTCGGTGACGAAACATGTAGGAGTTTAATATTGTCTATGAATTGCATTTTATTAAATACATTTACTGGTTGATGGATTAATTAAAATTAGCTAAAATTAATATTTGTATCTTACAATTTGGACAGCCGAAATAATGTAGTCGACGCAGGGAGCAGGGTACGGTATGGACAATTCCGAGATCGAATCTCGGTAGGGGAGGAAATTTTTCTCCTCTTCAAAATGTCAGCAATTTCTCTGGGGCTCATCCAGCCTCCTACTCAACGGGTGCCTGGTTTCTTTTCTGCGTTTAACTCGGCCAGGGCATGAAGTTAATCACTCACCTCCATCTACTACTGAGACTAAGAATGAGTGGAGCTATACCTTTACTTCCCCTCATATGTCTTCATGGCGAGGGCAGGGGAAGCTTTACCTTTAGCTTTATCATGATTTTTGAAGTTTGCTGTTGTTATTGACCTCAGGGTGTTCGATAATTCTCAGTATTCGCTGTCTGAACTTCTGCAAAACTCGCTGCGATAAAGTCCCATTAATGTCCCAGTTGCCTTCGTAACATCATACCAAAACGTTCAACATCCACAGTGGAAAGGTAATCGTTTCGTGCTGTGATTTATTAACGCCTAGATTATGTTGAGGGAAAGGAACACCAGGCGGTTACCGTAAACTGTGGGCGCTGTTACACTCTGCTGCAAACATTTGTAGCGATGAAATTGAAAAGTTGGGCAGAGGGTGACAAGTGGAGCAAATTCCCACAAGACAAAGCAAAGCAAAGCAAGCAAAGTAAGATTTTTCTTATGCTAATATTTTCAGGCCGCTTAAGAAGACGGGTTTTGCGACACACTTCGGTGGGCAGTAACTTCCCCATACTTGAAAGTCCCTGAATTATTCTAGTAGGATTGTCTCACGCCCGAAGCGTATGCTACTCCTCCCCCGCTGCACTCAAGAACTGGAAGTCCGCATTAGAGTCGAAAATTGAGAAACTACTGACGGTCTCTTGAGCGAGTTAGGTTCAGGCTGCGACAGCTGCAGTTGTATCGAGTGACATGGTGGTCATCGGGAACGGGTAATCTTCATGCAGCATGCTACAGTTACTGGACCGCAGTTATCTTGCAGGCTTTTTTTTTATTTATTAGCCATCAGATTTTATAATCAAACTATAATCTAATTTGCTATCTTGTTCTGTTTTACACGGTAGGGTAGACCTCAGTCGTGAAGGTCGGAGGTCCAACGACTTTTTAGCCTTCTATTTCTCATTGGTTGTGTTATAGTTGTCACTAGTGGGTTGGGATGGGATACTAGTTTGTTGAGGTGTTTGTCAATTCTTTCCTTAATGATCTGAATTACATAGGTGATGTTGAGGTCTGTATGGAGTGTGTGATTTGATACAAACCATGGAACATTTGCTATGGTTCTTAGGTTTTTTGATTGTGATCTCTGTATAATTGCTGCATTGGATTTGTTGGCGCATCCCCACAGTTCTATTCCTTATGTCCATATGGGTTTAATCACTGCTTTTTAAACAAACAATTTGTTTTCTAGTGATAGGTTTGAGTTTCTCCCTATTAGCCATTTGATTTATTTTACTTTTAAGTCGGTTTTTTTTTCTTTTCTTGATAATGTGCTGTTTCCAGTTTAGTTTGCAATCGAAATGTAGCCCTAGGTACTTCACAGATTCTACCTGTGGTAGTACTGTTTGACTGATGCTTATTGCGGGACAGCTTTCTTTCCTGAGGGTAAAGGTTATGTGTGATGACTTGGTTTCGTTAACTTTTATTTTCCATTTTTTAGCCATTTCTCTACGGTGTTGAGGTATTCCTGAAGGTTGCGTGAGGCTGTCGTGGGATTTGCATGGGTCGCAAATATGGTTGTATCATCCGCGAATGTGCCCATCTTTGTGTCCCTGGATGTCGGTAGGTCAGATGTGTATAGTATGTAAAGCAGAGGTCCCAGGATGCTTCCTTGGGGTACCCCTGAGTGGATTTGGAAGCCGCTTGAGGTTTCGTTATTGTATTTAGTTACGAAGTGGCGCTCCTGAAGGTATGATTTCAGTAAGTTGAAATATCTTATGGGGAGAATTTTTTTAAAATTTTGTGGAGTAGTCCTGGGTGCCAGAATTTGTCAAATGCCTGGCTGACATCTAGGAAGGCTGCTGTGCAAAATTGACGGTTTTCCAGGGCTTTGTTGATGGTATCTGCCACCCTATGGCATTGTTGAATTGTAGAGTGAGCCTGTCTGAATCCGAACTGATGGTTTGGAATCCAGTCATGTGGGTTCAACACTTTGTTGATCCTTTTAAGTATAAGTTTTTCCAGTATTTTTTAGATAGTGGTCAGTAGGCTGATGGGTCGGTAGGAAGTGACATCTATAGGGTTCTTCCCTGGTTTAGGTAAAGTTATGATTTGTGCCTGCTTTAATGTCTTAGGCCAGTATTCTAGTCTTATTATGGCACTGAGAATGTACAGGAGGTTTAGCAGTCCTTTCTGAGGTAATTCTTTCAGCATTGTGGCGGTAATGAGGCCAATTCCTGGTGCTTTTTTGTGGTTAAATTTTTTAATTTCTTTTTTGATTTCTTTTAGGGTGAATGGTTTGAGGCGGTCTTGCTGGTGTATGGGAATTTCTAGCTCTTGTTCCACTTCCTGATTTTGATCGCTGTTGTATGGATTGAACACTTCTGACAGATGTTCCGCAAATAGGTCAGCTTTTTCCTTGTCGCTTTTCGCCCAAGGTCCCGGAGGTGTTGTGTTTTTGCGTATTGGGGGTTGCGATTCTTTCGGTTTTCTCCTGTTTTTTATTGGCTTCCAGATGGAACTGTCTTCTCTTTTTAGGCTGGATATGTAGGCTTTGAACGATTCGTTTCGCAGTTCTTGAAGTTTGGATTTTAATTTGTTGCTTATTTGGTTGTATTTTCTCTTGTTGTCAGGGGTATGGGTTCTTTACCAAGTAGACCTGGCTTTTCGCTTTTCGGCTATTAGCCTCTTTATTTCGTAAGTTACGTTGCTAGGTGCCCTTTGGGGTTCGCTATCCTTCAGGCTAGAGCTAAAAATACTTCCCTTCATACATTTTGGTCTGTCACCACAATCTACGAAGAAAACGTTCCATCCTCGCGCAAAGTGATTCCGTTACGGGCCCAGTGTGGCCCAGAGGGTGGGTAAAGGTATAGCTCTACTCTTCCATGACCGCGGCACTAGAAGGGGGTGAGTGGTCAGCAGCACGCCTCGGCCGCACTTTATCCCCGGTAAAGACCCGGTACCCATTTTACAGGAGGCTGGGTGGGCCCCGTTCCTATGAGTTTAATTTAACTTGGAGTACCTGTTTTAACGGAAATTACCTGCGACGTAGTAAAAAGCCTGTCTCTCGCAGCGCCGTTATATGCACGTTTCAACGTGGTTGTAACCTTCCTACATAGGATTAGCCTATTATTATTTTAAAAACTCTAAAAGAAAGGTGGGCTGGATACGTAGCATGTATGGGGGAGTAGACTTTCGTTCTGGAGTAAGAAACCCTGAATGGAATGCACCATTTTTTATACCTAGTTGCAGGCCTATATGACAGGATAATATTAGAATTAATTTAATTAAGCGGTTGAGGGTATGGGCTGAATTTATCTGGCTCAGAATAGGGTCGAAAGACGGGTTCAGTAGCGATCCTTCGGGTTACATAAGAAGTAAGAAATTTCCTGACAGTCTGAGAGATTGCAAACTTCTGACAGTCGCTCTGCTTGAACACAGGTACCCTTGCGAAGGACTGCATATATGACCTGGCGGAAATTTTCTTTATTTGAAACAAAATTTCTTGATGCCTTCAAGAATTTTTGAATTCAGTGAACTAATAAATTGCAGCTTAGACTTCACAGATTGTGCCCGGCTGCACGCCAAGTACCCATAACACCCAAATTGATATGTTCCATTCTATCGCCGAATTTTCCGTTTCATCCTTTGTCCGCACAACCACACAGCTCTGAATTTATCATTCTTACGACAGAATTTTCCTCTTTTTATTTTTCTGTGATATTGAATTCATCTTCAAGTCTATAGGAGATCATGATTTATACTTTTGTGTCTCCTTGTCTAATACAGTGAAAACGTAACTTTTCTATCGTTTGCTTTTTCCTTTTCATACTGCGAACCTTTCAGACAGCAAACCAAACATAAAAAAATTACGCCATACTCTTCCCATTCGTATGATAACAATGGCTGCAAAAGTTACATACAAAAACCAACGTAGAGATTCTCGACGCAAACCCAATCCTCATACACAATCATCTTTGTGATAGCACGAGTTAATCTTAATTTCTTAAATGGCTAATTACTAAGAACCCTAAGGAGTAAAACGCAATTGCTTACTTTAAAACTGTTCAAAGATTCGGTTCCGTGTCAAACATCATCAGTCTAATAAAACTGTATAAGAATTTAGTGTATCAATCACGATTGCATAGCATATCAAGAATGATAAATCCAGTTTTTTTATAGACATGGGTCCGTGCATCGTGAATCGAATTGAATAATTGTCCAACAAGATGCGACTGTGTTCAATTTATTTTACTTCTGCAGACAGCTGCACGTGTTTCGGGTGTTGACAACCATTAACAGGAGCTCGTACAACTCAACAACGCGAGCGGTTGTTAGTAGACCCAGTTGAACAGTGCCAGAATCTGTAATTACAGTTGTACGAGCTCCTGATGATGGGTGTCAACACCTGAAACATGTCGAGCTGTCTACAGAAGTATAATAAACTGAATACCGTCACATCTTGTTGAGAAATCCAGTGTTTCCTTACATCAGTCATTCCATGGAATAAGACGTTTAAAATATTACAAAAATTCTGTTTTAATATATGTTTTAAGACGCATTTCAATCTGTTACATTAAAAGATAAAAGTGTGCTAAATTTGTGATTATGCGTGTAAGTAAATACTGCCAGACTAAGTATTTGTGTTTTAGTAATTTATAAATTCACGTATTTCTGCTATTGTAGAAAATTTAAGTTTTGCACATATATTTACTTGTTTATAGAGGTTTATTATTCACCCTGCCGTAGATTCCAGTTACAAAATTCTATCGCAGTTTCCAACTAACACATTGCGTTGTCATCACTGAGGTTCTTACTACTTATCTGAAAATTTTGCACTAAGAGATAAACCAATTTAAGAATCAAAATTTAATTTCTTAATTTAAGCTTGTACAGTTTTCAGCTCCTACATTTTTATACCCATTACAATGGATATGGCTGCTTATTTTAAATAAGAGATAGAAAAGTTAAATCACATGATTTAAAGCTTCCACGAGGGCAAATATTAACACTGGGTTACGACAGCCGATACGGGGCGATGCATACAGTTATTTTGGGTTAGCGTCCTGCTTGATTTCAGAATCAGTACTGAAAAAGGAGTCATTATATACCCCCGAAATTTGGTAACCAACTAGCAGAAAAAACGTTGAAAATACCACGAATACCGCAAGAGAAATGTACAAATTGAAAACAAATCCAGTTTTTGGCGAGTTCGTGTAGCCGCGAAGAGCAACTATTAGCTTTCTCCGTGTCCGTCCGTCAGTCCGCCAGTCGTTTGCTTGTGTATATCAGCGCAACTCCCACTACACATATTTCCGTGAAATTTTATATTGGACACTTTCATGTAAATATGTCCAGACATAAGAAATTTGTTTAAAATAGGACAAAAATATCGAGAAATTTACATAAATATCTAAGTACCTGTCATTGTTGCTGTCGACATTAAATTCCCATTAAAAACTCTCTTCGAGGGAAATCAATCATATCAGGATATCAGAGTTGCCTAGGGTGTAAAAACGTCATGCGAACGCGCTACAATTTTTCTGTTTAACGTGCATTTTCCTCTTGTGACGCATTAGCAACTTCCGTAAATGTAAAAATTAAAATAAGCTACCTATGGATACAAATACCGTTTTAACTGAACTAATAATAAATTTACAGTAGAGTAATGCGTTATTATTAATATTATTATTATGTTGTTGTTTTTGTAAATATGATGTCACTCTACCTGCATAAACTGATCACGAATTCATCAGTACAAATTGGCAGATTGATACGGAGACATATTTGATTTGATAATCAATTCCAAGAAACCTAATAGCTCCTGTCAAGCCAACCGTCGCTCCGACAGTCAATAAACCAACCAGCATTTTAGGTAAATCGAACGTGAAACTGTTGTGTTCAGTACTACCTGTGTTCAGTCCCTATGCTGTACAACAAACCCACAATCCCACTCCCACCTTATTTCTTCAAAATCATTTCTATTGAATCTGTTTCCATCGCACTTGATATATATAAATTACGGCTATTCCAAATCATATATAATTATAATTTCATTTGCTTAGGTATTTTTCATGGAATCCGTTCCAGACCAAGGTTGTTTTGTGACTTTTTATTATACAAACTGGCTACTTGATATAGCTTAAACTAGTGAAGAGAGATTTGTATGTAAGGCATACGTAACACTGCATAACATACGGCTGTTTAAAATGTCAGTACACGTAATATATTTGTCAATAAAATTATTTTTCTAGTAACACAAAGAAAAATATCTTAATAGTGTAACAAAAAATACACCACAACAGAACACGTAATAAACACAATAATATTTCGATTGCCGAACAGTCTAAGAATTGACTTCTCAACCCTTGAAAATGGGACCTATAGACTCCCCGAAACGTCGGTAAAGTACCAACATACGCTGCATAACAAACCAGAAGAGCGACGAACTAATCTACACGGCGGAGGAAGTTTGAAATTTCAAACAGTTCCGTATGTGGTTATATCGGTCCATGTAGCTGCACAGAAATTTTCTGATAATTAGGTAACGCGTTATAAGTACAGTTTTCTTCAAAATATCTCTGACGTTTCATACCATACTACAAGGCAACACATCCCCAAAAGGGGGCAGTCTTTACATTCATTGTCAGCAGAACAGCAAATCTCACATGTAACTGTAATATTTATAACATGTTGCTTACATAGGGCAGGCGTTTATATTCACGTATGATTTTACGAGGCTCAGTTAGACTTCATTCAGAGTTTCTCCAAACTTCCGTCTGTAATACTTTAAATTCCAGTAAGTTATGCACATTGAAGTGTCTCAGTATTGCATTCCCAGTGCTCGATCTGGTTTAAGTAAGAGAATTTGCGTTATAATGTCGATATGTTGCCAATAGCAACTGCAGAGGACATGTTAGGGGCAACTAATTCGGATAATTAGATAACCATATCATGAGATTAGTCAGATGGTCGATATCTTTGTTGTTAGTTTAATTTAATTCATCACTAATCAGAACAATGCTCCGGTCAGAGCCGGGATATATCAGTCAGTATGGTCATTAAGCTACGGTCTGCGCTACTAGCAACGGGGATTCGGTGCATGACGTGGGCTTTCTCTGCGGTCCGGAGAGTGAAGCCGACCAATCACACGAAGCTGTTACGAGGTTAAAAATTGGAGCTACACTTTTATTTCGCCCTACTCCTTCACTGCGCGATACTAGATTAAGGACTGTCACAAATTCTTACGCTTACTTTGCCATGTTCTGCTCGCCAACAGAGAATGGTTTTCATGTAATAGTAAATGAATGGAGCAGAATTCATGAGAAGCCGTTAGTTGCTCAGCTGCCCAAATAATTCTCCGACTTTTGTAGAACCGGCGTTCAGAGAATCTTCACTGATGAAATAATCTCCTGAGGCATTCCAGTACATTCCACACTATGCACATAACGTTTTATGATATATTTCAATGCTATTTTTATCTAAGCTTAAGTGTTCGTATAGGTATATTATCTTAAAGATTTCAGTCAAAATATTTTGTGTAGTCCTCATTCTCCCCCTCCCCACACGCATACAAACATATTACATATCCCTTGGCAAATGTGTGCGTTGTTGTGTGTGTGTGTCAAGGTTTTTTTTTTTCATATATCCAACTACATTCCAATAGTCTTTAATAGTACTTTATCTTAATTCTGAGGTGTGTCATCCTCGTTGTGTGTAGAAAAAGACTAATAGTGCAGTAAATATCAGTCATGAAACCACAACTATGGTAGTATGGATTTATGATGGTATTTAATACCAAAAAATAACTACATGTTTCGGCCAATAGCGACCATCTTCAGGTTATTACAATTTTGCTAAAATTTTATCATATATATATATATATATATGCCTATATTGCGAGGTGATGCTGAGATCTCATCATCGTTACGCGTTAAAATCAGTTTATTTAGTGGGAAGTCTAATGGTCAATGACTGGTAGGATGTAAGTTTATGGGTAGGTAT
>Ga0123354_10010185_pt1 | contig 14462 bp, 9 predicted proteins | sample TergutLab28metaG_2_FD_97872 | JGI IMG/M metagenome (GOLD analysis project Ga0123354, IMG submission 97872) | Labiotermes labralis P4 segment gut microbial communities from Petit-Saut dam, French Guiana - Lab288 P4 | ecosystem: Host-associated > Arthropoda: Insects > Digestive system > Gut ... | reverse complement strand
TTTTTTTTTTACCAACTTGCTTACTCACTCCATGGTGCAGAGTCCTTCTTGAGAAGCTAACTGGTTTGCAGCTAGTCAAGAAATTCCCCACATTTTACGGAACCCGAAGGTTTATTACCACAGTCACAACTGCCCGCCACCTGTCCCAATTCTCATCCACATCGATCCAGTCCACGCGCCCACATCCCACTTCCTGAAGATCCATCTTAATATCCTCCCATCTACGTCTGGGTCTTCTAAATGGTCTCTTTCCCTCAGGTTTCCTCTCCAAAACCTCGTATATACCTCTTCTTTCTCTCCCATACGTGGTTCCAGAATTACTACGCCTTTGTGTTTGCGGTGTACTGAGAGCGCGGGGTGTCACCACACCACTGTGCAGTACACTCTTCCTGTACGGTTTTTATCGAACTGCTCACGTGATAGTGACTGGGCTGGATGTGTTATGCCTTTGTTGAACAGCGTTACACAAGATAGGGATTTAGTTAGAAAAGCCGCTGTTGCGTGTGTCGTATCGGCCACGTAACAGCGGTATTCAAAAATCAAGAGGGAAAAAAAAGGGGGGGGGGGGTGTTACTGGAAACGGAAGGCACAGACTTGGCGTCGGACGGAATGTACGTGAATCGGGTGAAAAACTTTCGAAGATTGCCTACAAATTTAGCGGCGAATAGGTTCGGGCGCAGCTCTGTCATTTCTGAACTAGTAACGTCTCGTACTGTCCACATTTCATGTTTTTTAACCCATGCCGATAACGTGCTGTGCCTGAGGCTGCACACAGCAGACCCTCAATTTGTGGGCGCAGTTATACATTATTCATTTGATTTATCCTGATCTGCTTGTCATTACATCGCTGTCTACATTTCTTCGGTACGAAAAGGTAAAGTTGTCTCTTTGTACAACATTAGTACGTGTAGGTGGAATGGAGCTACTGCTCCACATATTCGTAACTTCTGCACTACATGGCGGTGAGTTGTCGTTTTCGCCCCGACTCCTTTACCCCCCCCCCTTCCCTCGTGAAAGGCCCCAAGGCACCCATTGAATAGGTTTGGCGGACCCCTGAGCCGTTCTGGGCATTTTGAAGCGTAGATAATGTCCTAGACATTGTATATAACTTGACTAACGCATCTTTTTTTGCATGAAATATGTGTTTAAGAGATACTTAAAACATGATGACGGCTTCATGTGTCGGCTTTCTTCCTTAACCCTTATCCTGCTAACGTGGAGTGTAAGCTGGGCTCCTAATAATGAAAGCAAATGGCATATGGGATTTAACTCGGCGTTTAAAGGGTTAAGCCGTCTTGAGGCTTTGACTCGGAGGATTTTTTTAATACACAATTTACAGTGTTTTCAAATACAAGATCTCGTTGATATAAATTATTTTTAGTGTGCTAGGATATGAAATATGAAATTTAATTATAAGATTACGTAAGGTAAAGGTAAAGCAGTCCCTGTACAGGCCTGGAGTGACCCAGAGGGTTCCAGGAAGTTAAGGTTCCCAGATTTCGTGACAACGGCGCAGGATGGTGGTAAGGTTGTCAGCCTTACGCACCGGCCGCCTTTACCCGCAGGAAATACTCCTGGTACTCATTTTTGTTAGCGGCTGGGTCGACCTCAGGGCCATAGTGCGATCGGAAGGATTTTATGTCAATGAAAATTCCAATGACACCAGCTGGGATCGAACCAGCGACCTTCTTATTTGTACCACAGCACCGTAACCACTGTGCTACCGCGGCCCCTCGATTACGTGAGGTAGTAATGTAAAATAATACAGATAAAGTATTAGTTTCACTTCTGTTATCAACCAACAACTGCACTTACATAACTTTCACATAAAAACACTTAAAAAAAAACTTAAAATCACTTCGACACGTTTCGATCTTCTTAGATATGACAAGATCGAAACATGTCGGGAGTGATTTTAAGTGTTTTTAAAGTGTTTTATGTGAAAGTTATATAAGTGCAGTTGTTGGTTGATAACAGAAGAAATTCTACAAAAATGCACGATGCAACAATAAGATTTATAAAATATTAATTATTTTGTGGGGATTATGGTGCAGTTATTGTGATTTTTTTTTTCATATTCGTACCGTGCGTCTTGATATTATCAAAGTTTTATTTTTTCACCGACTGATGCACCAGTGAGTTGTCTTAAACAACAGTATTAAAATGTACATTTTAACAACTGTAACTTTAGTAAGCACAAATTAATGCTCTCCCTGATGATGACGTAACTAACACCGAAACATGTTGGGGCTGTTTTAATGTAAAGTTTAACACTGGTTTATCAGTTTGTGAATAAATAAAGCTTTGGTTGTGGAAGTTGTTTGACAGAGTTAGTGTCCTCCCCTGCCCTGATTGGATCCCCGTCCTCTGTAGCCCTTGTCGAAGTCCCTTTGCTACGTTGTCTCGGTTGCCGCAGTTTTATCACGGAGTGTAACAAATTATTTGTAGTTACCACTTAATTGTTCGGAACGGGCTTTATTAAAATAGTGGCACCGTTGTTGTGTGGAGGCGTTCCAGAGTTCCCCGGACGTAACGGGCCTACCTAGTTGCTAAGCTTCGCTTGCATTAGACGTGGGAAGAAAGTGAAAGTGCATGTCGCACCGAATGTGGTGATAATTAGCCCTAGTCTTGCGTGTAGACAGACAGTTCAGCGATCTGTTTCAACACTGCAGTAGCAGCTTTTTGCACACTGCCGCTGCATTTCGTACTGAGCAGCTCCCATGAAAGCGGTTCTTGTGCTGTTCATATACAGTCGCGCGACAAGCCACTGTTTGGCAACGTTGTGACTGTCCACATGAAACGACTCGGCTTCAACTGGACGAGTTTTGTTGAAATTTAGTATTGGGCTCTCTTTCATCCAAATTCAGGTTTGGTTAAAAAGACGCTTAACAAGTCCCGCAGTTTATGTGATAAGCACGCGATATCCGTTTGGCGATGTGAATGTAGGGTTATGGCGGCTTGTGGTGTGACGTAACAGTGTAGTGCTCTACCTTTCGTGCTATTACGTCACCATTGTATAGTTACCATATAAGCCACAGTATAAGACAGTTCCAAGTGTAAGGCAGCCCTCTATTCCACATGCAGTACTTATAAAATGCTTGGAAAACTTACAGAATGTATTAAAATCATGAATGAAGTGTACTCCCCACCCATTATTGTTCGGGTGATAAAATCGAGATGAGATGGGCGGGTCATGTAGCGTGTATGGGGGACAGGAGAGGCGTATACAGGGTTTTGGTGTGGAAACTTGAGGGAAAGAGACGACTGGGAGACCCAGACGTAGATGGAAGATCTCCAGGAAGTGGGATGTGGGGGTATGGACTGGATCGAGCTGGCCCAGCATAGGGACATGTGGCGGACACTTGTAAATGCGGTAATGAACCTTCGGGTTCCATAAAATGCGGGGAATATCTTGACTAGCTGCAAACCGGTTAGCTTATCCAGAAGGACTCTGCTTCCTGGAGTGAGTAAGTAAGTAAGTAAGTAGGTTTATGATAGAGGGCGATGTAAAATTAAAGATAATACATGTGGGTTAGACACTGATTGGGAAAAGACGGCGCTTTAGCGTACCGTACGAGTCACTGTTTAATAGGAAACGCCCTAAGACCTTGGTTATAAGGTGACGCATGCTTCTCTGTTCCTCTTTCGGGTGTGGGGGGGGGGGTGGTACTCACCTTATCTTCGGGCTGAACGCTGTAGTAATTTTGTCTTCACTCCTTTTACATGTTTCATAATTCAGAAAAACACCAGCATGCAATAATAATATTTAATATTTATTGACTGTGTATGGGAATCGGAATTTTGTTATGTAGATTAGGTTTGTGGCTCAAATTGTGTACAGAATGTTTGTAAGGCGGTGGGGTTAACATTAGACGTTATGCATGACCGGCCTAGACATAGGGCATGTCTCTGAATGGTAAGCTCTTCGTAGAAATGTGACAGTACAGTCCGATGCCAGCAGTAACATGTCCGCAGTTACAAAAGTGTGATCCCAGTGGATTAAATGATATGATTGTTTGACGATATGAGCCCAGGATGTAGATGTGAACTCGTCTGTGTTGATTTGCACCTACGTGCGTCTCCCAGTCTTGTTTCAGGGCTGTTCCCAACTACGTAGTGTGCTGAAATATTACTGAGTTTCTAACCCTCTTAGGATCGGAAAAAGTGGAGGTGTCTGTCTGCCCCCTTGCCGATTTAATAATAATAATATTTATTAAATGCAATTGGGTTGTCACCCGGTAGCAGTGGTTATTTTACATGTATACAAAACATGAAATCGGTTACTACTGAATTTAAGTAGATGACAAGCATGTAGTGGCAACTTGGAATCTTAGGAACCATCTCAGCATTTGCTTATCGACACAAGGGAACAAAGAAAAGCCTGTGTGGAGGTGGCCGTTCGCAAGACCTTTCTGAAACAGCATTGCTTTTTGGAAGATTCCCATGTTTCGCCCGTTAGTCCTTCGGGTAAGAGGAACATGTAGTTGAGATGAAGTGTGGAGCGTTGGCGAAATGATTCTGGCGGGAAACCGAAGTACTCTGAGAGAAGCCTGACCCATAGGCGCCCTCTCTACCACAAATCGCACGTGGAGTGAGCTGGGATTGAACCCGGGCTTTCGCGATGAGAGGCCGGCGACCAGCAGCCTGATGGTTCAGTTCGTACCGCGCAGTGAACACACCGCCTCTTATTAAAAACAGCAAAGCAGATAATGCTGTTTAGGGAAATAATCGCTGTTTGTTCTGAGATCCATACAAAAGACAAATGCAGTGTGCGTGGGTAGAACTTAGAATTTGTGAATGTTAAAGCTGGTGGTACATACATTAACCACTAGGCTTTGAAAGTTTAAATGCTGGACGCTGCGATACTACCGCGACCAAGAGAAGGACGGTACGCGGCTTGGCAGAGGTGCGGGGTTGGGGGGGGGGGGTTGGCGAGTGTGATGTCATATATACTGGGGCTAAACCGGAGTGCTCATTAAGCTTGTATGACAGGAGATGGTATTAATGGCGACCCGACACGAGGCTAGCTGAGCAGGGAAATTGATGAGGCCAAGAATTATGGCATTGATTCTTGTGTTGCTCACTGTCAGACGGTAAGTTATCGTTCGTAACTGTCGTAATACTAAACGTGGTTTTGATATTTCGAAGGAACATACGCTAAAATTATTCTTGACAGAAACAAGAGATTGCGTGCAGCGTTCGGTATGGATTGGCGTGTACAGTGAGGTTCCTAGTGTCGTACCGACAGAATATTGGCCGTTACTTACTGTTTGTGTGTTTTCTCTTGTAATCGTTCGGTGCAGAAACATTTGTCTTCCAGTTTGATATCCAAAAATATAAAAACTAAGATATACAGAACTATAATTTTGCCTGGGATATGAATCTTGGTCGCTCACATTGAGGCAGGAACATAGGACGAGGGTGTTTGGCCCTAAGAGGGACGAGGTAATGGGGGAGTGCAGAGGACTACATAGTGAGGAGCTTAACGATCTCCACTCTTCAACAGATATTATTCGGGAGATCAAACCAAGAAGAATGGGATGGTCGGGGCACTGGCACGTGCTGGGGAGAAGAGAGGAGCAAACAGGGTTTTAGTGAACCTGAGGGAGAGAAATCACTTGGAAGACCAAGGCGTAGATGGATCTTTAGGAAGTGGGATGGGGGGGGCATGGATGGGATTTATCTTGCTCACAGTAGGGACAGGTGGCGTGCTCTTGTGGATGCGGTAATGAACCTTCGGGTTCCATAAAATGCGGGGAATTTCTTGACTGGCTCAGCTGGAGTTATGTACCTTCCTGTAATAGAGAGTCCGGCGTGGGATGAGGCGGGATGAAATTGTTGTGATGCATGCAGTTGTGTTTCTGTTGGGATACGTTCGCCCCGTGATTGAGGTAAATCAGTACTCCCTTTTTAGACAACTGTCTCGGGCTACCAGCCGTGTTAGGCGGTCGAAAGGGGCATAAATAAACGTTTCGGGGACTCTCCTTGTTCTCGTCTCAAGCCGCAGCTTGAATGTGCTGAAACCCTGAGGGAGTTTTATTGTTTTCAGTGTTCAAGAAAGCTTGAGATTATGTAGTATTCGTCCTTAAGTTGCTGTAAGTTCTTGTGTTGAGATAAACTCATCCCCCTTTTGTTGGGAAGTCCAGTTATTTTGTCGTCATAAGCCGTATTCTTGTGTTGACATCAGGTCACTTCTTTCTTTGAGATAGGTTCACCTTTTGTTGAGTTGAGGCTACTTATTTCGTTGAGATAGGTTCTCCTTTTGTTGAGGTAAGGCCACTTCTTTCGTTGAGATAGGTTCAACTTTTGTTGAGATAAGGTCACTTCTTTCATTGAGATAGGTTCACCTTTTGTTGAGATGAGGCTACTTCTTTCGTTGGGATAGGTTCACCTTTTGTTGAGTTAAGGTCACTTCTTTCGTTGAGATAGATTCACCTTTTGTTGAGATGAGGCTACTTCTTTCGTTGAGATAGGTTCACCTTTTGTTGAGATAAGGTCACTTCTTTCGTTGAGATAGATTCGCGTTTTGTTGAGATAAGGTCACTTCTTCCGTGGAGATAGGTTCTCCTTTTGTTGAGATAAATTTACTTCGTTGAGGTAGGTTCCCTTTTTGTTGAGATAGGTCAACTTTTACGTTGAGATAGATTATTGTTTTGTTGTGATAAGCTTAGTTTTCCTCTTGGCAGGTCTTTTGTTGAGGTAAGCCTAGTTTTCCTATTGTTGGAATAAATCCAGTTCCTCTTTTTGAAGTCATTTTTTCGTTTTGTTGAAATTATTGCAGTCATTTTGCTGAGATGAGCTCAGCTGTTCTGTTGAGATGAGCCCAGTTCCGATTTCTTTAATTCCAATTCTACTGTAGGGCACTCGAAGTCCTTGAAGTGCACTGATTTACTGCTTACAACTGTCCAGCTCCTTGTCTGTAGCTGTTCCAAATACTTCATGTTGTTCTCAGGCTGGCGCGTGGCCTGTTGCTGACAGCGTGTACGTTAAGTGTGACCTGACTCTAGGCTATTCGGAAGAGTGGAGTCATGCGGTACGTAGGTTCTGTCGTTGCTGTAGCTGTACAGATGTCGATAATCACTATTGATTTTTAGGCGTCCTTCTTTAGCCTTTTTTACACATGTTTTTGTAGTATTTATTTCGTTGATACACGTCACAGACGCTCTGTGTGCACGCACTGTCCCCCAGCTGGCTGATCGCATGTAGATTGCAATGTGGGATGTGGCGATATTGCTGCTACTGTGAGTTATTCGATTGTTGCATTGTGTGTTTGAGATGGACTCGTCAGTTGGCGGCGTTACCTTGAAGGGGCACAGGGGGAGTGACTGACCTCCCGTCCCCCCCCCCCCCCCCTCCTGCTGGTGCAGGATGTGATGTGTGACACTCCGAAATGCGATGCAGTTCTACGTTATTTAGGTTCAACACTTACGTGATTGGCCGGCTGTTTGTATGTTTGTATTTTGAATATTTGTGGAAATGTGTTGGAGAACTACTTTGTTCCCACGGTTAGGCAGGTAGCCGACTGCCGCTGTTGCCTTGTCTCTGGCGCTGTACATTCTTTGATAAAACTTTATGCACTCCGGGTTGCACTAGTTTAGTAGTCCATGCAGGTTTGGTCTTTGTGGCGCCGTTGGGCTAGTTAAGACAGTTCCTACACTTGTGTGTCCTACTGACATTGTATGAGCACCTGCAAAGTATAGGGAAAGACTGTACTAACCGTCTGTCCCGCTGACACCTGCAGAGTAAGCACGAAAGACTGTACCAGTCACTTGTCTGTCCGCTAACACGGTACGACAACTGCAGAATTAGCAGGAAAGATTGTGCGTTGCCTGTGGGCCGCCTAACACTGTACGACACCTGGAGAGCTGCCAGGAAAGACTACTAATCGTTTTTCTGTCCCGCTGACACTGTACGTGCACCTGCAGTGTTTGCAGGAAAGACTGTGCTGATCGCTTGTCTGTCCCGCTGACACTTAGACCTACAGGGTTGGCAGGAAAGATTGTGCTAATCGCTTGTCTGTTCCGCTAATACTGTACGTACACCTGCAGTGTTTGCAGGAAAGACTGTGCTGATCGCTTGTCTGTCCCGTTGACACTGTAGGCCTGCAGAGTTGGCAGGAAAGATTGTGCTAATCGCTTGTCTGTCTCGCTAACACTGTACGGCACCTGCAGAGTTAGCAGGGATACCTGTACTAATCGCTGGTGTATCCTGCTAACACTGCGTACACCCGCAGAGTTACCAAGAACGTATACTAATTGCTTCAAAGACTGTGCCAGTCGCCTCACGTCTGGCTTGACGTAGGCCAGAGCGACATTCATTTCTCATCCCTTCTCTGTAACCATAACTTCTGACTTTAAGGAGCGTGAGGTTTGAGGTTCTGACAGCAATGTAATTGAATATTCCGGTCTTTCGGGATGTGACGCTTCATCACTGGGCAAGTGATAGCCGACATTTGGAAGGAACCAGTCGCCTTAACCTCAATTGTTGAGGTCCGTGAAGAACGGGATCCTGCATTTTAGGGGTTGTTTGGACCAGGTTCGCGCCCTGTTCCCCTGCAGACTTATCAGCAAAGAAGTCACAGTCAACCTGGTTTCAGAGCACTGAGTTCAGTTCGATTAGGCTGTGGTTCAGTGTGTTAGGATATTCCAGGGATTTCATACTCAAATTGTGAGCCCCCACTCCCTCCGAACGAATAATTGTGAAGTTTAAGGTGGGGGCCGCTTCCCATCTTTGAGAGTATTTCATACCGGCTGTTCGATCCTTACAGCAGCGCTGCTGAATATTCCGATCTTAAGTGACGTGACACTGTGTCCTTGAATATTGCCCAGTGTGTCGAAGGATCATAGTACCTTCGTTATCAGGGTCACGCTGTCCAAGAAGATAGCCACTGATTCCCTGGATTACTTGACATTGAAGTGGAAAGCACGACGATTGTTTGAAACATCGACTGACAGTGTCACAACCCAGAAGGTAAAGGTAAAGGTATAGGTAAAGCAATCACATTACAGACCTGGACAGACCCTGAGGGCTCCAGAAGGTTGAGGCTCCCAAATTTCAAGACAGTCGGCACACGAAGGTGGTGGTAAGGTCAGCCGTACACATCGGCCGCCTTTAACCCTCAGGAACTCATTTCTGTTAGAGACTGAGTCGACCTCAGGGCCATAGTGCGGCCAGAAGGGTTATTTCAATGAAAAATTCCAATTACATCATCGGGAATCGAACCGGCGACCTTCCGGCTTGTAGCGCAGTGCCTCAACCAACTGCGCCGCCGCGTACCCCAACAACCCAGACGAAATATATATTTAGCCACACCGTTCGGTTAACCTCGTATCTGATTTATAGTAATTCACCAACAAATGCACAGTGTTGTATTTACACCGTTATAATAGGGGGCACTCGGTTTTGTGTTTCGTTTAGCCAACAGACTGCTGTAATTTAATCAGCCGTATACATATTACATGTGGGCCGGTAGCTCAGTCGGTATAGCGACTGACTACAGGCTGGACGGTCCGGGGACCGAATCCCGTTGGAGACGAAATTATCCGCCCGTCCAGACCGGCCTGTACAATGGGTACCACGTCTTTCCCGGTGGTAAAGTGCGGCCGGGGCGTGGGCCTGACCGCTCACCCCCTTCTAGTGCCACGGTCATGGAGGAGTAGAGCTATACCTCTACCCACCCTCTGGGCCACACCGTGCCTGTAATGGGATCACTTTATGTTTACCCTTTATACATATTACATGATCCCACCTTTTTTTGGGAACACACTTAAATAGGTTAGAAACTTCAGAAATGTTTAGACCATTTTACAGGGCCACTGTATTGTGAATGTGCACTCTTGTACACCCTGGCGGGTAAGAGTACGCACACTGGCGTTGACCACAGATATAATTATCAGTTTCTTCGAAACGGTGGGCCGGGATAGCTCAGTCGCTATTTAGACTGGCTACGGGCTGGACGGTCCGGGGATCGAATCTCGGTGGGGGCGAGATTTTCTGCCCCCTTCCAGACCGGCCTTGGGGCTCACCTAGCCTCCTGTACAATTGGTATCGGGTCTCTTCTCGGGGGGTAAAGCGGCTGGGGCGTGGCGTTGACCACCCACCCCATCTACCGTTGAGGTTAAAGAAAGAGGAGAGCTGTACCTCTACTCCTCCCCCGGGCCTTCCTTCGAAACTCGTACAGGCAGCTTGCCGCCACTCTCAGCACTTAACCACACCCGATCGGATATAGGATCTTCGTATACCTCGCCACAGCCGGAGCAGTTAATTGTGTATTGAGATGCGAGTTTATGCTTTATTAACAGGGAGGACATCCGCGATGTTGGTGATTTTGAATCATCTCTCTTTGCACTTTGAGAATGTTCTTCGGTGCTATTCTTCGTTTATTAATGTCTCTCACTCTCTTTTCTCTCCCTTCCCTCCAGCATTTCTTGTAAGATGAAACTGACAATATTTCTGATTTTCTTGCTGCTTTTCTTCACTGTACCTCTTTGTTGTTCAGAGGTAGGAATAGGAGCAGAGACGTTACAAGGGTTTGATGCAGATGATGATGATGGAATTGGCCCAGACAGTCTGGTGGGAACGGTCTAAATATTTTCTTCCTGTGTTGTCCAATTTTCAGGGTTTCTTTCCACGTAGCCGTCTCTTAAATGATTGAAACAAAAATTACTGGCACAGAATTCTGTTAAATCCAGTAATTCTGTCCTAGTTGCACCATTCTGGAGCGCGCAGTGCTAGCCTATATCTCTTCTCTCGCCCACTGTTTCCCAGCAAGTTTATTTCCTTAGTTGTATCTGTGAATGCGGCCATTTAAATCAGCAAATTTAAAACCTATATGCGCAAACTCTTTATCAGTCCATGAAATTTTTCGTCCTTTTCCTGGCAGTGTTTCGTAAGTTCTTGCTCCATTTGACAATAAATATTTTCTCTTAATCTTCCGAGTGAAGTGGTAATTTAGCAAGTTTTAGGTTCTTGTGACCGTGCATCATGGAACGTAGGGTGAAGAGAGATAAACCAACAAGATGCAACTAATCCGATGTTTATTATCAAACTTCTATATCAACATGTTTCGGGCATCATTATGCCCATCATCAGGAGAACAAGACTTTGTATTACTGCATATGGTGTTCTGCACTGGTTGTGCTGGCTGTGGTTGTGTGGAGCTGGGTCGTAAGCTGTGTGCACTGTGTGAAGGTTACTGTTCGAACAGCACAACCAGTGCAGAACACCAAATGCAGTAATACACGGTCTTGTTGTGATGATGGGCATAATGATGCCCGAAACATGTTGAGATAGAAGTTTGATAATAAACATCGGATTAGTTGCATCTTGTTGGTTTATCTCTCTTCACCCTATGGTAATTTATCGTTGCCCTGTCCCAGCAGACTATGTTTCGAACGACACCGTAACAGTTACCGGGGTACTGATAAGTCCTTAGGCCGACCAGGACGGAAACAAGCTCGGAAGCATGTCAGGGACGCGCGCGATGACAACAAAATCGAGACGCGAGCTGTCATCGTGTTTCTTTTCCTGCAAGGCAAGGTTCCGAAGGAAATTCACGCCATTCTGACAGAAACATTAGCTTGTTTCCTTCCTGGTAGGGCTAAGGACTTATCAGCACCCCTGTACATGTGACCATGTGAAAGGAAGTTCACCCTATAACAAGGCACGAAGGCCAGAGGTGGAGTAGAGGTATAGCTCTATTCATTCTTCAACCTCGGCGTCAGATGGGGGTGGATTGTCAACGCCACGCCCTGGCCGTTTTACCCCCAGGAAAGCCCCAGCACCCATTGCATATGAGGCTGGGTGGGCCCCAGGGCCGGTCTGGACGGGTGCGGAATATCTGGCCCCCGCCGGGATTCGATCCCCGGACCGTCCAGCCCGTAGCGAGTCGCTATACCGACTGATATGTGACCGCGTAATTAACTACAATATATCGTTAGCTGTATTTAGCGCAGACATTCATATGGTCTACTGTAGCTGTAAAAATAAAGAATTACGGCACGGTAAATGTATTGTCGTCAACTGCTAAATGTGTCGAAGGAATGCCGCTTGAAATCTTACGTCACATTTGGATTGTTACGTCATGTGCTCTCGGAATCTTACAAATAAAACACGGATTTTTGCAAGTAATTCACAGCTTTAAGCCGCTTTCTAAAGAGTTCATTCATTAGTTCCGAGAGACTTTTTTTAAACTTGTCGACTTCTGCCATTGGCTTGTTTCCTTTTCGCTTCTTCCATCTTTTCTTTCGTAAATACCATATTTCGCTCTTTTTCCCCCCCTACGTTTTCACATCCCTTGTCCTGTATTGCGTCAATAACAGAAGGTTTGTAAGATATTTAAAAAAACACACGAGAAGTGTAGAATATTTAGGTGGGCCATCAAGTATGTGTGTGTACTTTTGCCCTTCATATAGCTGGCTCTTACCCTGCACACACCGTTAGCATGATCGCCAGCAGCGAGAAGTACTTCCTTGCTGCGATGTTTCTTTATACCACACAACAGTGGTGTAGTGTGAGCTTTCTTTCATTACATTACGATTTGGTATGACCTGCATAATAACGAGTGTATCGCTTAGGGTGTTTTTTTTTTTTAGAATACTACGGTTGTAAGCACAAAATCAACGCACTTTTACCCGGAATACGAACATATCTATTGATCTAATGTGTAGCAGCCGAAGGAGATATTCTGAACAAGCCCATCAATGCCAAAAGTTATACTAAATATACTTACTCCATGGTGCAGAGTCCTTCTTGAGAAGCTAACTGGTTTGCAGCTAGTCAAGAAATTCCCCGCATTTCACGGAACCCGAATGTTCATTACCGCACTCACAAGAGTTAGCCAGCTGTCTCTGTCCTGGGCCAGCCCAATCCAGTCCATGTACCCACATCCCACCTCCTGGAGATCCATCCTAATATTATCCACCCATCTACGCCTAGGTTTCCCCAGTGGCCTCTTTCCCTCCGGTGTCCCCCCCAAGACCCTATAAACCCCCTTCTTACCCATACGCGCCACATGCCCAGTCAATCTCATTCTTCTCGACTTTATCACCCACACAATATTGGGTGAGAAGTACAAATCATTTAGCTCCTCATTATGCAATCTCCTCCATTCCCCCGTTACGTTGTCCCTCCTAGGTCCAAATATTCTCCTCAACACCCATATATATATATATATATATATATATATGTACACAAACACACTTGATATCCTTGTAATAATTTATACTGTGTAGCCCCTATATGTGGGCTGGGTAGCTCAGTCGGTATAGCGACTGACTTCGGGCTAGACGGTCCGGGACGAGATTTTTCGCCCGTCCAGACCGGCCCTGGGGCCCACCCAGCCTCCTGTAGAATGTGTACCGGGTCTTTCCCGGGAGTAAAGTGCGGCCGGGGCGTGCTGCTGACCACTCACCCCCTACCAGTGCCGCCGTCATGGAAGAGTAGAGCTATACCTCAGTCCACCGTCTGGGCCACACCGGGCCTGTAACGGAATCACTTTACTTTACCCCCATATATTTTTACAATTGGTATAATAATTTTGATATATATTAACAATATATTTACAGTATTTGTTTTAAACTTACCGTACCACAACAAAACTTCAGGAGGCATTAATTTATAAAGAACTATAAGACAGTAAACGGTATTCCATGACAGTGACGAACAATACAATGTATACACTGGCATTTAAATTTTTATAAATATTTTTGCCTAATGATGGCCTGCGTAGGCCGAAACTAGTCGCCATTATTTAAATTCATAAAGCATAAGATAGTTGTATTTTGACGAAGTATATATTTTATTTCATTTTTATATTATATTTAAACACAACCTAGATCTACTAAGATTAAATCTTTTTTTTTACGTCTAAAATTCAGAGCAGTGTGTTGTCCCCTTATGGAAACCAACTAGAAGCTCTGCCCATCGGCGCGAAACCGACAGTGGCCTTTGTTTGGGGCTCAGTGCTGCCAGCTGCCTGTAATGGGCGCACTCTGACCCGACCGTACATTAAGACATTAAGAGCTCGTACATGATGCGATCCCTGTGGGTCTTCATTAGGTAGACCGTACATCGGGTGATCTTGTATCAAATTCTGCAGGGATCGAAACGTGTAGGAGTTTTCAGTGTACTGTCACTGTGTAAATACAGGATGGTGCGTTTGGTGGTGGATTATTATATATTTCATCAGTGCGCGGAGTAAAAAAAAAATTTAAGAACCTCCTGTCTTTATGTTTTCTTGTGTCGTACATTGTGATACGGGAACCGCCGTAGCACAGTGGTTAAGGTGCTGTGCTACAAATCGGAAGGTCGCTGGTTCGATCCCAGCTGGTGTCAGTGGATTTTTCATTGACACAAAATCCTTCCGATCGCACTATGGCCCTGGGGTCGACTCAGCCTCTAACAGAAATGAGTACCAGGAGTATTTCCTGGGGGTAAAGGCGGCCGGTGCGTAAGGCTGACAA